>Ga0315282_10001158_pt1 | contig 50765 bp, 45 predicted proteins | sample YL17G07_20_MG_FD_203693 | JGI IMG/M metagenome (GOLD analysis project Ga0315282, IMG submission 203693) | Sediment microbial communities from Yellowstone Lake, YNP, Wyoming, USA - YL17G07_20 | ecosystem: Environmental > Aquatic > Freshwater > Lake > Sediment | place: USA: Wyoming | collected...
TTAATTGTTAGATTACAGGATAGATTATTGTCCAGGTTGTCTGTTGCTGTCCAGTTGAAGTTGATATAAGAGTTTGATGTGTTGTAGTTTTGTATTGGGGCATTTAAGGTTATGCCTGGCTGGATTGAATCAACGCTTATAGTATAGTTTGTGTTGTTAAAAGCTGAGTTACCAAATGAGTCATAGCATAAGACATTCCATAGATAGGTACCATTTGTTAATGTTAAAGTGATAGAATCCTGCGAGCCATCAGTCACAGTTGTATTTGTCTGATTGGCTTGCCATGTCCCTCCGAAGTTGCCATATAAAGTACAATTTTTTATTGTTGTATCTTTTGGCGTGTACTGAAATGTGACAATTTGAGATTGCTGCCAGCTGCCATTTGATGGGCTATCTAATCTTAGAGTTGGACTGGTTGTATCAACTGTAAACCTTCTTGTTTCTGAAGTGTTAATATTTGAAGCATTGTCTATACAGGTTATGTTCCAGTTGTAGGTTCCATCTGCAAATCCAGATACTGATTGGTTAGTTGCAGTGTTGTTTGAAGATGGAATATTGGAAATATTAATTACTGAATTTATTGTCAGATTGCATGACAAGTTATTATCTAAGTTATCTGTTGCCGTCCAGTTGAAGTTAATATAGGTGTTTGTGGTGTTGTAGCCTTGTATGGGGGCATTTAATGTTATTCCTGGCTGAATGGTATCTACTGTTATTGTGTAATTGGTTGAATTGAATGCTAAGTTTCCTGAATAATCAAAGCATAACACATTCCATAGATATGTACCGTTTGTTAATGTTACTGTTATGGAATCCTTTGAACCTGATGTTACTGAGGTATTAGTCTGGTTGGCCTGCCATGTTCCTCCAAAGTTCCCGTACAATGTGCAATTTTTTAAATAGGAGTCTGTTGGAGTATATTGGAACGTAACTTGACCAGACTGCTGCCAGGTATTATTGGCTGGAGCATTCAAAGCTACTGTAGGATTTGTAGTATCTACTGTAAATGTCCTAGTTACTGAGGTATTAATATTGGAAGCATTATCTATACACGTAATATTCCAAATATAGTTCCCTTGAGGGAAGCCCACTACAGTCTGATTTACTGATGTTGAGTTTGCAGAGGCTATGTTTGAAACATTAATTGTCCCATTAATTGTTAGGTTGCAGACTAATGAGGGATCTAAGTTATCTGTTGCTGTCCAGTTGAAGTTAATATAGGTGTTTGTGGTGTTGTAGCCTTGTATGGGGGCATTTAATGTTATTCCTGGCTGGATTGTGTCTATAGTTATTGTGTAGTTAGTTGAGTTGAAAGCAATATTACCTGCATAATCATAACATAAAACATTCCATAGATATGTACCATTTGTTAGGATTAATGTTATGGAATCCTTTGAACCTGATGTTACTGAGGTATTAGTCTGGTTGGCCTGCCATGTTCCTCCAAAGTTCCCGTACAATGTGCAATTTTTTAAATAGGAGTCTGTTGGAGTATATTGGAACGTAACTTGACCAGACTGCTGCCAGGTATTATTGGCTGGAGCATTCAAAGCTACTGTAGGATTTGTAGTATCTACTGTAAATGTCCTAGTTACTGAGGTATTAATATTGGAAGCATTATCTATACACGTAATATTCCAAATATAGTTCCCTTGAGGGAAGCCCACTACAGTCTGATTTACTGATGTTGAGTTTGCAGAGGCTATGTTTGAAACATTAATTGTCCCATTAATTGTTAGGTTGCAGACTAATGAGGGATCTAAGTTATCTGTTGCTGTCCAGTTGAAGTTAATATAGGTGTTTGTGGTGTTGTAGCCTTGTATGGGGGCATTTAATGTTATTCCTGGCTGGATTGTGTCTATAGTTATTGTGTAGTTAGTTGAGTTGAAAGCATTATTACCAGCATAATCATAACATAAAACATTCCATAGATATGTACCATTTGTTAGGATTAATGTTATGGAATCCTTTGAACCTGATGTTACTGAGGTATTAGTCTGGTTTGCCTGCCATGTTCCTCCGAAGTTGCCGTACAATGTGCAATTTTTTAAATAGGAGTCTGATGGTGTGTATTGGAATGTAACTGAGCCTGACTGCTGCCATGTGTCATTTGCTGAAGCCTCTAATTTGATTACTGGCAGAGTTCTGTCAATTGTTAATGTGTAATTTGTGGTGTTAAAGTTACACTTAGTAGGAGAGGAATCATCACATACATAAATATTCCAAATATAAGTTCCTTCAGGAACATTGGTTACATTAATGAAGGTTAATTGCCCTGATGTTACAGAAGTCTGATTTGATGTATTAGCCTGCCAGCTTCCTGTGAAATTCATCCATAGAGTGGCATTTTTAAAACCGGAATCATCATATGCAGTGAAGTTAAAACTTATATTAAAAAGGGACACATTTTGATAGTTTGTTGGATAGTTTAATACCACATTCGGTGGATTATCAGAAACATTAAGTGTTCTGTTGGAATCATAATGAGCTGAGAATGCCCAAGGTATCACAGCATCTAAGGTCGCATTCCATAATCCAGGCGTAGTTAGCCTATACGTGTTATTCCAGAATTTTTCCTGGACTCTTTCTGAGATATTAAACTGAGAATTATTCCCAGTTGAGTTATAATAAATAAGTAATCTTGGTGCTTTGACGTCTGCTGTTGTAGCCTGGAATTCTATGGCCAAGTATTGACCTTGTTTTATCTTATATTCTGACGATATAGTACAAGCCTGAGAACTTACCTGAACCATATCAAAATAACAATCTAAAGTTACTGCAGCTGTACAGATTGTGGATTTGGAAGAGCAGGAAGAATCTGAGCAATTATATAATGAATATGCAGATATAGACATCGAAGATCCTGCTGCTGTACCTGTTCTACCGCACCACACACTCATATTTACTGTAGTTCCACCTACTAATGTGGTATTTTGAGAATAAGGATTACTATAAACGAATAAGGCTAAATCGCCGGTTGCGGCTGATCTCCATGTAGCAACATTAGTACCCATGGATTTTTCTAAACTGTCGGTAAACGGGGTTCCAGTACCTCCTATTCCCCTCAAATAGTAGGTTCCTTTTGTTGTTGAATTGATTATTGGGTCTATCAAAGAAACTATGTTGCTGTTTGTGTTAGGATCTGTCAGATTAGCTGTTACATTTGCAAGATAGGTTGAATTTAATAGTGAATCAGTCTCAGGACCATATGAATGTAAATATGCCTGTATTGTGGCATTGTCATATATGTTATAACTGGAATTGGGATTTGTATAATTATACCTAAAGGATAGATTCAAACCCATATATAAATAGATGAATCTAGTCTCATTCGAGGTATAACCCGAGGATTCTCCCCACCAGGTATAATTACCTGCATACATCTTTGAACTTATGTTATCAGTACCATTCCACACGAAGCTGGCATAACCAGAGCTGTTTGTGCTTATATTGCCTAAAATGATATTGGTTTGCCCTAAAGAAGGATTAGTAAGATTAGCTTTGAATGTAACTTGGGTGCTTTGTGTGCCTGTGTTAAGCATCGCAATTAAGGTTGCATTATCTGAATATAAGCTGCTTTTGGAATCCCTGTCTACAATTGTTGCGTCCGCAGGGCCAAGTGCACTAACGCGAAGCGGAACATTAAGAGTTAAATTATAGATGTTTGAAGCACCCAGATTAGCTGCAATGTCTGTGCAATTAACGCTCCAGTTATAGTTATTATTAGATAATGTCAAACTAAAGTTTTGCGTAATGTTTCTTGTAATTGTAGTATTTGTCAGATTTATAATGTTATTAATAATCAAACTACAATTTGCAATTAAATTGGTATCAGTTACATTATAGTTGAAGGTGACTGTGAAACCACTAGTCCATTGAGAGTTGTTTGCAGGTGATTTGGGAGTTACAACTGGAGCTGTTCTGTCAATGGTGAAAGTTCTTGTTGTTGAAGTATTTGTGTTGTTTGCGTCATCAATGCAAGTCATATTCCATGAATAAACTCCATCATTAAATCCGTATACTGAGTAATTTGTTGCAGTATTGTTTAAAGATCCTATGCCAGAAACATTGACTAGTGAGTTAATCGTTAGATTGCATGATAGATTATTGTCCAAATTATCTGTTGCAGTCCAATTAAAGTTAACTGATAAAGAAGATACATTATAATTATTTATCGGATAATTTAATGCTATAGCTGGTTGGATGGTATCTATTGTTATTGTGTAGTTGGTTGAGTTAAATGCTGAGTTCCCAACGGTGTCGTAACATAATACATTCCATAAGTATGTTCCATTTGTGAGTGTTAATGTGATTGAGTCTTTGGAACCTGATCTTACCGAAGTATTTGTTTGGTTTGCCTGCCAAGTTCCTCCAAAGTTTCCGTAAAGAGTGCAATTAGCGAGAAGGGGGTCTGTTGGAGTGTATTGGAAGGTTACCTGTCCAGACTGCTGCCATGTGTTATTATTTGGGCTGTTTAAAGCAACTGCCGGGCTTGTTGTGTCAATTGTAAATGTGTTATTAGTTGCATTAAAGGCGCAATTTCCAACAAAATCGCAAACATAACAATTCCAAACATATGTTCCTGCTGATATGGTTTTAGTGAAGTTGGTATAGTTGGACGATCCTGTTACTGACTGAGTTTCATTTGCTTGCCATATAGACCAGTTTCCATACAAAGTAGAGTTCTTTAATCCCAATCCTCCGTCAGACATTGTGCAGTTGAAATTTACAGTGGTACTACTTTGATTTTGATTATTTATTGGAGTTTTAAGATTTATTGAAGGAGTTATAGTATCAATTGTGAATCTTCTTGTTTCTGAAGTGTTAATATTAGAGGCATTATCTATGCATGTGATGTTCCAATTATAAGTCCCATCATTGAAACCAGTAACTGTTTGGTTTGTGGGAGTTGCATTGTTCGAATTTATGTTGCTAATATTGATGATGCTGTTTATAGTAAGATTACAAGACAAATTTGCATCAAGGTTGTCTGTTGCTGTCCAGTTAAAGTTGATTGATGAGCTTGAGATGTTATAGTTCCTAATTGGGGCATTTAATGTGATGCCTGGCTGTATGGAATCAATAGTTAAGGTATAATTTGTTGAGTTATAAGCTGAGTTTCCAACAATATCATAACATAGAACATTCCATAGATAAGTTCCATTGGTTAAGGCCAATGTTGTGGAATCTCTTGAACCGCTTGTTACAGATGTATTTGTTCTATTTGCGGCCCAGCTACCTCCAAAGTTACCGTATAAAGTACAGTTCCTTAAATTAGAGTCTGACGGTGTATATTGGAAGGTTACTGAGCCTGATTGCTGCCATGCATTGTTGGCTGGAGCATCCAATTTGATTACTGGATTAGTTGCATCTACTGAAAAGGTTCGGATTGCCGATGTATTTACATTAGTTGCATTATCCCAGCATGTGATATTCCAACGATAGTTCCCGTCAACAAATCCGGTTACTGTTTGGTTGGTAGAGGTACCGTTTGCTGATTGCATGTTAGAAACATTAACTGTTCCGTTTATGGTTAAATTGCATAACAAAGAATCATCAAGGTTATCATTGACAGTCCAGTTGAAGTTTACTGATGCAGAGGCATTAGCATTATCCGCTGGAACATTTAGGCTTATACCTGGTTGGATTGAATCAATATGGAAGGTATAATTCGATTTACTCCAGCTATTAAATCCAACTGTGTTATTACATAGAGCATCCCATACATAAGTTCCGTTGGTTAAATTCAGGTTTACTATGATGGGTGAGTTTGACTGCGGGCTTGAATTAGTTTGGTTTGGAGCCCAGCTACCTCCAAAGTTTCCATATAAAATACATGTATCCAGATTCGCACCTGCAACTGTATAGTTAAGAGTCACTGACTGAGATTGCTGCCATGAATCCTGCTGTGGCTTGTTTAGGGTAACATAAGGAAATGATTCATCAACAATAAAGAGCCATGTGGCTGAGGTGTTTATATTAGAAGCATTATCCCAGCAGGTGATATTCCAGTAATATGTTGAATTTGTAAACCCTGTTACTGTTTGATTTGTCAAGGCACCACTTGCTGATTGGATGTTAGACACATTTACAGTGCCATTAATTGTAAGGTTACATAATAATGTTGTGGCTAAGTTATCTGTTACATTCCAGTAGAAGTTGGTGTAACTATTCGAGATAGTTTCGCTATTAGTTGGGTCAATCAATCTAATTGATGGCGCAATGGTATCTATATTTATTGTGAAATTGGTTGAGTTAAAGGCTGAATTTCCAGCGTAATCATAGCACATCACATTCCAAAGATATGTGCCATTGTTCAGTATTAATGTTATTGAATCTTGTGAACCAGAAGTAACTGAAGTGTTAGTTTGGTTTGCCTGCCATGTTCCACCGAAGTTGCCGTATAAAGTGCAGTTCTTTAAGTTTGTATCTGTTGCATTGTATTGGAATGTAACTGAGCCTGATTGCTGCCATGTGTTATTGGTAGGACTGTTTAGACTTACTGTAGGATTAGTCCTGTCTATTGTAGCTTTCCTTGTTAATGAGGTATTTGTATTATTAACGCTATCCCAGCATGTTACGTTCCAGTTATATACTCCGTCACTAAAGCCAGTCACTGTTTGGTTTATAGAGGTTGCATTAATCACGCTTATGCTGCTAACATTAACCACACTATTTATAGTCAGGTTACAGGTTAAATTTGTGGCCAAGTTATCTGTTGCTGTCCAATTAAAGTTAATGTAAGTGTTTGTAGTGTTGTAATTATGTACTGGGGAATTTAAAGCAATTCCTGGCTGTATTGTGTCAATAGTTATTGTGTAGTTTGTCAAGTTAAATGCATTATTTCCAGAGAAATCATAGCACATCACATTCCAAAGATATGTGCCATTGTTTAGTATTAATGTTATTGAATCTTGTGAACCAGAAGTAACTGAAGTGTTAGTTTGGTTTGCCTGCCATGTTCCACCGAAGTTGCCGTATAAAGTGCAGTTCTTTAAGTTTGTATCTGTTGCATTGTATTGGAATGTAACTGAGCCTGATTGCTGCCATGTGTTATTGGTAGGACTGTTTAGACTTACTGTAGGATTAGTCCTGTCTATTGTAGCTTTCCTTGTTAATGAGGTATTTGTATTATTAACGCTATCCCAGCATGTTACGTTCCAGTTATATACTCCGTCACTAAAGCCAGTCACTGTTTGGTTTATAGAGGTTGCATTAATCACGCTTATGCTGCTAACATTAACCACACTATTTATAGTCAGGTTACAGGTTAAATTTGTGGCCAAGTTATCTGTTGCTGTCCAATTAAAGTTAATGTAAGTGTTTGTAGTGTTGTAATTATGTACTGGGGAATTTAAAGCAATTCCTGGCTGTATTGTGTCAATAGTTATTGTGTAGTTTGTCAAGTTAAATGCATTATTTCCAGAGAAATCATAGCACATCACATTCCACAAGTAGGTTCCGTTTGTTAAGGTTAATGTTATGGAATCCTTTGAGCCTGAGGTTACGCTTGTGTTGGTCTGATTAGCCTGCCAAGTTCCACCGAAATTTCCGTATAAAGTGCAGTTCTTTAGATAAGAGTCTGTTGGTGTGTATTGGAAGGTTACTGAGCCTGACTGCTGCCATGTATTATTGGCTGGAGCATTCAAGGCTACTGTAGGATTTGTAGTATCAATTATAAAGGTATTATTTGTCTCATTGAAACCGCAATTAGATGGAGTTTCCTGGTCACAGACATAGCAATTCCATCTATAGGATCCTTCAGTTATTGTTTCTGTAAAGTTTGTAGAATTTGATGAGCCAGTTACTGTTTGAGTGTCATTTATTGTCCAGCTTCCAGACCAGTTACCATAGAGAGTAGAGTTCTTTAATCCCATTCCGCTGTCCTGCATCGTACAGTTGAATTGAATAGTATCAGTGCTAAAATTCTGATTATTTATTGGAAGCTTTAATTTTACAGAAGGTGCAGTAGTATCTGTGACTATCATATAAACTTCATCAAACCATCCCCATGATGCAGCATAATTAGTGCCTTGGTTTGTAAAATCGTAAAATAGTCTTATTTGATATACGCCAGTTTCCGTCATATTTCCTGTTAGGACTAGACTTACAGTTGTCCATGAGTCATAAGTATTAGAATTGTCTGACCATAACAATACAGTAGCTCCTGAGGGTTTAACCAAGAATATGGACATATTTTTTGGGTCTGGAACAGCCACCTTATATCCCTTTCTCCATGAAAAATTAAGCTGTGTTGTTGAGCCTGATTGTATTGTGGTTGTTGACCTGTTTTTGTACATCGACCATTCTTTACCTTTAGTACTGTCATTTCCAAGCAAACTACTAGCACCAGCCATTTTTGTTCCAGTATCTCTGGCAAAATATCCGTCGTTATCGTTAGGTCCATCAGACCATCCATTATATTGTGCATCCGAGTCAAATGCTCCATACCCACTTAGAACGTCTGTTGGATCAACAATATAATCAAATTCAATCGGAGCTCCAATTATCTTTAAATCAAATACATCATTAGTTCCAATTAAATTTGTGAGATATACTTTATACCAGTTTTCTTTTGAAATATTTTCAAATTTGGTTATTAAGGTTTCATTATTTTCAGTGTAAACTTCTATTCCAGCAGTCTCATTACTTTTTGCATAGATAGTTATGTCTTTTGTGTTGTCTAATAATCTTTCAAATGTTACTCTGACATACTCATTGTTGTTTATTGGTTCTGACCAGATGTTGTCTTTTGTTTTCAACTGTTGATAAATATCTGAAATGAAACTCTTATTTTCGTCTAGATGCTCTGCTTTTGTAATGTATATTATCTCGTAGGTCTGACTTGATAAAGAAGGAACTGTCCATTCAATATAATCAATCAAACCATTATTATTGGTATCATAGCCATTAAAATCTACTTTCTTTTTGGTATTATTTTCAATGTGATATAAACTGATTTTAGAGAGGGGTGTTTCTTTTATGGTAGCATATGACAAGATGTTTTCGTAATGAACATTTGAGCTTACTGTAATTCTTTTTCCATTATTGATTATTTTTTCTTCTGATTTTGGAGCTTCTGTATAGTATTCAAGTTCTACTTCCTCCACCTCGTCTCCTATAATTATAGTTGAATTTTCTTCTTCATAAACTGCGAATCCTGTGATACCTGTAAACCATTTGAAGAATTTAGTTAATATGTCTTCTTCTTTGATTTGGGTGATAGCATTTCCAGTTATTAAGTTAAATGTGTTTAAATCTGCAGTTTGTCTATCAACATTAATTGATGCTTTTTCAATGTTCTTTTTCATACCTTTTTCAATCTTTTTTAGGGAGATATTAGTTGCTTCTTTTGGAATTTGTATTGAGATATTTGCCACCTTATCATTTAATTTTACTTTTTTTGTCCATTTAACTGGTTGGTTAATTATCGCTCTACTCTGTTGAAGTGTTTCATTAATAATTGTAATGTTTGTTAAATTGGTCTGGGTAATGTTTACAAGCTGATTTATTGAGTAAGATATGGAATCCAGCTTTAAGGTTGCATTATTGATTTCCAATAGTAATCTGTATTTAGATGAATCTAATTTTGGAAGTATGCATGTTTCTAAGCAGATATCTGCAAATGAATAGAAGTCTGGCTGGAATATTGCTCTTAGTGATGCTAAATCAGAATATCGTACATCGGTGTAAGGATTAGTGGGATCCAAACTATAATCCACATAAAGAACTTGAGCAGAAACAGTATTATTTAATCCTGAACCGTATTTTCCATAATTTAAATTCAGACTGTCATTCCAGTTATCTGAGCTTGATGTTAAGTCTATAAAATTGCAGCATTTTTCATTTCCGTAACATACGAAAGTAGAAACCTTTTCTAATTCATTGTAAATTTCCCATTTTGTGCAAAGATTAGTATGGTTAACTTGCCAATCAAAACTCGTATCTTCAACTGTGAGGTCAATTATTCCATCTATTGATTCCAAACCATCATTATTGATATCATAATTTGTTCCATCTTTGTAAGCTAAATTAATGTTTATTTCAGAACTTTCGTTGTTTGTAGTTAGATTTTCATAATCTAGAATATCTGATCCTGTTATGGGTGTTAGAGTATTGATAGTAAGCTGAGAGCTATCAAATATTAGATACTTTTGATCTAAGTATCCTAAATATAACTTTGCTGAACCAGTTCTTGATATTGCACCAGATAGTTTAACTGAAGTCAGATTTCCCTGATTAGCTAAATTCCATACATAAGTATCGTTTTTATCGAATGTTAAGCCAATCTGGTCTGTATAATTATGAGTCTGTTCTACAGTAACATAACCAAGGATTGAAGGTTTCATTAGGAATACAAGGGGTATCAATAATAGGATGAGGATAAATATTGAGGAGGTTAACAGAAGTTTCGTTTTTTGATAGTTTTGAATCGATTTATCAGCAAGGGGTTCTTCAAGTCCACTTTTCATTAATCCAATCTTTATAGATTCAACTGAGTAGCCTTTTGATAGATTTTCATTTATGTAATTCCTTATCTTTCTTCTTGTATCGCTAGTTAATTTATCTTTCATTTTTTAATTTGAACCTATGATAGACAGTTTTGACTGTACTATAATTCCGGTTTAGCAGGGATGCAATCTGAGTAAAAGAAAGCTGTTTATCTTTCAGGTATGATACTATAGATTCTAAAACTGAGTATTTCCTGTTGGTGAATGCATCTAATGGAATTAAAACAGAATTATCTGATGTGTCAAGCTGGCCTTTGAATTTGGTTTGTGAGTTATTATAAGTGTTGTATATAGTGGATAACTTTCTGTTAAGTATTTTTGAAATTTCCTTAAATGATTTATTTTCTATTTCCTTAAGGTATCTTGTTACAAGTTCTAAACCAGAAAGGTCAGCCTTGAAAACAGAGATGGGGATTCCTTGTTCTGCTTTAAGAATTTCATTGCGAATCTTTAGTTTGTCTTCTGTTGTAAGCGAGTTAAGGAGGTTGGAAATCTGACTTGCTTTTACAATTTCATCGCGGAACTGCAGTTTTTCTTCTACAGAAAGAGAGCTAACTAAACTAGAGATTTGCTTAATTAATTCACGCCTCTTTTTCAAAAGCAATTTATATATAATATAGTCTCGCGCGTATATAAATTTTACTATTATGTAGCTTTTTTTGATAATATTTTACTATTATGTAATTATTATTTACTATTATGTAAACTATATAAAAAAGCACAATAGACAGAGATAAGATACTTTCTATATGGAAAGCAAATAGCACTAGACATACAGAATTCTTTATGATAAAAGGCTTCTTGTTTATGAATACATGACTTTTAGCTGTTTTTACTTACCACTGGACACTGGACATTTAGCTCACTAGAGTATTTAAAGAGGTCATACAAGAATAATCTTATTGTTTGATTCGGCAGGAAACATTAAAACACCCCCGGTGTTTCCTCCTGCCTATTTTTAAAAATGAGGTGAGTGAAAATGGCAAAATGTAGTTTGTGTGGAGCAAAAATACGAGCTTATCTTGATATTTGTGTGGACTGTTCAAATAAGATGGGAGATAGTTTTGGATTTCAGGAAGAGATTGTTGCTGCCCAATTTATGCGAGACATGGGTATTAATGTGTAGAAATGAGGAATTGAAAAATTAATGATTTGTATACATGAGGTGATTAAAATGGATCTAAGCCATAACAAGATAAAAGAATTATTTTATAATCAGATAAGGGATTTGACTATGAAAAACTGCAAGATGGACAGTTTCGATATCCAGTTTTCTGATAGATGGATTTAGAAAGTATCTTTTTAATTATAATTTTTGGAATAAGGAGACTAGAATTATTTTGTTTTCTTGTTGAATAATTTTTCTGCTGGGCAACCGATTTCTCTTTGCTTACAATGTTTACATGCCAAAGAGCCACGAACAAAACCATTTCCAGCTGAAGTTAGGATCACTAGAATTACCATAAACGCCAAGATTAGCCAATTAAAGTGTAATATAAGTAGAACTATCCCTACAATAATAGGAATTATCGAAACTAAAAAGTCTGGGATAATATCTTTCCAAGTGATTTTATTTTTTAGAAATCCCTTTGGATTTCCTTTTTTAAAAAGTATAGCACTAATTTTTCCCTTGCCAAATGCACAATATTTTCCATAATAATAACAATTAACGCAACTTTTTTTCATAAGCCGGATTTCCAGCCCCAAGATATACAACAAGTATAGGATTAACCAAATGATTCCTAATTGGAAAATAATAAATGCGCCAGTTAAGTAGATTAATATGGTTATAAAACTGGAGATAATCATTATCCAGCATGGATAGTTTTCATAAGGTTTTGATTTATCCATAACTTTATTCCAGATAGTAAATAATATAAATCTTTCGTATATATCCGAAGATAGGAATCGTTTATTTGTAGTTCAAAATTATTTAAACGCAAATCTTTTAAACATTGTCATCTTCCCTGTTTCATGCAGACTATATCTAAAGAAGAGATTGAAAGTGAAAAAATAATTTTCTTTCATAAAATAAAAGAAGGGGCTTTGTTTATCCATCCAACTGACACTATTTATGGAATCGGATGCGATGCATCTAATTCTGATGCTGTTTACAGAGTACGGGAAGCTAAGAAAAGATACACATCACCTTTTTCTGTGATAGCGCCTTCAATTAGCTGGATAAATGAGAATTGCGAGGTAAATAAAAAAGCACAGGAGTGGCTTCATAAGCTGCCAGGGCCTTATACTCTGATATTGAAATTAAAAAATAAGGATGCAATTGCAGCTAATGTAAATATGGATATGGAAACATTAGGAGTTAGAATCCCGGACCACTGGTTCAGCAAGATTGTTGCAGAGCTAGAAGTCCCAATAGTAACCACATCTGCGAATGTGACTCAATCTGAGTTCATGACATCTGAAGAGAATCTGGATCCCAAGATTTCATCAAAGATTGATTTCATAATCTATGAAGGAGAAAAACATGGAAAGCCATCTAGGCTTATTGATTTGACAAAAAAAGATATTGAGGTTATAGAAAGATAATTATGGAATCACATCCTGAGAATAAAAAACTGAAAATTCTAGCGGCTGGAGATATTCATGGGGATATTGATTTAGCGGAGAAGCTTGCTGAAAAAGCAAAAAAAGAAAAGGTTGATTTAGTTGTCTTATGTGGGGATCTGACATTTGCAGAAAGGTCAACAGCCAATATTATAGGCCCCTTTAAAAAAAGGCATGAAAAGGTTTTGCTGATACCAGGGAATCATGAGACAGTTGCCACAGCTGATTTTCTGGCTGAATTGTATGGTGTAAAGAACTTGCATGGTTATTCTGTCAAATACAAAGATGTGGGAATATTTGGAGCTGGCGGGGCGAATATTGGTTTGTTCCAGATGGGCGAAAAAGAAATTTATGATTTGTTAAAAAAAGGGTATGACAAGATAAAATATCTGAAAAAGAAAATAATGGTAACGCATGTTCATCCCACTGGAACTAATATGGAAAAATTTACTAAGTTCTTTCCAGGTTCTTCCGGAATCAGAAGAGCTATTGACAGGTTTAAGCCAGACATTTTATTTTGCAGCCATGTGCATGAGGCAGAAGGGATTGAGGAAAAAATCGGTAAAACTACTGTCATTAATGTTGGAAAGAAAGGGAAGATAATTGAGATATAGATAATTGTGATGTTTGATTAAATTTGTCGCAATTATCCAATAATCTGATTTCGTTATGATTGTGGGATATACCTAACTGAAAATGTTCAACTAGTCAAGGAAATCCTCTATATGAGAATTAAAAAAAGAACCTTATACAAAGTTCTTATTTTTTTAGCGGTTATCCTAATTGCATCAATCTTAGTAAAATATTTTAACAGGGATTCTTATCAGTTCAAGGTTGATAAATTCCAATATTTAAACAGAGGCAAAGCGCAGTATGATATCCATTTGATAAATAAAAGCCAAGGTACAGATATTTACTCGGTGATATACATGAGCAGGCCTTTTCTAACTTATCCAGTAAAAATATTTGGATTGCTTTTTATACCTTCTGGAAAGAAAAATATTCCAGGAATTGTACTATTGCCTGGCGGAGGGGTTCCAAAAGAGGCAGAATCCACATTGGCAAATTATTTGGCAGATAATGGATATGCTGTTTTGACTATTGATCAAAGAGGGATTGGAGAGACTGGTGGCTATTATTTGGGGATTGAAGAAGATTATAATGTTTTCTTAAAGGGCAAAGAGCCAATTCAACACTTAAGCGTTTATGATATATTGAGGGCTTATGATGTATTAAAGGATATTAAGGGTATTGATAAGGAGAATATTGCAGTTGCAGGAGAAAGCATGGGCGGAAGATATGCAATTATTGCTGCAGCAATTGAAAAAAGGTTTAAGGGTGCTATGATAATAAGCAGCGCTGGTTTTCATATAAACAAGGAAAATAAACCAGAAAACAATTACTTATTATCAATAGATCCTGATCATTATATAGCAGATATTTCTCCGAGGCCTTTATTTATGCTTCACGGGAGCAAGGATACAAAAGTAAGGGTTGATGATGCGAAGCTTACATTTTCAATTGCAAAAGATCCCAAGAAATTTTTTATTGCAGAAGGATGCGGGCACGGTTATTGTGAAGAGATGAATGAAACAATTATTGAAGGGTTTAAGGAGATATTTAAGTGAGCTAAATTGGCTTGATATTTTTAATCAGGGTTATCTTTTAATTTAAAAATATTTTAAGATTAAATATTTTTTCAGAAGATTTGCAGACTTGGATTAGCATACAAGAACTTGTCAACTAGTCCATAGAATAAAATTATTGGTTCATTATGCGACTTCTCATATATTCTTGGTTAAATGCATGGTGAATGGCATCTTCCGAAGATACTTTGCCTTCTTTGCATAATCTTACAAGATGTTGGTCCATCGTTATCATGTTGTATCTATTTCCTCGTTCAATCTCATCATGGATTTTGTTAATTTCTCCTTTTCTGATTACGTTTTGTATTGCTGTGCTATCCTTAACGTTCATAACTTCCATCGCAAGAACCCTATCAGGACGTCTTTGATAAGGTAAAAGCTGTTGCACAATAACGTAAGCAAGGTTTACAGATAAATATTGTCTGATGCTAGCCTGATGCTGCCACTCGTAGAAATTGACGAACTTCTCAATGCTCTCCCCCGCGCTCCTATTATGCAATGTTGAAAACACCAAGTGTCCTGTTTCAGATGCAGTCAATGCTATCTGGGCGGTCTGAAGATCCCTTATTTCTCCGATATAAAGGACATCCGGATCTAATCGCATTGCACCCCTTAATCCTTCCTGAAATGAAACAACATCTACACCAACTTCACGCTGGCTGATGATGCCTTGCACTTCCCTTAGCCTATATTCTACTGGATCCTCAAATGTGATTATATGTGCAGGTTTTAGCTCATTGTATTTTTGTATTAATGATGCCAGGGTAGTAGATTTTCCACTTCCAGTGACACCAGTTACTAATACAAGACCTCCTGAAAGGTTAAGGATATCTCTCCATACAGCATCATTAGGCCATCCAAGTTTTTCAACTGAGATAGGTTCTGCGGGAATAAGCCGCAAAGCCAAAAATGTTCCTCGCCTATCTTTGGCAACATGTCCTCTGAAGCGATAGTCTCTTCCTTCATAGTTATATGAAATAGAGCCTTCTTCATCCATTGTGTCCCCAAACCTTTCCTGCCTTGCCCCCATGACAGTGTTAGCTATCGCGGAAATAGTGGCCTGATCAAGAGGATTTGTTTCTAGATATTAGAATTTTCCATGGACTCTAAGCACTGGCCCATAACCCACTTTAAGATGAATATCAGAAGCACCCCGGGTAATTGCAGATTCCAATACCCTATTAAAGTTTAAAGTTCCCATTTTAAAGTGATAAAATTTTAATGAAATATATAAAACTATTGTTTTGTACATTTGATATTTATTGGATAAATTTCTTGAAGCTGTTTCTTTGATTTAGAAAATAATTTGAAAATGATCCTGAAAAAATAAAAAGGAGAGTTTAATAATAATTACCCTTTCAAAACTCCGATAGGCTCCATTCTGCGAACATTTAGGGAATTGTCCTAAAGAGAGCAAAGATAGGATATACAGACAAAGCAGAATAGATTAAGATGAGATAGGTATTGGGTGCCTACAATATTTATTTCTTTCTTTTTGTGGTCACCTGTTTTAGTGTCTTCTTATACTGCTTTATTAAAAATGCAATCATTGGTCTTAAGTCCTTGTTTTTGTGATACTCCTGCAATGAAATGTAATAATCTTTTCTATCCTCAAGTGAGATATTTATTGGAGGATACTTGTTTTTAAGCAGTATGAAGTTGAGCACTAATCTTCCTACTCTGCCGTTTCCATCCTGAAAGGGGTGTATGTGCTCAAATTGATTGTGGATTATAGCGGCTAAAACAAGCGGCTTGAACTTACTTTTATTCTTTTTGTACCAATTAATTAAGTCATTAAGGTAGTAATCCAATTTAGAAAGTGGAACTCCTCTATGAACTATCTCCCCATTTCTATTTTTTATTACAACCTCAACATTCCTGAATTCTCCTGCAAAATGTTTTGAACTTTCAAAACACAGCTTATGGAGCTTTTTGATCAATTCTAGAGAGAATTCCTCTTTTGTGTTTCTGATAAATTCAACCGCACTTGCCACTCCCTTAGTCTCAATTTCTTCTAAGTCTTCTGTTTTTTCCTTATGCAGGATCTTTGGGACCTCTTCCAGCTTTACAGTTGAGCCTTCTATAGCATTTGTGTTATAAGTAAATTGCTCTGTGAATCGTTTCCAATCCCAGCCAGCTAAATGGCGCACCCTTGCCTTTTCATCATATTTGTTTAGCTTTTCAAGCTGCTTTTTTGAAAGTGAGAAATCGAATATTTCTGTATTTAATTCTTCTAATTCTTTTTTTATTTCTTTTTCTGCCTCCTGCTTTGCTAGTTTTAGTTCTCCATCAGATAGATTTAATCCCAGATACCTTCTAATCTTTTTTATTTCTTTTTTTTCCCTGTAGGAATAAACCAAGTAATACTTTTTATTCTTTCCAACCTTCCTTTTTTCTATGTACATGGTATCCTATATGATATAAGGTGCCCACATTTATAAAAATTACTATTTTTGTGGTCACCCTATATTATGTAAGATGGGTTTTCTATACCCTAAGAAATCAATTAGAGAAAAATGACAAATGAATCATCCTTTCAAAACTCCTATAGGCTCCATTCTGCAGACTTTTAGAGAAATTCCTGCTCCATGGACTGTGTTTATCACTTCTTCTACATCTTTGTATGCTCCTGGAGCCTCTTCTGCCAGACTTTTTGGAGAAGGTGCTTTGCTTACAATTCCTTTTGCAGCCAGCTCTCTTTGGATATCTTCCCCCCTAAACTGCCTCAATGCGCCATGTCTTGATGCCGCTCTTCCTGCACCATGGGCTGAAGAACCGAATGCCTTTTGCATGGCAATTTCTGTGCCTTTAAGAATGTAAGATGAAGTTCCCATCGAGCCAGCTAGCAAAACGGGCTGGTCTGGGAAACTTCTTGTTGCACCTTTCCTATGAACATATAATTTTCTTTTACCATCCTTTAATTGATGCTCTTCCAATTTAACCACGTTGTGGCAGATTGCATAAATAGTATTCATCTCCATATCTTCCCAATCTTTCTTAAAAAGTTTCTCAAAGGTTTCCCTAATCCACTGAGTCATCACCAACCTGTTTACAAATGAATAGTTTACCGCGCATTTCATTGCTCCAAAATAATCCTGGGCTTCTTTTGAATTTGCAGGCGCGCAGGCTAATTGTCTGTCTGGGAGCCATATTTTATATTTTTGAACTGCCTTTTCCTGTATCTGCAGATAATCAGTTGCCACCTGGTGGCCTAGTCCCCTAGAGCCGCAATGAAGCATTATTATAACCTGGTCTTTATCAGTAATGCCCCATTCCCTTGATTTTTTTTCATCATAAATATTGCTTACTTTTTGAATCTCCAAAAAATGGTTGCCAGCACCCAATGTACCTAATTGTGGTCCGCCTCTTTTTTTTGCCAGCTCAGAGACCTTTTTTGGATCAGCACCTTGCATTTTTCCATTTTCTTCTGTATTTTTCAAATCTTCTTTTGTGCCGTAACCTTTTTCAACAGCCCATTCACAGCCATTAATTAGGACTTCATCTAATTCATCAGCATTTAATCTTAATTTGCCTTTAGAACCCACTCCACAAGGAACTGCGCTAAATAGTGCTGGAACTAATTCCTTTAGTTTTTCTTTTACTTCCTTATACGAAAGGTTTGTTCGGATGGAGTTTACGCCGCAGTTTATGTCCTAGCCGACATTTTGTCAAAAGCCACATAAACCGCTTGATATGATTCCATCCTCAGCGTCAAACGCAGCAACTGCACCCATAGGAAGCCCATAACTGGTTAGAATAGCTTTGCTAAACTAAAATCCAAAGTGGGCATCTGGTAAAGCACAGACTGGTTCAATAACACCTGGAAGGCAACAAACGTTGCTCAGCTGCTCAATTGCACCATCTTCCATTGCATCATAGATGGCTTTGTTGGCAATTAGCTTCCCAGCAACCTTCATTTCCTTTCTTACTGCTTTTGGTAACAACCATTCGTAATCGTTTATTGGTTGCAATTTTTCTTTCACATATTCACCTCGGTTACTAAGTATTTTGTATCGGCTTATAAACGTTTTTGTTTTTAATTTTCTTCATTACTTGGCTTTTCAATAGTTTATTTTGAATACTTGATAGAGAATATCTTGAAAATCTTTTAGTAATACGTAATTTTGATTTCTTAGGCCGATTGAATAGTATTTGTGCTTCTGGTGAGGCAGATTAGTACAAACATAACCATCTCCATATAAATATCCATGAATTATTGATAAATTTTTATTAAATTCCATTTTATATCACCAATTTTTTATTGAGGTGAAACCATGTAAATGATTTTTGATAGAGTTGAAATTATAATTTGATGGTTGAACTATTGGTAAGGTGAGGTAAAATGGTGAGATTTATCAAATAATGATAGGATAAGCGCAGATTTAAATACGTTTTGTTTTTCTTTAGTGAGTGTCAGGAAGATATAACCTAAATATCCAAGCTAACTGTTACCTTATATCCCTTCTTAGTCTTTTCAAGTTTGTATTTATAATAGGTTAAAGCTTTTACTAGTGTATCCCCAAGTTCTGGTCTAATTGTCTCCCCTTGTATTTCCGCTTTAAGGTGTTTTTCATCTATTTCAATAATTCTAAACTTAGAGAAGAATGTTTGTTCAGTATCAACTAACGCAATTAACCCCTGTAGCCAGTTAAACATGAGGCCATCCAAATTTTCTGCTTTTATGTCAATTTTATTTTTCACCCTGGGTTTTACTTCTTTTATTTTACAGATAATGCTAAATAGCGCTTCAGCTGCATTTTCAAATAATTCCTTAAGGTTCTTGCCATAAGCCTCAAACATAACATCAGAGGTTAAACCTTCTATAAATTTATATTTCACAAAAACTAAAGTAGCTAGCTATTATTTAAAGCTTTATATTGTCGGTAAAATAGATATATTTAAATATAAAAAAAGCATTCCATTGAACTATGACCAACAAATTTGATGAAATTGTCCATGGTAGGGAAGGTGAAGAGGAAAAGAAGGAAGAAAGGATAAAGAAATCCAGCATCAAAAAACATGATGATGTCAAAGAGATTCATATAAGAATCAGGATACCACAGCCTATTATTATTGAAAGGATCATATACGGCCTTGTTATCATAATTTTGTTGTTTTTTGTTTTTAGAAGCCCGTTCTGCAAAGTTGATATAAGCAAGAATGTCACTCCTGAGAATATGGCAAATGAGGAAAAGGTTATTGTGAATAAGCCTCAAGAAACCAAAGCTGAACCAACTGCAACTCCGGCACCACAGGGAACTACAGTTCAGCTACCAATAAATGCATCTTTGTCTTTTAGCAGCAGCGATATAATCCTAGGTAATGTGAGCAAGAATTATAAGGTAAACCAAATAAATTTTAAGATAATAAACAATGGAGGAGTATTAAGGGGAAGGATAGCGATATACTGGTATGATGAAGCTGATTCTGATGCAATTAAGGCAAAGGTAAGAGCAAGCAAATCCATAATAGTTCCTGCAGGACAAACTCTGCCTCTATCAGCAACTGATTTTTCAGGCAGCTACTTAAATTCTGAGAATCCGGAAGAGACATTTGTTCTAGAGCTAACTGATAGTGAAGGAAAAATTATAGATAAGAAAGAAATAGTGATTACACCTTAATAAGGGATTACCTCCGGAATATCTTCTTTTGTTTCTGTTGTTTGTTGATCGGTTTTTTCTACAGAATCATTAAACATATTTCCCAGTACGCTTCCTATATTTGAAGTTTCAGTAGCGGGGGCGGCAGCATTGAATATGTCTTGGTTGCTTGTAGGGTGTTCTCCGATCAAGTGAGCCAATAATCTTATAACTTTCTTTATATCTTCGGTAGAATCGGCTTTTGTGTCTATTGAGATTATCATAGTTAGGTATAATTTAATTTGAAAAATATAAAGGTTTTGGTTTTTTCAGTAGTTCCGAAGGTAACCCAAAATATTAATAAATAAGACTATATTCTATATAACGAGACTATCAGAGGGGTTGAGAAACATGGCTAAATGCATATTTTGTGGGCAGAATTGTAATAAGCATATTGTTAGAAGCGATATTGATAAACCTTTAAGACTACAGAAACCTAGCATATGTGATCAATGTTTTAGGAGTTTAGAAAGTCATTTGGGAATAAATTAAGTACCATCCAAATAAACCCTATAAAGAACAATAGCAAACATCTTAGCACTAATCAGAGGCTTATCCAGCACCTTACCATAAATCACCATAGAGATGCAAATATTAACCAAAACCCACAGATTATAAAGACAAACAGAAAACAAGAAATAAAACAGTCTAATATGATAATTCTTTGAAGTTGTTTTAGGCTTAAAGTCTTGATCTATATTTCTATAACCTGTTTCTATCCCCCATCTTTTCCTATACAAATAAAATAGGATATGAGCCATAGGTTCAGAAACCTTCATATTTGTAATAAAAGCCCTCTTAATTCCATCTTCATCATCAACCAATACAAGATTAGCTATCGCAGTTTCATAACTAGAACCGAACTCAAAATTATTTATTACTCTAGCTGTAGCACCTTCAGCCTTGTCAAACCACTCTTTTACCCTGGAATTCCTTACTTTAGGCATTAAGAATCGAACTAGGTTCGATTTGATGATATTAATTATTTTGGCACTATCAAACCCTCTGTCTAAATAACATGTATTAATCTTAACCTTTCTTTTTGCTCTTTTAATTATCTGATCTACCAAATTAGGAAGTAACCAGATTTTGAAACCTGACATTGTAGAGTATAATGAGGAATGTATAGAAGATAGCATTCCAGAATTACCTATTTTGGTACTTGAAGTAACTATAGATCCATTGGCAAATCCAGAGCACTTTGACTCTAAGAATAAACAGATGTTAAACTACTTGAATTGGGGTATCGCTATATTGGTGCTTAAAGAAGGCTATAATCACATGCCCTATTGTACAAATAATGGATACCATATGATCAGCCATAAAGCTCTACCTCTTTTTTTGGAAGTATTCCAAGAAAATATTTTTTTTAATCCTGAGGTTCAAGAATTTGTAATCAAGAAAGATGCTCTCTTTGGATCTTTTGTTCATAAACTTTCTGAAAATCTGATAAAATGCCCCCATTGCGGATCTAGTGTTTTTACAACTTTTATTTATAATTGCCACCAATACAATCTCTCCTTTCATCCAGATTATATCGACATAGACGAAACACTTCTTCCAACCTATTGGGAATGCGATGGTTGCGGACAAAGAAGGTTATCTGAAAATATGTTTAATTATAACAATTGTCCTTTTTGTCAAATATTACATAAATATCAATGCAATGAGTGTGGTGCTATTTTTAATAGAGATTCAAAAGAAATTGTAAATAATCTAGAAGATTCCCACAAGGATAGCTTAAAAATGGACTACCCTAAAGGATATTTTGCTTCAAAGTAATTTTTCACCGCCCACTTTGGTACATGCCTATCTACTGTTTTTTGTTTAAACCATTTTAATATTGTATATTAATCAACTTAATGAGCTATATCGGTTATGAAAACGATAATTATTTATACCTTAAAAATTGATATACTATTTGGTGATTTTATGGCACAAAGTAATGCAGACTTTAATGAAAGGTGGATTAAACTTACTAAGAGAGAAGATGAAGAAATTAAATTACAAAGATTATTACATAGGTTAATCCAACAGGGGAAAACGGCTGAAGCTGAAGCAATAATGAAAGAAATCCAACAGAGACATTCAGAGACTTTTGCAGACGTCCTGAAATTTTATCGTGAAGGAGACATAATCCGTAAGCAAAATTTGACTTTGAAACAGATGGCTGAAATGCTAAGAAGTCAATGTGAGGATCTGACAAGAAAGCTACGAGCTCAACAAAATCCATACAAACCGCAGAAAAGGCCCAAACTATATTAGTAAATTGGAGCATAATACTATATCAGAAAATATCTTTTTAATCAGATTTTCTTGAAAAGTTTGTAGCCCTAATGGCATTTATATCTAACCCTGAAAAATGAAGTAGTTATAGAAACTCAACACTTAACTCTAATTGATCTTGTGTTGGGTATTCTTCCACAATCGCCAAGAACAATTCTTTATTATCTAATAGCTCCTTATCTCTACATATTTTTTTAAAAAAATTCTTATTTATTTCATCTCTGATTTTTTTTATTTCTGTTACCGATGTCAATATTCTGAGTTTTTGATTATCTATATAAATTAGATTATTCTTTATATAAAAATCCTTTTTTATATTATTTTTAGTAAGATTTAATCTTTTTATATAATTATTCTTAAGTTTATTATTTTTTAAAATTTTTATAAGGTTTTTCCTATAGTTAAAACCTGGCTTTAGATTTTCCAGGTATATTGCACCTCTTATTAAGGTACCATATCCTGTCACTTCGTCAAAATCCTTCTTTACATTTTTAGCCCTTCTTTTTATCCTATTGCCAACTTGTACTTTGTCTTTTAAAGTTGCGGTACAGTAATGCACATTTAATTTTATTTTGTTTTTTTTAACAAATTTCAATAATCTCAAAGCCAGCTCCTCAGAGCCATCTACTGCATAAGAAAGCAGGTTTTTTGTTTTATAGCCCAGTTTCAATAGTTTATTTACTTTGTTGTCTGCAATTTCCAGCTCATTCAGATTTAGAAATTCTATTTTATTCCTTGAATTATCATTAATATCTTTTAAAAATAAAACTATTTTTTTGAGATTTTTTTCTTTTTTGAGGATAACTGGAAGTTCTACACCTACATCCCAGTCATATATTAAAGCTAATTTTAGTTTGTTCCATAATTTATCATTATCTAAATCTAGATGGAATCTTATTTCGTCTAAACCAGCTTCATATAGGCATCTTAGATTTTTTTCGTTTACTAAGTTAAGAGAGGTGTATAAATGAATATGAAATTTTTTTCCGAACTCTGTTTTTAAGGTTTTTATGCATAGGACGGTTCTATTCAGCCTGCAAAGAGGATCCCCTCCTGTAATGCCTGCGCCTTTTGCACTGATTAGTTTAGCTTCCTTTATTATATCCTTAATAGTTTGTATATGCCATTCATCTGCATAAGTCACATCTTTTTTATATTTTTTATCGGATATAGGGCAATAGCAGCAATTTCTTGGACATAAGCCAGTAAGAAAGAGTACTACCTTTGAACCTTGAACACAAAGCTGACAGCCTTTTGGCAAGGTACCTAGTTTGTAGGAATAGAAAGGTGTTTTTTGCATATCAAATTAGTTATTATTATCATATTTAAAATTGTTTTGTAGTTTATGATAACTACTGCAAGATAGAAACTAATAAATATTAGTGAACCTTTCATTTAATTATGGGGTTATTAAGGAAATTAACTAGAGGAGGCGGGGGTTTAAATGATATCTTAAATGGGCTTCGTAATTTAAAAATATCTCTTGAAGGGTTAGCAGATGATCCTCTGTGGGATAGAGGTACGGAAGATATATTATTCTTTAATCATCAAATTCCAATTAAAAATTTACTTGATTACTGCGGATATAGGCCAACTTCAGATTCAATTGACGGTTTATTGGGTAAATGGCAAGTTTTTAAAAATGAGGAACATCTTATCGGTATTTATATAGGACGATTACCAAAAACTCGGAAACAGAGTACAGATTGTGACACAGCTCGTTTTATGGTCTCTACTCCCGCTGATACTAACCGCAAAGAGTTTGTTAATGATTTGGAGATTGTAACAAAGAAGTCTTTGGAGATGATAGGTGCTGATACAGTTTTAAATACGTTTATGGTTGGTATGATGGTCATAGGTTCTGGTGCAGCTGGATTTTATACGCTAATTAATCTCCCGGATAAATACGCTGGTTGGTTTATAGTACCTACCATGTTGGCAGGAGGTGCTATTGGAGCTTTATGGGGTTTGCAAGACTACTTAGGTTTTGGTGCACATTTATCTTCATCTGCGGCTAATTATTAGTATGGGTGTCAAGCTTTGAATAATTTAAAATTAGAAGCGTTTGAAAAGGTTGTGCAATCTAAGTTAGCGCCTGCCACAGAGCTAGACATTCAAAAAGCACACCCTATTATGAGTATTAGTGAAGCAGAAGAAGGGCAGTTGGTATCCTTGCATGCGATTCCGATAGATCCTTTTAGGCCAGTAAGCAGTAATATCAAGGAGCATGGAGCATTACAAGGAAGTATGACAGGGACAATTAAAGGATATATGGCAGGCGTGGGTTTTTGGCCTATTTTTGGAGGTATATTTAGAGGAAATCTAGAAGCTGAGATGGTAGGTGACTATGCAGGAACAGCTGAGATAGGTAGCGTAAAAGATAGTTCAGCAATTGATTATCTTATGAGAGATGAAGGAGGAATGAAATTTAGACTTGGAGCAATCAACCACCCTGATTTCTTTAGCTACTTATTGGAACAGTTATCAAGAAGGGAACTTGGGAATGATAAGGGCTATCTTAGGATTATGGAAGGACATTTTTCAAAATTAGAATTAGATAAAGCAACTCTGTTCTATGCTGATATTCGGGAACAATGTCAAAGTGAATTGCCTAATCGAAAACCACTTATGATATATGCTTATGTAGTTTCGAAGGGAGAGTTACCCATGTTACAGTTGGTTGGATTTAGATACAGTGATGGAAATGTGAAATTACTCCAAAAATATGCAACTCACCCTCTTCTGATAGGATTCGGTACAGAAATTGAAGGTATTATAAAAGGAGGGAGGGCTCTTCCACAACCTACTGATAAATATGCTTTACCTGGGGAATAAAGTTATCATAAAAACAATCTTTCAAAATTCATCCAGATATTGTTTTGTACTTCTTCTAAAGTTATCCCCTTTATTTCTGCAACCTTCTTATAGCTCTCAACCACAAAGGCCGGCTCGTTTTTTTGGTCTTTGAAGGGGCTTAAGAAAGGGGCATCTGTCTCACAGAATAAATGATTAATATCAATCTCCTTCACCATCTCCTGGAATTGCTGAAGCCTTACTACGTTTGTTGGAATAGAGAAATAATATCCAAAATCGTAAGCTCTTTTAATGAGATGTTTTCTTGCAGAAAAACAATGCATAATAACTTTTTTCATTTCCATGGATTCTAGAATATCTAAAGCATCAAGTTCTGCTTTCCTTGAATGTATTATAACTGTTTTATTTATGCTCTTTGCTGCTCCAAGGACTTTTTCAAACACAACCTTCTGCATAGCCTTATCCTTTCCGTTTTTGTAATCCAATCCAATCTCACCAACAGAAACAAATCTATCCTTGTTTTCCTTAAGGAATAATAACTCTTCATCAACGTCAAATTGGTTGCTGTTATTTGTTTCTCTGGACAAAGCATCCATTGGGTAAAGGCCAAAAGAAGGCATTACTATATTAGGGTATTGTTCTGAAATCTCAAGGATTTTTCTGTTTGTGGAAGGATTTACCCCTGAAGTTACAATTGCTTTAAGTCCTGCTTTTTTTGCTTTTTCTATTACTTCATCCAGCCTTTCTATTATGCCATCAAAGTCAAGATGGCAGTGGATGTCAATGAATAAGCTCATCTATAACTGGCAAAAGAATAGAATTAATAAAGCTTGTCAATTATCTTAACAGGATTCTTCTGCAGCAGATTAACAGTCTCTTAGATTTTGGGATTGAAAATATTATCTTTTAGCTTATAATCCAAACATCCTAACCCTAACTCTTTAGCTTCCTTAATATGCTCCAAAGGGGATTTTTTATGGATTTCCAAGAATAAATCCTTTCCTGCTTTTTCGTTAATCAAATCCAGGGAAGCTTTTTCTACTGCCACAATATCATTTCCCATTATTATGCCAATATCTTCTAGAACTATTTCGCCCGGATCAGAGCAGCAGTCACATAGTTTAGCAATATCCTTGATTACATTGATAAAATAAGTCTTCTTCTTGTTTTTTAGAACAGCTGATGCTCCTTCTGCTATCAATCTATCAAAGGTTGCTATTTTTGGCTTTAGCACATTTGAAGGACAGCTAACAATGCATTGACCGCAGCCCCAGCAGCCAGAATAATTGAAATTCGCTTTTTTATCTTTTATAGATATTGTACTAGCTGGGCAGATTTTTGCGCATGTTCCGCAGCCAGTGCATTCTCCTGCAAATATAGGATTTGCAAAGTTATGAATATTGGCCTTTGTCTTAATGCTAACTCCACCCATGCCAAGATTCTTAATTGCCCCTCCAAAACCGCAGCACATATGGCCCTTTACGTGACTTAGAACAACTAATCCATCTGCTTCTAATAATGGTTTGCAAACCTCTACCTTAAGATGCTCTGTTTTTATGCATTCAGATTCATTTGATATTACTATTAGACATCCAATTATTTTTTCGGTGAACCCATGCTCTGCTGCTGTTTCCAAGTATTTGTCAGCAGTATGTCTTCCTCCAGGGTACATTACAGGGCTATCAAATAGAAATGGTTTGGTTTTCAGTTCTTTTAATGTTTCTACAAAAATTTTAACAAATTCTGGTTTTAGATAGTAAGGATTTCCTTTTTCTCCCATATGAAGCTTTACAGCTATTTTATCATCCTTATGGAAAATATCTTTAAATTCATCAAAAAGGGTTTTTCTAAAAATATTATCAATATCTTTAAAAAAAATAATCTCTTTCATACGAAAATGGAAAACAACAAAGTTTATAAATATTCTTTTATTTACATACCACATGGATTCAGTTAGGAAAAGTGGATCATGAAACTCTGTTCTTGGTTATTAATACATACAATATATAGGTGATTTATCATGACAAGACAATCTAAAAATGGTTATATACCTGATAATTGCATAAATCTGGATCATTTCCCGCATATTAGGGGTTATGATTTCAATGAAAAGTTTGATTTTAAGAAGTTTTTGAAGGCTTATACATCTACTGGATTCCAGGCTACAAAATTAGGGGAAGCTATACAGATAATAAAATCAATGAAAAGAGAGAAGGCTACTATATTCCTTTCACTAACCTCTAATATGATAAGTTCTGGTGTAAGGGAAGTAATAAGGTATCTTGTTGAGCATAAATTTGTGGATGTTGTTGTGGCTGCAGCCGGCGGAATAGAGGAGGATTATATTAAATCAATCAAGCCATTTGTGCTTGGCTCTTTTGAAGCTGATGGAAGGTTTCTTTTTGAAAAGGGAATAAACAGGATAGGGAATATTTTTGTGACAAATGATCGATATACATATTTTGAAAAGAGGATAAATAAAGTGCTTGAAGAAGCTTATAAATTACAGTATGAAAGGAAAAAACCCTTGTGCTGTTCAGAAATAACTGAGTTAATGGGAAAAGATATCAATGATAAAAAATCAATACTGTATTGGGGCTGGAAAAACAAGATTCCTGTATTTTGTCCTGCTTTAACAGACGGTTCTCTTGGGGACATGATATTTTTTATGAAGCAAAGAAAAGCTGACTTTTTAGTTGATATTTCAGAGGATATGGCTAGGATAGTTAAATTAACATTAAATGCAAAAAAAACAGGTGTTATTATGTTAGGAGGTGGAGTTGCAAAGCACTATACCTTGAATGCACAAATATTTAGAGAAGGGTGTGAGTTTGCAGTATACATTAATACTGGAGAAGAATATGACGGCTCTGATTCAGGCGCAGAGACTGGAGAGGCAGTATCCTGGGGAAAGATAAAACCAAATGCTCCGCAGGTTAAGGTTCACGGCGATGCCACTATTTTGTTTCCTTTGATTGTTGCTGGCGTACTTGCTGAGAAAAAAAGTAAAAAATAAATCTCAAATTGTTTATCCTTTAGTAGGAGTCTTATATCTCACAACTGCCAGCGAAACATCATCCTCAAATTGTTCCTCTTTTGGTTTGCCCCTAGAAAAACGGTAAAGTGCCCTTGTGATTGCATCTGTCATCTCATTTACAGTTCCCGTACGGTTTTTGTACACTAAATCCATCAATCTCTGCTGCCCAAATCCTTCTCCGATGCGGTTTGTTGTATCAGTTAGCCCATCGGTATAGTAGATAATAGTGTCCCCTGGGGCTATTTTCAATGTATGTAAATTGTATTGATCCTGCGATGCGTCACTTCGTTTTGATTTTTGAGCGAGGAATTGCTCCTTTGTTAGCACCCCTATAGCCATATCACCATCTGGAAGTTCTGAAATTGTTCCATTTGTTCTTAATAATAATGGATGCGGGTGTCCTGCATTGCAGTATTCAAGAACCCCATCATAACTTATATGAGATAAAATACAAGTTGTGTGATTTGGTGGTGGGCTTATCTTGGCTCCGATTACAGGCGAGGCATCCCTTTGCATTTCAGCTTTTCCAAATCCAGCAATATACATTTCATTGACATTTTCCATTATCTCGTTCAATGGAGTCCTTAAACGAATGCTAGCCTGTATCCAACTTCTAATCTGTAAAGTATAAGGGGCTGCAGAAGATCCGTGACTCTCTACATCAAATATGCCCATTACTGCTCCTTGCTTAGTTCTTTCTAATAGTATAAGGTCTCCTCCGATTCGTGGCATATTTCTGACCTTATCATAGGGTCTTAGAAATTTATCTATATCTAAGTGTCTAAATCTTAATAGTTCGTTGACTTTTGGATTTTGAAGGGCAAAAAGAAACGCAGCAGCTAAAGATGTTTTTTCCGATTCTCTATATCTTCTGCTGACTTTCTTAACAGGGCCGCAAATATTAGCTAGACACTCAAAAATTACCTTAACCTGATAAGGATATCTCATTTCAGGAGTATGCTTAATTAATAAGATGTCCTCAAGGGATGCACCTAGGCCAATATATGTTGCTTCCTTCCTTGGAGATGTACCCTCAGGATATCTAAACAAAACAGGAGGAGCATCGCAAACTTCTGCTAAATTGCCTGACCTTAGATCTCTTAAAGCCTGTAGTGGATGAGATTCTGCAGGCCTTTGTGCGTTTATAGTAAGATCAGGGGTATCCCCAAACTGATTAGTCACTTCATAATTGCCATTTTTTCTCCTTTTTAATAAACAAGCACCTTCAATACCAAGATGTCTCCCATATCTTTTATCTTCGGCAAGCTCTTCCAATATACTAAATAAGGCATATGCCCTGGATCCTGGCTCCAATCTAATCAAATCTGGTCTGACATCAGACCTACCAGAATCAGGGTATCTAAACCTCCTGGTTGCTTGCCTCAGCAGTTCCCATAACCCTGCGTCTACCTTGTCTTTCATGATATTATCTCCTAATATATTAAGTAAACAATCAAGTTTCAACCAAATATATTCAGAATTATTTTAAAAAAAATAATCCAAAAAACTATTTATCAGATTGGAGATGTTTCTTATTTATAAATCTTTTGTTTAATTAGGTTTTTTTACTACTAGTGCAAAGTTACCAATTCTGCCCATAATTATTTAAATAAAACATAAATCCAAACAATCTATGAATATAGATGAAATAAGGCATGCAAAGGGCAGGGAAAAAATAACTGTATTGACCGCATATGGTTATGCATTTGCAGGTATTTTGGAAGAAGTAGGTATAGACATAATATTAGTAGGGGATTCTCTTGGAAATGTTGTTCTAGGTTTTGATTCAACACAAGAGGTTACAATGCAGGATATGATAAGGCATACTGGGGCCGTTAGGAGGGGTGCCTTAAGTAGCTTTATTGTAGCTGATATGCCCTATAAATCAGATGAGACAGCTGAAAAAACAATTACTAATGCAAACCTGCTTTTAGCTGCAGGCGCAGATGCTGTTAAGATTGAAGGCAAACCAGATATTGTAAAAGCCTTGGTTAAAAGAGGCATAGCTGTCATGGGCCATATAGGTTATCTACCCCAGACAGCAGATAAACCTATGGTCAATAGGGACTTTGATGCACTGCAAAAAGAGGCAAAGGCAGTTCAAGAAGCAGGTGCTTTTGCAGTAGTCCTTGAGCTAGTTCAGTCTGATGTTGCACAAAGAATTACTGATTATTTAGATATCCCAACAATAGGTATTGGCGCTGGGCCCAACTGCGATGGCCAGGTTTTGGTTATTAATGATATGTTAGGCTTGTTTGACAAGTTTACACCAAAATTTGTTAAAAAATACGCTAATCTGGCTGAAGAAGCTAAGAAAGCAGTCAAAGCATATCAAAAAGAGGTCAAGAAAGGCCAGTTTCCTGATGAAGCCCATAGCTTTAAATGATTAATTCAAAAGATTCATTTCTTTTTCTGGATATTTTACCACTTTATAGTTGTGATAAATAGAAAGATTTAAATAATTGCCCGTATTAAAGTAGCGTAGTCACAAAAGACTTGGTAGGAAGGTAAACCTGCAATAGGATAAACATGACAAGTGTAAAAGGGTTATATCAACCACGACCTTATATTAGGTGTAGGGCTAAAAAAGAAAGAGTTATCAAATATTTATTTTTTAGAGTAGTAGAGTACGAAGATGCTAGATGGCAGATGCTTGATACAGATAAAATTACTCAGATGGTAGAAAGACTTGAAACTTCAGATGACAAAAACCTTTTAGGAGTACGTTTTCTTGGAGAGGTTTAATGCATATGGGGACAGTTAGGACATTGCTTATGTATACATTAGGAATTGTATTCGCTACTTTTCTTGGAGCTAATTGCTATGCAATTCTTAATTATAGAAACAGTATGGGAATATATGATCCGAGACTACTTTCAACAGAGCAAGTAACTCAGAGATTGAATAACAGACGCAACCTATCGGAAGGCGAGAAAAAAGAGAGGAACAAATATGCAGTCATAGTGAATGGAAGCGTCCGCAAAGTTTTTCAGGAAAATGTTAGTGAAGCTCATAAAAGCTTGAGGCATCTTGGATTCTCAGAGGATAATATATTTCTTTTGACAAGCAATTATCCTAGAGACAGCGATTATGAAGGTTCTATCACTGCTCGCGGGACATCAGAGAATCTGGGGAAAGTTATAGATTACCTAGCTGATTCAGTAGATAGTAACGATTTAGTCCTTGTTTCTACAACAGGGCATGGTGAAAGGAGAGAAAACGATTCTACTTTAAGATTAGCAGACAGGGAGATAAGCGCTTATGAACTGAAAGAGAAAGTCCAGCAGATAAAAGCAGGATATTATGTAACTTTTTCAGCCCAGTGTTTTTCTGGTGGGATGGTGGATGCTTTTTCTAAACTGGAGAGAAGCGTTGTTGCAATGTCTAGTACAGATTCCCAGCACCCTACAGATCCCAGCTTTGGTATACTATTTTGGCGCAGTTTTAGAAATTCCGAAGCCGATACAAACAATGATGGAGTAACTAGTTGGAGAGAGGCTTTTGATTATGCTTCTGTTAATAGAAGCAAATTTGGATTCTGGCATAAATATTTTGGAGCAGATAAGGGCGGCCAATTTTATAGTTCTGAGCATTGAGCCTAAAATGATTCCCTAGCTATCCTTTTTATATGATCTTATTGTTTTTATATAGACTTAATCTTTTTTGGGAAATTTGTCAATTATTGCGCATAAGTTTTGGCAGTTAAATCCGCCATCATAACCGACAGAAGAGCACCTTTCAAATAAATGTTTGAATGCGACGTAATTAGCTAGGTTTGTCCTGAGCACATGGAGGGATCCCAACAGTTACTGTTCCACCATATCCTCCAGGGTATCTTACAGTTTCCCAATTAAGATAGTCCCAAGTGTCATAATCATACTGAGCAGAATATTTCTGAAAATTAGGTATGGTTTTAACACACTTTACATCACCTAAGTATGCAGTACTATCGATGGTAGATGCAGACCGAAAAAAAGTATAATCATTATTATTATACTGGTAATATAATTTTACATCATTACCAATTGGACTCCAAATTGCGGTCCAAGTACCCCCTGAATCTTTAAGAGTACCTATCCATACGCAATTATATCTAGGATTTTGCAGTGTTAAAGAAAAAACTTTGTTAGGGATTACATCAGGAACTTTTTCACTAGCGCTAAGAATCCCATCTGCATTTCTATCTTGGATAGAAAGGGGCAATAATTTGCCAGACTTATAATACCTAGCGTTATTTGTATTTGTTATTCCGCTAAAAGAAAGTGTAATATTGGAAGGAGTCTTAAATTCTTTCCACCATACCCTGTTAATCGAACCAGTCAACCATGTTCCATCTCCATAATAACAGGTATCGCATTGAGGTATAGAGTACCACACCCTTTTTGAACCAATTATGACTCCATTAAATTTAACATAAATATCTGCTGCCCTATAGGAAGGATCATTTATGTTATATATTTTTTCAGGATCTCCTCCAGAATAGGCGTCAGCTATACTAGCGTCTGTTGTTCCTATCTCCCGTATGTCCATTTCTTTAACTATAATCCAATTATAAAAATTGAATCTATAATCTGCACTGCTATAACTGTTCCAAGCATCTACAGCTTCTTTAATAGTATGAATGACCTCTACATTCTGATAATGCTTAAAAGTAGACATGTCTACTGCATTCGCAGTTCCGCAATCTTTTTTAACCATTAATTCAACACTAAACTTACCATCTATAACTGTCCAATAATTATAGGTTTCTTCTTTACACAAAAAAATGGTATAGGTGTCTTTTAACATCTTGCAGTAAGCGTCAACAACACCTGATAGTGTTGGTCGAATATCTATCACACCGGGATTTACACCGATAAGTGCCTTTAACTTTAATGATGTTGGAGTAGGTGTTGACGTTGGTGTTGCAGTAGGTTTTGGGGTTGGTGTGGGTGTTGGAGTAGACTCATAAGGTGTACTTGGAGCAATCCCACAAGTACCACAATCGCAATTAAAGGAGTAATGCTCACCTATTATATTACCATTAGTACTGCACGTATAACACGTACAGGGGGTTGGTGCTGCAGTTGCTTGCCCGCTCTTTTGGCAGCCAACAATTATGCTCAAACATAACATTACCACAACAACATATAAGATAAAATATTTTTTCAACATATAACCCTTGTTAGTTTTTAAAATAATTTTATTAACATTAGTTGATTGGTTATTATAACATACGTACTTGGTATAAGTTATATATAAAAATATCCATTTTTAAATAAGTAGCTTTATAAATCATAATTATTTCTTTTTATACTTATGAAGACAATTGTGATTGGTGTTACAAGCAGTATCGCCTGTTATAAAACAATTGAACTAGTTGAAAAATTAAAAAAATGGTATGATATAGAGATAATTTTATCAAAAAATGCTGAGAGATTAGTAGATAAGAAAGATTTTGAGAAAGTACTAGGTAAGAAAGTTCATACAGAATTATTTTATAAAGATTGGGATTATAGGGATTATTTGAAAAGGGAAAAATCAGAGCATATTTCTTTGGCAGATAAAGCTCATTTATTTGTTATCTGCCCTGCAACAGCAAACACTATCGGGAAGATTGCTAAGGGGGTTGGAGATGACCTATTGACAACTTCAGTCATGGCAACAAATGCCCCTGTTTTAGTATGCCCTGCAATGAACTGTAAGATGTGAGAAAATAGAATTGTGCAAAAGAATGTTTCCAAATTAAGGAGGATGGGTTATTATTTTGTTTGGCCTGAGGAAGGAAAGTTAGCTTGCGGTTATAAGGGAATTGGAAGATTAGCTAATATTGAGAAAATAAGAAACATAGTTGAAGGTTTAATTAATAAAAAGGATTTATTAAAAGGCAAAAAAATAATAGTTACTGCAGGCGGTACTGTTGAAGAGATAGATCCTGTTAGGGCAATTAAAACCAAAGTTCATATGGGTATAGATGGTTTGATTCACCATTCAGATCAAGGAGTCCAATACGCTTGCAATGAATATGTTAATCGCTTAAGGAGCTAGGCATACAAATAAGCATGAGCAGGAAAGGCACCCCTTATGACAATGCCTTTGCTGAGAGTTTTATGAAGACGCTTAAAGTTGAGGAGGTGTATCTAAAAGAATACAGAACATTTGATGAAGCATATAATAATATAAAACAGTTTATTGAGGTAGTTTACAACAACAAAAGGCTGCATTCATCCATTGGATATGTGCCGCCAGATGAGTTTGAAATAGAAGTATTAAATATATGCACAGATATTCGTTAACTAGTTGCGCAAAAAGATGGGTTCACTCCAATTAGTTCATTATCAATAAAATAAGAAAATAACACTCCACTACTTATTTTGAACAAAAAAAATTTCCCAAAAAGGAATATTATTTTTTAGTTTACCTCTTTAGAAGCCTACAGTCTTCACTATGAGAGCAAAGACATAATCCAGTATTTCCATAAAAATCAAGAAGGGTTGTCTCATTTTTTTATTCTGCCAGGCATTGTAAAACAAAAACAAACCATAGATTCTATTACCAGAGCTGATGTCAGGCCCGTACTAGAAGATGCACCAAGCATATTAGGGTTATAGTATTGAATATGGATGCAACATCCACACCAGTCAGATATTATCATGGGGGAATTATTCCGGCCTACGAAAATTTTGCAGTTATTGATTTTTTTAATGAAAAAGCTCTACAATCTAGGAAGGGGAAAATCCCGAGATCAGAAATAGATATATGGACAGATCACATATGCAAACTCATAAGTTTTTATTATTGTTTTGCTCATGGCATAGTTGAGTAATATTCCCATCTCCTAATTATGCAGAGATTAGCTCTGATAAACCCTAAGAATTCAAGACATAGCTAAATTTCTGCTTAATCCTAGGTTACCTATAGGAGATAATCTTGATATTCGTATATATTAAACAATTGTAAGATTATTTCCTAATAAGCAAATCATTTTTTTTAAAGGGAAACACAGTTCCGAATATTAAAGTGATTTGCTATAAGTAAATTTTTTTGGGTTCCGCATCACTTTAATATTCGAGGGTCATTAATAGTAACACATTCTGGGTCATTACTTGAGGTGCCCCCGTTTTCTATACAGATGGGCTTGTAGGAAGGACAATCAACTTTTTGTCCAGTGGGTGTTTTTCCATCTATATTACAATAATAATGCATATAAGCACTTTGACTAATACATGCATCATAATATCGAAAACAACCATAATTGGATTCATATGAAAGGAAATGACCTCCTATATCGTAACCTTCCTTACATCTGGTTGGACATACTGAGTTTGCATTTGCTGCCGTAATGACTTTACCAGTAGTAAATTTGGATCCTATATATGTATAGGATCTTGCAGGATCGCAACAGCATAACCGGTATTCAGGTTGGCCTGATGAATTTGTGCATCGTGCTGCTTTTTGACCCCCAACATAGCAAATACCAAGATTGTCCACATCTTTGCAACTAGGATATACAGAACTGTAGCAGTTACCTACTTTAGACATTTTCACATAAGTAGTTGACATAGGAGTACAGCCCATCTCGCATGACCATTGGTTTCCAGTAATTTCTATGTTATTTGGGCCAGTATAACTCTTAAAAAGCGTTTCACATGCAACTAAATCTGAACACGTTAGGCATCCAGTTATAGTTGCTTGGGTATACGAGCAATTGCTATTTTCAGTACAGAATTGGAACACTTCTTTAAAAGCAGAGGGATCGCTATGTCCTTTAAATACATATTGGGCATTATAACCCTGCGGGCAGGCATATGTTGAATTTGCAGGATCATTCAGCACCTGATAAGTTGAAAGTGGGTACATTGCCTCAATATTACAATTTATCGAGTTAAGCCAGGCACTACAGCTTTCCTTTGCACAAATCCCATTCTCATCATTTGTAACCCTATAAAAACATTTGCAACATGTAGGTAGATGAATAGGTGTAGCAGTTGGAGTTGGTGTGGGTGATGTAGAGGTTCCCGAAGAAGTGGATGCGCTGGTTGTGCCTGATGTAGTTGTTCCTGAAGTAGTGGATGCGCTGGTTGTTCCAGAGGTAGTGGATCCTGATGTGGTAGATGTGCCTGAGGAGGTTATTGTATTTGAAGTTGTGGTTCCTGAAGTAGTGGATGCGCTGGTTGTATCTGTTGTAGTGGTTCCAGAGGTAGTAGTTGTGCCTGAGGAAGTTGTTGATGGTGATGGGCTTGGTGATGGAGATAAACACTTATCAGTGTCAGCATTACAATTATAGCCAGCACATGATTGGTATATCCTTTCTATACATCTTCCATCAGATTTGCTGCAAACTTTATAATATATATCACCATATGAACAGTAAGGTGTTCCATCACAATATGTTGAACTGCTTTTACTTTTACAACTACAGTCGCAATAATAATCATGCAATATTAAATTATTCCCACTACAGTCATAATAATCCAAAGGGCAATCATAATCGCCGCCACAGCTGCAGGGCGTTGCAGATGCACTTGCAGTAGCGCTTGGTGTCGCTATCCCAAACCCTGTTTTATAAACACCTTTCTCGCAACCATAAACTAGCATTGCACAGAATATTAGAATGAATAGGACTTTTTTCATCTTATCACTTATGCTGGTTTTTTAATATAATTTAGCTAATTTGTTATTATAATACAAGTATTTCTTATAACCCATATATAAAAATACCTATTGTTAAATAAGCAGGTTTATAAATCATAATTATTTCTTAATTGTTTATGAAGAGTATCGTTATTGGTGTAACCAGCAGCATCGCTTGCTATAAAGTGATTGAATTAATCGAAGGGCTAAAAAAAGATTATAATATTGAAATTATTTTATCAAAAAATGCTGAGAGATTAATAGATAAGAAAGATTTTGAGAAAGTACTAGGTAAGAAAGTTCATACAGAATTATTTTATAAAGATTGGGATTATAGGGATTATTTGAAAAGGGAAAAATCAGAGCATATTTCTTTGGCAGATAAAGCTCATTTATTTGTTATCTGCCCTGCAACAGCAAACACTATCGGGAAGATTGCTAAGGGGGTTGGAGATGACCTATTGACAACTTCAGTCATGGCAACAAATGCCCCTGTGTTAGTATGTCCTGCAATGAACTGTAAGATGTGGGAAAACAGGATTGTACAGGAGAATGTTTCCAAGTTAAAGAAAATGGGTTACTATATTGTTGAGCCAGAGGAAGGAAGGTTAGCCTGTGGCTACAGCGGTGTTGGAAGACTGGCTGGTATTGGGAAAATAATTAATGCAATTAAGGATTTAATTAACAAAAGGGATTTGTTAAAAGGTAAAAAAATAATTGTTACTGCAGGTGGAACTGTTGAAGAAATAGACCCGGTCAGGGTTATTACAAATAAGAGCTCTGGTAAGATGGGTATTTATATTGCAGAAGAGGCCAGTAAAATGGGCGCAGATGTTACCTTGATAAGAGGGAGAACAGATATTGAGCCAGTTGGAAAGATGAAGGATATAAAGATTAATTCTGTAGATGAATTGTTTAATGAAATTAAAAAATATGTTAAAAAAAATGATACAATCATTCATGCTGCTGCTGTCAGCGATTTTACTTTGGATAAAAAATGGGATGAAAAAATTAAATCAAATAAATCCTTAATCTTAAAATTAAAAAAAACTAAAAAAATTATAGATGAAATTAAGATATTGAATAAAAAAATAAAATTAGTTGGGTTTAAGGCTGAGTACAAAGTCAGTAAAAAGGAGCTAATTGATAGCGCTTATACTCTTTTAAAGAGGTCTGATGCTGATTTTATTGTTGCTAATGATGTAGGTAAATCTATTTTTAGAGCAGAGAATAGCGAGGTTTATATTGTTGATAAGAATAAGACGGTTAAACATATAAAAGGGAGTAAGATAGAAGTTGCAAATAAAATCCTTAATCTGATAAAATGATTGCAAAAGCCTTTTCACCAGGAAATGTAAGCTGTATTTTTAGGATTATTGATAATAAGGATAAGGGTAAAAGGCATAGCTTGGGCGTTGGATTTACTGTAGATAAGGGTGTTATTGTAAGTGTTAAGAAAAGCAAAAAAACCAGTATTTACAGTAATGGAATAAAAATAAAACTCCCTACTGTTTTAACAGTAATTAAAAGTCTAACCAATAAACCAGTAAGGGTTGATATTAAACAGCAACTCCCTTCTGGAGCAGGGTTTGGAATAAGCGGCGCTTCTGCCTTAGCTACTGCTTATGCCATGAATAAGTTATTGGGTTTGAGGAAAAGAGATAAAGAATTGGCAATGGTTGCACACATGGCAGAAGCGTTGAATGGAACGGGCTTGGGGGATGTTGGGGGCCAGTTTAACGGCGGTTTTAATGCTAAATTCAAGAAGGGCCAACCTCTTGAAGTAGTTCCTTTAGGCATAAAAAACAAAAAGATATATTATCAGTTTTTCAGCAAGATTAACACTAAAGATGTAATAGATAGCAAAAAAGCAGGTATCAAAATTAATAAGGCGGGGGATAAAGCTTTAAATCGAGTTAAGGGATTGATTAAAGATAAAAAAATCAATCTAAAGAATATAATTAAAATTTCAAAGGAATTTTCAGTAAACAGCGGTTTATTGAGAGATAAAAAAGTAATCAATTTAATTAAAAAGATTGAACACAAAGGCGGAAACGCATCTATGATAATGCTCGGGAATGCTGTTTTTTCTGACATTCCTTTTGAAGGATCTAAAATGGTAAAGATATCTACAAAAAAGGCTTGTTTGCTATGATACCTAAATCACATCCAAGATATTTAAGCCTAAAGATAAGGGATAAGATAGTGGAAGGAATAAAAAAAGGAATTACCTCGATGCATGGCTTAATTGCCCAGGGCAGGGGGGAAGCTTTTGATTACCTTATTGGTGAAAAAACAAATAAGTTTGCACTTGAAGCTATAAGAACTGCTGCTGCAATGCTGATCCTTGCTAAAAAACCTGTAATCTCAGTTAACGGAAATGCAGCTGCCTTATGCCCCAAAGAAATGGTAGGATTAGCCAAGGCTTTAGATGCTCCCTTAGAGGTAAATATATTCCACAGTTCAAAAAAAAGGGAGCAGAATATAAAAAAATGGCTAGTAAAGCACGGCGCAAAAAATGTTTTAATGCCGCATAAAGGCATAATCAAATATATTGAGCATAACAGGAGGTACTGCAATGAGAATGGCATTGCTAAGGCAGATGTTGTTTTTGTTCCTTTGGAAGATGGAGACAGGTGCAAGGCATTAAGGAAAATGCGGAAAAAAGTGATAACTGTTGATTTAAATCCCTTATCCAGGACAGCACAGGCATCTAATGTTACAATTGTTGACAATATTGTCAGAACACTACCTTTGCTAGTTATGCAAGTCATTAAATATAAAAAAATAAAAAATAAAAATATTTTAAAAAAAATAATAAAAAATTATAATAATAGAAAAATATTAAAACAGGCGTTGCAATATATGAAGAGATGAAGGCAAAAAAACAGATAATTTTTTCTTTAGCAGGTGTTTTAGCTTTAATAATATCTTTTTTTCTGGATAAAACTACTTTTTCTTTCATTGATTTGATCAAAAATAAGTATTTAGATTACTTTTTTGGGGCTGTAACAAATTTGGGATCAATCCTTATGGTTTTAATTATAATGACTACCCTTTTTTTATGGGAAGAGCGTAAAAGAGAATGGATACCTGTTTTGTGGGCTTCTTTCTTAACAACATTTATCTTAACGGTATTATTGAAGCTCTTAGTGGGAAGGAGCCGGCCTTATGATTTGGTGATAGTGTCCCTTTTTGGTATTATAGACTATTCATTTCCCAGCATGCATACTGCTGCTTCTTTCACTGCAATAGCCACACTTGACAGGGAGTTTCCAATGTTTAAGTGGTTTTGGGTTTTATTTGCATGCATTGTAGGGTTTAGCAGGCTTTACCTTGGGGTGCATTATCTAAGCGATGTTGTCGGAGGGGCTTTATTAGGATATATTGTCGGGTACTTTTATGTCCACTTTGAGGAAAAAACCAAATTCTTTAAAAAAATAAAGGTGTTTAGAAAATGAAAATTTTTACAATATTGGCTATTAATATGGCTATTATAATAATAATAGAGGATTTGGCATTATTTTTTATATTAAAGAAATCAATGAATATATGGCCTGTTATTGGGATAATTATTGTGACAATAGCGGCAACAACCCTTAACATATGGTTTCGATTAAAAGAGCATAATATTAGGAATTGAAGGAGGTCGCAATTCCCTTAAAACTGAGGGTATCCTTGCGAACGAATTATGATAGAGAGAAAGGAAACAGAAAGGCAAATAGTGCATATAATCTTTGGGTTGGTTATTGTCCTTTTGTTGTATTTTGATTTTTTAAATGCCTATTCTTTGGCTATTGTAACAATAATTGCTTTCGTATTATTTTATTTGGCCAGGAAATATAAAATATTTATATTTTACAATATTTTAGAGAGGCTTGAGAGAAAAGAGGATTTGATAAATTTCCCTGGAAAGGGGCCTTTATTTTATCTGATTGGATCCTTTTTTGTTGTTGCTTTCTTTGAAAAGGATATTGCAATGGCTTCTATAATAATCCTTGCTTTGGGTGATTCAATACCCTACATTGTTGGGGCTAAATTTAGGAAAATTAAAAGTCCTTTTAATGATAAAAAATATTTAGAGGGCAGTTTTGCCGGATTCTTAGCTGCTTTTGTTGGGGCTTCTTTGATATTATGGGTTGCTGATGCAGATGCATCCATTGGCTTTATAGTTTTACAAGCCTTTTTTGCTTCCTTAGTTGCAATGATTGCTGAAGGAATAGATATTAAAATAAAACTTAAGAAGATTGATGATAATCTTATTGTTCCAATAGTTGCTGCGATAACTATCTGGGTGCTACGGTTTCTTGGAAAGATGGTTTAGTAGATTTCTGAGTAAGGTTTATATAAGTTGATAAAATAAGTAATGAGGAAAGTTAAACCACAAAAAGAGGTTCTTATGTTAGTTATAGTAAATCAGGTGTTGTGTTAATCATGAATTCCTTAAACAGGATGAAAAAAGGAACAATATGCATGGTTGTTAGTGATTATACTATAGATGATATGGGGAAGGAAATAAACCTAAAAGGGCATTTGGTTTATAATAAGGGGATTTTTTCTGGACCTAAATATCATGTTATGCGGGTAGAGTATGATGGATTCATAGCTTTAGACACCGACCCAAAGATGGTTCAAATAGATCCTTTTAAGCTAAATAAAAGTCTGGCTTCAGCTTATAGAAGAAGCAAATTTGGCGGAAGAATCAATTTCTGGATAAAAGTTCCATTGGACGAACTTAGAGCTGAATATAAAAAGTATGTTGCACATTTTGTTGAATACCTAGCTAGAAGGTATTAAGGATTTTTTGTTTAATTTTCTTCTAAAAATTTTGAATAATTATTTTAAAATTTTTTCTTTTTTTGAATAAACTAGGTTATTCTACTAGTTTTCCCTCTCTGATAAGAATAGTTGGTGCTACATTATTATGCAGGAAATCCATTTGCATAACTGGAGAATAAGCTCCAACATCTCTGAAACATAATATGTCTCCCACTTGGATATCCTTAGGCAGAACTGCGACGTCACCCTCAAACTCCGGGCTGGATAAATAGTCATTGCTATTAATTGTGCAACCCCTTATTTTGAAGATTTTTTCCCTTCTGTTTTTTCCAATACAATTTACCCGGTTGTTTATATGGTAAACGAAAGGTCTGGCAAAATTTGTGTAAGGTGCGTCCACAACTAAGGTATATCCATCCCTCAGCTCGATCACTTTTGTGATGAAATAACCTGCATTTCCAACAATAGACCTTCCTGGCTCTATTTTTAGTTGAATGTAATGACTGTTGTTTCCGTGTATTTTTTCAAAAAGTTTAGTTAGTTCTCTCCCAAAATAGACCCAATTAAAACTTTTATCCTTATCAGAATAAGGAATACCAAAACCTCCGCCAATATTAAGATATCTTAAACCTGGGAACTCTGAAGCAATAGTTGTTAAAGTAATGGCTGACTCAAGATATTTTTGTTCATCCAATATGTTTGTTCCAATATAAGTGTGGATTCCAATTATCTTTAATCCGTATCTGTCTGAAATATTTTTTGCTTTTTCTATTTCCAGTAAAGATATTCCTTCTCCAGAACCTTTAGTTTCCCCAGAAAGTCTGATCCTTATACCTACCTTTGAACCTTTTGCTAGATGACCTGCAAGTTCAAGCTGCGCCAAGGAGTCTAAATTTAAGTCAATGCCGAAACTAAGGAGTTGATCAAGCCTTCTTCTTGTGAAAGTTCCTCCAGTCAGATGTATCTCTTCTTTTAAAAATCCAAATCTTAAGGCAGTCTTTAACTCGTTTTCATTTAGGACAAGTATTCCTATGCCATTGGATTTAAGAAGTTGCAGCAATTGGGCATTATCATTGCAGAAGATAGCATAATGTATCTGAAAGTTTGGATAAGAGATGCTATCTTTAATCATCTGGATGTTAGTCCGTACACTATCCAAATCTAATATGTAACAGGGAGTATCCAATTTGCTTAGTATTTTTTCTAGATCATCCATTTTAGCTATTATTTAGTATATTATAGTGGTAACAGAATAAGTTAATATTAATTTACCCTCATATGTGAGGTTTTAAAACTAGCAGATTCAGTGAATGGACCTTACCAGGTCTGGCATCAACTTCTCTTCTGCCCTTTTAAGGTGTTCCCTGAATGTTGGAACAGAAATATCCATCAGTTTAGCTAATTTTCCAAAATTCGTTTCTTTTGGCCATGCATAATAACCTTCTTCAAATGCAAGCTCCAAGGCTCTTTTTTGGTGAGGGGTTAAGTCGGGCAACAGATGCGCGAAATATATATCTGTAATCTTTGTTTCCTTAATCTTGAGAACTTCCACATCAATAATATCTTTCTTTAATCCTGCAATAAAATAGGTGAGTATAGGTTTTTTCCAGGAAGCAACTTCCCAATATTCATAACCTTCCTTATCAACAAAAACAGGCTTTACAAAGATCAATCTTGAATGATAAAACGTTGAAGGTATCTTTTCTTTTCTTATCTCAATGAAAAATATAGTGTTTCCTTCAATCTCAAGATTAGTTATCCTGTTATCCTTGTTTAAATCCTTAACAAATTCCTTTACGTTCGATTGACTTCCCTGTAATGTCTGCACTTGAGGAGAATAAGTTATGCTTTTTTCAATAAATACGTTAAATGGCATTCCTGTTGTGGTGACTTGAAATTTTTTACATCTGTTTCCTATTACGCAATCATGCTTTATTTTCAGTTTTGTGATCCACATACCTCAAATGTGAGGTTAGAAGAATATAAAGGTTTTGGTTTAAATTTAAAAATATTCAATATAACAAATTGTAGATAAAGATTTTATAAAGAATGTAACTGCACGCAAATTTTGTAATTAGACTCTCTCAAAAAAAACATTTATATATTATCCTAGATTCGCATTAAAATAAGGTGTTAAATGGTAATTGGTTTAGCTAGGAGAACTAGTAGAAAAGGTGTGGGAGAGCTATATTTTAAACCAGAACCTGCTTTTCTTCAAGTGAGAAATAGAGAAACAGGAGAGCATGTTACTTCAATTTGGAGAGAATGGAGCGGTGATGCCAGATTCCCAACAGTAGTTTTTAAAGGAAATGAATACCAATGTTATCATTCTAATATACCTCTTTTTTCATTGAAAGATTATAGTCAGGGTCTTTTTATTAAAGTGCCCACAGCGGTTTTGGAAGCTCCAATAGACAGGGATATATTAAGACAAGAAGTTATGATTGGAGGATGTGAATATTTTGATGTATTTGTAAAGGGATATGGTCTTCTATTCGATGAAACACCATCTATGAACACACCAGAAGGTACAAACTTATTGAGAGAAGAGACAGAATGGCAAAACCTATACGAAAATTCAAAATGGATTCCAATAAGTCAAAAAAGACCATGGCATGCTGAAAAAAGAATAAGGCCAGGTTTTCTAAGAGTCGTTAATGCAGATTCTGGATTAGACACAGATTATGTGCAACGTAGAATACATGATGGTAAAGTAGTTTATCGCGGAATTGAATACACATTGGTTCAACTTGGCTATTCGGGTAATTGTATCAAGGTACCAGAAGTAACGTTACGGAGCAGTGTTAGCGTGGATACGTTGGTCTCAGAAATAATTTCTAAGGAAGAGAGAGAATTAGTAGTGAATCAACATAGGATATACCCCCGCTTGTTAATGAATAATAATTAAACACAGTTTCTTATCATTAAAAGTAAATAATCCCACAACTCAATCTTTTTTTGGAAACATTTAATAAATGCCTTCAACACGTCTTGATTATGGGATTATTCAATCACCTTTTTGGAGGTAAAAAAGGCATTGCAAAAGAGTTGGTTATGGATGATAAAAAGCGTATGCAATTATGGGAAAAGCATTTGTCTAATCATCCAGAAAGAGAGAAATTATCCAGAAATTTTAATTATAAAAATATAGACGAAGCAGTGAAAGATGTTGCAGCTACAAGAAACGTATTGGATCAAATTGAAGCCCTTATCTCTCCGGAATTGGTTGATATTGAGGGAGAGGAAAAAACAGAAAAAGAGATTCTGGCGGATTTGAAACGATTTAAAGCTCCACATGAAATTCAACAATTATCTGAAACAATTGTAAGGGCAAAACAAAGACAATCCAATCTTCTAAAACTTTTTCATGAAATATTTAATGTTCTTGGAGCAGAATTGCATTTAATAAGATTGATAAAGAAACATCCTGCAAAGGAGCTTTTGCTTAAACTTTTTGAAATCATATCTTATCATGAAGCTGAACTTTACAGTGTTTTTAGAGAAGGATCTTATTTTGCGGAAAATATCCATATTCATCAAGATATTCAAAGGATTGCAAGAGCAATCATACTGGAAGAAAAGATAGAAGAGGCGGTGGAAACTGCAGAAGAAAAATTTGTCATGATGGTCGTCAAAAGTATGGGCTCATCTGAAAGAAAAGGCAGATATAGGAGGCTTGGAGAGGATATATATCACAAACTTGCTGAAATGGTCGGTGCTTCAGAAACAGAGCATGGGGCAGACTTTATACTGCAATTAGATAAAATTGAAGAGCTTATGAAAAAAGACTTTATTATGTATGCAATTGTAAAAAATTAAGGCCGAAGTATGATAATGTTAAAATTAAAGGGATTATTGCAGCATTCCGTAAAGCCTACGATTTATCCCATTTTGATGGTTTAGAAGCTGCCTTTACTGACTAAATCTAACTATTTGCTTCATAACCTTTTTTTCTATTTTATCTTTCCTAAACCACCGACCCTTCCAAAAACTCCATCTCTCAACCCAAATCTTTATAAGTTGGATTATCTTCCTTTCTTGGTTTAAAAATGGAAATGAAAAACAAACTGATGGAAAAGAACTTATTTACAGATATATTAGGACAAGAAAAGGTAAAAGAACAGCTGAAGTCTGCCCTCTTGACAGAAAGGCATATTATAATCGTAGGGCCACCTGGGGTTGGGAAAACCACTTTAGCCAAGAACTTGGCGCATGTGCTCAAAAAGGCTAATTTCATAAGGATCCAGGGAAGCCCGGACCTTACTGCAGAGGATCTCCTGGGGGATATTGACCCTATTAAGGCATTGAAGTACGGCCCCCTTAGTCTTGAGGCATTTACAAAAGGAAAGATCTTCAAGGCAGATAAGGGAATATTATTCTTCGACGAACTTAACAGATGCCCTGAAAAACTACAGAATGCATTATTGCAGGTGCTGTCAGAGAAAAAAGCAACTATAGGATGCTATGATGTGGATTTTGATATTGATTTTATCTTTATTGGAACAATGAACCCAGAAGATACCTCGACAGAGAGAATATCTGATGTTCTTTTGGATAGGTTTGATCTTATTTACATGTCATACCCTGAAACCCTTGCAATAGAAAAAGAGATCTTGTTAACAAAAGGGAAAAAATTAGATGTAGAGTTTCCAGAAAATCTATTGGATTTGATTATAAAATTCATAAGGGAGCTTAGGGATGACGAAAGGGTTGAAAAAAAGCCAAGTGTCAGGGCATCTTTGGGGTTATATGAGCGGGCACAGGCAAATGCTATTTTAAAAAACAAAAAAATAGTATCCTTTGAAGATATCAGGGAAGCTGTTATCTCTGTTTTAAGCCATAGGATTAGCCTAAAACCTTCTATTAAGTATCTGCAGGATCCAAGGGAATTTATCAGGGAGCAATTTGAAAGGTATGCAGATAAGGAACTGGAAGAAGAGGAAAAGGGTGGTGGTCTCTGACACCTACATCAAGCTTAAAGAAGCTTTAGAATCAGAGGAATTGGATGGAGTTCTTGGATCTCAAAACGAAGAAGATAAATTAATGCATTCTGTTTTGGAAAACGATAAAAAAACCATAGATGAAGGCAGGCTAATCAAGGATGCCCTTAATATGGGGTTGAGTTCTTTTACACCAGATTTGATGTTTGAGCAATTAGTTAAAAACTACAGTATGGCAAAAAAGATATTTGGAGCCTCAATCATCAGGAACATGACAGGTTATGATGCAAGGTATGTTGAGAAAAATATCAAGATACCTGAATTCCAAAGGGATATTAAGAAAAAAATAGAAAGTAACATTGATGCCTTAAAAGACAAGGGGTTAATAGGCAAAGGCGGATTTATCTCTGACGTAGGGTTTAAACTTGCTTCTTTGATTTTATATACAGAAGAGTTAGACAAATTAGTTCCAAAAGGTATTTTTGGGGAAAAGATCCACAAGAAAACCTTTGTTTACGGGGATAAGGAGGATATCAAAGAATACAGAAAAGGTGACAAATATAGGGACTTAGCAATAAAAAAATCAGCAAGGATAACAATCAGAAGGGGCAAGGCCGAAATCACAAAGGAAGACCTTAGGACTTATGAAAGGCAATCAAAGGGGCAGATTTATCTTGTTTACGGATTAGACGCTTCTGGAAGCATGAAGGGCAAAAAAATAGAGATATGTAAAAAAGCAGGCATTGCCTTAGCCTTTAAGGCTACTGAGGAAAAGGACAAGGTTGGTTTATTGGTCTTTGGCTCTGACATCAAGGAATCGGTGCATCCTACCCTAGACTTCAGGTATTTATTGGACAAAATAACAAGGATAAATGCTTCCAAGGAAACTGATCTAGCAAAAACAATCCATAAATCAATAGAATTATTCCCAAGAAAAAAGGTTACAAAACACCTGATCTTAATAACAGACGCCATGCCAACTGTAGGAACAGACCCGAAAAAAAATACCTTAGAAGCATGCAGTCTGGCCAGAAGTGTCGGGATAACCATCTCTTTAATAGGTATACAATTGGATAAAGAAGGGGTTGAACTCGCAAAAAAAATTGTGGAGTTAGGGGGGGGTAGATTTTATGTTGTTAAAGATTTAGAGGAAGTGGATAAGATTGTTCTGGAAGATTATTATAGCGTGATATAATTCGTAAAATTTATGAATAAGTTTTTATAGTTGTACTATTTCTCTACTATTCGAGGGGGGTGAATTTGAGGAAACTTATTATATTATTTCCTTTAGTTATATTCTTAGCTGCAGCTTTGGTGCATTCTGGTAGTCTGGTTTTCTATGAAAGTTTTGACAATCTAAGCTCTATTACAAATAATCAAGGAGTATTATCTGGATCACCTACATTTGCAGCTGGAGTAAAGAATTCTGCATTTAATTTTTCTAATAGCAAAACAGTATATTATCCCATGCAGGATAATTTTAATTATAGCCAAGGAACTATTGAGTTTTGGGTAAAACCACCTGCAGGAAATCCATATGGCTTTTGGGATATTGGAGGACTTGGAAATCCAAATTCATGGGGCATCTATAAGAGTCAGGACTATTTGATAATGGAGGTTAAAAATAATTTAAATTTATATAATCAGTCTTGGAGCCCAATCCAGCTTTTTTCTGATAACGAATGGCATTTTGTGGTATCTGTATGGGAACGGAGCAGTACAACCACTTATTTCAAGATTTGCCTTGACGGCCAATGCAAGAGCAGCTATGATGGAGTTACTGTAGATAGTTATCCTAATCCAACAGGTAATTTTTATGTCGGATGGTGTGGCTGGTATGGTTATTCGCAAAGCTTAATAGATGAATTGAAGATTTTTGATTATGCAAAATCAAATGAAGAGATTAAGAATGATTTTGGGGGCAACACTACACACTGCAAGTTATACAAACCCCTAAGCAAGGGTGCTGTTAAGATAAATTGTTCTGGACTGTATGTTAATAATAAAACTTTCCAAATTAAGGGAGTTGGGTATCAGCCCATTCCCATCGGTATGACTGCAAAATCTATCCCGGATAAGCAGTTTATGTTTAATGATATCAGGATAAGGCAGAGAGACTTCCCGCTTTTGAGAATAATGGGAGCAAACACCATAAGAACATGGTCTGAGGTTTTGAACAAAACATTTATGGATGATCTGTATAATAATGGGAGTAAGCCTATATATGTTCTGATGGGATTCTGGATAAACTGCAATGAAGACTATAATTCTTCAACTGTAAGGCAAAAATATATCAATGCATTTACGAATTATGTAAATGAATATAAAGATAGTCCTGCTGTTCTTGCATGGATGATTGGAAATGAAAATAATCTTGCATATTGTTCAGCATCGAATGTTCTTGATGATTTTTATTCATTAGCTAATGAGCTTGCAAAGATTGCTTATATTTTAGAAGGAGAAAAATACCACCCTGTGGCAATTATAAATGGAGATCTTGGGGGAATTGGAGATACATTCTTTAGAGGGGATGATGAATCCCTTAATTACACGGATTTTTGGGGCATAAATTCATACCGAGGCAGGTCATTCGGGAGCTTATTTACAGACTATAAATTTTTGAGTGGAAAACCTATAGTTATAACTGAATATGGGATTGACAGCCTTAACAACTCAAATTATATGGAAATGCAGGATGTGCAGGCAGATTGGGATCTAAACCAGTGGAATGAGATTGCAGCAAATTCGCTAGGTGGAACAATAATGGCATATTCAGATGAGTGGTGGAAAGGAGCAGATTTCGGCAACTGCGGAAGTGATTCTACTCATGACTTTAGCTGCGGACATGGTGATTTTCCAACACCTGATGGATGGTCAAATGAGGAGTGGTATGGAATTATGAGGACAGTGCCAAACCCAGGTGGCGCAGATATAATGCAGCCAAGGCAAATATATTATGAATTTAGGGATATATGGTCACAAAATTTAAGTTTCAGAACTAACTTGAAACAAGGATGGAACCTTATCTCGGTTCCTTTAGATGGTGAAAATCATTCTATAGCTTCAGTATTAAGTTCTATAAAAAACAATTATAATTCTATATTTATTTACCAAAATGGGACTTATAAAAAGTTGAGTGCAGATAATGAGATTTATCCTACAATGGGATTTTGGATCTATATGAATAAGTCAGACAACCTGACAGTCCAAGGATTTGAAGTCCCGCCAGGAAGCGTATGGTTATATCCTGGTTGGAACTTAGTCGGGTTTCCATATCTAGAGCAAAAAAATATCAAAGATTTGGTTGCGTCAGGCAGGGTAATTTTAAGCTATAACAAATCATGGTCTAGCTATATACCAAACAGGACCTTAAACTCTCTGGAGATTTTAAAACCGGGATTTGGATATTGGATTAGAACTGAATAAAAAACTTTACTTAGTGTAAATGGTTATTCATTAGAACTCAAATTATTTATTCTCTTGATAAATCATGTTCAGATTTTAATTGTGGAAGGGTATGATATTCCTGGCAGTAGAGGGCAAAGCCTGCATAAATTGCATCCCATCTTGAGTCTATATTAGAAAATTTTAAATCGCACATAGATGCAAAGTGACTATCATTTAATAGCTGTTGTCTATATTCAGCACTCAATAACTGTCTTAATTCATCCGGAAGTTGATTGAAACCTCTTAGAATTGTTTCAAATAAATCCTGGTTAACCTCAGGCGTTCTCTGGATTGAGTTTCTGACATGGCCTGCAATTATTTCAAGTGTGGCCAGATTTATAGCACATCCATCACTCATATTAACTGTATAATTCCGAAATAAGGTGACACTTTCTAAGTCCAAATTCATTTATAAAGTTTATAAATCAAACACCCCACCACAGTCATCCCTAATTTGTCGCCTAATTTCGAAATTACTAGCTAACATA
>Ga0315282_10001159_pt1 | contig 50729 bp, 33 predicted proteins | sample YL17G07_20_MG_FD_203693 | JGI IMG/M metagenome (GOLD analysis project Ga0315282, IMG submission 203693) | Sediment microbial communities from Yellowstone Lake, YNP, Wyoming, USA - YL17G07_20 | ecosystem: Environmental > Aquatic > Freshwater > Lake > Sediment | place: USA: Wyoming | collected...
AGCTTCGTCTCAAGCACAGCCTCCATCGCGCGCAACCGCACGACAATGCCCGTGTCGCCGGTGCACTCGGCTTCCTGGCGGCGGGCGCGCATCCTGGCCGCCAGTTCATCCAGTACGTGCCACGGAGTGCTGCATTGGTTCGCCATTGCACCACCTCCTGCCTCGTCCCGGCTTACCTCCGGCCCCACCATACGACTCATGTCGCCTCCCCGAGTCTTTCCTGTGCCTCTCCGATGTTCCTTCAAAGCGCGGGTGCTCCGTGCCGTGAGTGCGTCCCTGATGGTCGCCCCAGCCGACGCGGCAATGCGCTCGCCCTATTCAGAGCTGCCCCGTCGGCCTTGCGGCTCCGGCGACCGGCCGTGAAGTCAAGAGCGATGATCGCGGCTCCTTCCTGCTGCTGCCGGTCTCCCTCACCAGGGACGCACCCACGACCCCGGAACATATCCCCCTTTTCCCACCGCCGGTTCGCCCAGAAGATCCGGCCACCGGCATCGCTGCGCGTCCCACGCCCTTTTCAAGGAACCCAACTTATAGAAAAACACTCTACGGCATTGCGCGCCCGGCCACAATCGGTGAAGACCTACTTTGACGCTTCGGAAAACCTGAGGTGCGCGTCAGGGGAAGGACCAGGGAAGTCGTCCGCGGGCCGTCTCGGCGGGTTCTCACTCTACAGAGGTGAGCCCCTCGCGGATGGCGAATTTGGTAAGCTCGGCAACGCTGTGGATGCCGACCTTGTCCATGATGCGGCTGCGATGGGTCTCGATGGTCTTGATGCTGACGTCCAGCGTGGCGGCGATCTGCTTTGTGGACTTGCCTTCCGACATAAGCTGAAGGACTTCGCGCTCGCGGTCCGTCAGATTGGCAGGCAAGCGGCCAGGACGGCGGGCGGTCTTGCTCACCATGGATTCTACGACGACGCCCGCCACTTCCGGCGAGAGGTAGGTCTGATTGGCGACCACGACATGTATGGCGCGCGCAAGTTCCTCGAAAGCCGAGTCCTTCAGCATATAGCCCGAGGCACCGGCTGCCAGCATGCCCTGGACGAACCGCTTGTCGGAGTGCATGGAAAGGGCGATCACCTTCACGCCCGGGGCCTTTGTGACGATCTGCTTGGTGGCGTCTATCCCGTTCAGGTCGGGCATTCCGATATCCATGACCACCACGTCAGGCTTGAGTTCCTGCGCAAGCTTCACGGTCGCCCGACCGTTGTCGGCTTCCGCGATCACTTGCATGTCCGGGTGCTGCTCGAGCAAGGAGCGAAGGCCATCCCGGAGTATCTTGTGGTCGTCCGCCAGCACGATGCGTATGCTCATAGAGGTTCGCCTTCTTCACATGAAGGAACAGGTTTGATTGGAGCCACCAGTATAGCACGAGTGCCCTTGCCGCGCTCGGACTCTAATTCCAGATGCCCGTCCAGGAGATTGAGGCGCTCCCGAATGCTGAAGATCCCGAAGCCGTCCTTGCCCCGCGTGTCGGGCCGGACGCTCGAAACATCGAAGCCCACTCCGTTGTCCTCCACGCTGATGCGCACTTCACCGCCAGCGCAACGAAGGGTCACGCGGGCTACGCTGGCGCTCGCGTGCTTGACGACGTTGGCGAGCAGCTCCTGCACGGCGCGAAAGAGGAGGACGCCCATGTCACCCGGCAGCCGGAGCGGCTCCGTGCCGTCCTCAAAAGTCACCGTCACGCCGTGCTGCTCCTGCACGCGTTCGGTCAACCATTCAATCGCGGCTCCCAGGCCCAACTCATACAGGACTGGCGGGCTCAGGTCAAATGTCAATGTCCTGGTATCGCGGATCGTCTGATCTATCAGAACGCGTATTTTGCCGAGGGACTCACGGGCGTCCGCTGAGGGTATCGAATCGTGCAGTTGACCAAGCTTCATCTTCGACACAGCCAGCGCCTGGCCGATGCGGTCGTGAAGCTCGGAGGCAATGCGCCTGCGCTCCCGTTCCTCCGCCAGCGAGACTTTAGCGGCCAGGGAGCGGAGCTGGCCCTGGTATTCGGAAAGTTTCTCCTCGGCACGCTTACGCTCCGTGACGTTGACGAGGCACAGGGCGAGGCCGGTCACGTTGCCGGCGGCATCCCTGGTCGGCTGAAGCGTCCAGTCCCAGTATGTGATCCCGCGCTCGGGGTGCCCGGCGTACACAAACGCCCTGGCCATGGCGGAATAAGGCTTGCCGGTCCTGACCACTTTACGGAAGATCGCCGCGTTCTCCTCATGGGGGTAAAGGTCGAAGTGGTTCTTGCCGACAAAGAAGTCGGGCGTCCGCCCGTCCGCTTCTGCATAGGCAGGGTTTACCCGCAGGAAGTTGAACTCTGTGTCCATGTAGGCGACGCACAGACGAAGAGATGAGAAGACTTGCTCCAGAAGATCCTTGGTGTTGCGGAGCGCGGCCTCCGCCCGCTCCCGGTCGCCGATCTCCGACCGCAGGGCGACGTTGGCCCGGGAAAGCTCTGCGGTGCGCTCTCGGACACGGGTCTCGAGTTCGTCGCGGGCCAGTTTCAGAGCCTGCTCGCTCAGCTTCAACTCGCGGAACAGCAGCGCATAGGGTCTCGCCAATCCGGTTTCGATGATCGCCTTGTAAAACAGGTAGAAAGCAACGACCTTCAAGAGATGGCCCACCATGTTGGCCGTGTCATAGACGTTCACGTATTCCGTGAATGTGACCTCAGAGCCGATCGAGGCGACAACCGATCCGAGCAAAAGGCCCAAGACGTACCTGTCGAAGTGCCTCCGCTTCGTGAGAAGCAGGCCAGCGGAGGCAAAGAGCACGGCGCTGATTGCATACTCGCTCCAAACTTTGAAGGGCGTCAAGCCCTGGTTCTCAACATAGCAAATGGGGAAGATGTGCCACGCAAAAATAGACGCCAGCAGAACGGCCGTGACCGCGGTGTAGCCTATGAATACCCTCCTCGCACGTACAGTGCGGCCTACCATCAGGGGGGCAATAAGGAGCGTGGCGGCCTGAAGAGAGCGGGCGCCGATCCAGAGTTGGGTGGCGGGATTTGGATCGCCCCCGAAAAGGCCCATGCCCCGATAGACAAGCGTGTGTATGAGGTCCAGCCCGGCCACGAACACAAAAGCAATGCCGACAAACAGGATGTAGCCATTGCTGATGATCTTCCTCGCATTCCACGCAACCATGAAGATGCCGGCGGCAACAGCTATGCTGAACCCTTCGGCCAACCCGTGCGCGAGGAGGAAGTTGTAGCGGCCGACTGCGTAGACTCCCCCCAGCACCAGGAGGCCCAGCGCAAGGTTGCCGGTAGTGCGGAGGCGGGATGACGGGCTGCTCACTTCCTTGTCCATGGGGCGGCTTCTCGCGATGCGTATCGCGGCACGAAAGTGGCACTATCGAATCATGGCTTCGGGGCCGGTGCGAACGCTGCCAATTGACCAGCCGGACCGCTGCCTGTCCGGCAGATCCTGCATGCGCACTATCATATCCCGTGAGGTAAGGTCCGGCAAATATCACACGCACTGAGCTAACCGCGGTGGGAAAGCACCGGAGCGATGGAGCGAACCACGTCGGGCGAGGCCCTCCGCGGCGACATTGGAGGACGACGAGGATGACGCCAAAGACCGAGCCGCCCGGTGCAGAACGCGGAATGTTCGAGCGGCCCGCGTGAGAGGCAAGCGCGGTGGGCCGCCCGAGATGCATCACTCCCTCAGAGCGGACCAAACTTGCGCCAGAGTCCCCGCGACAGGGGGCCCCCCATCGGCCTGATCTGGATTGTGTGGTGGAGGCGAGGGGATTCGAACCCCCGACCTCGGCAGTGCGAGTGCCGCGCTCTCCCAGCTGAGCTACGCCCCCCGCCGACCAGCCGCTATTATAGACACCCCGGCACGCGGCCGCAAGGCTACGCGCGGTATCGAGACACCGAAAGAGGTCCCCTGGGCTTCACGCCATGACCGAACCGATCAGTTCCGCCATCATCTCCCAGCCGTTGGAAATCTCAACCTCAGAAGCCTCGGCGTGTGCCTCCGTGAAGTGGCGACCGGATACGGGCTCGATTCCCTCCCCCCACATTGCGAAGGGCACCTTGCCCCGCTTATGCCTGCCGTCCTCGACGGACGTGACGTGATCGGGCACGACCAACAACCTTATGCCCCCTTCTGTCTGGGCGTAAGCCATGAGCGGCCCGACAATGTCTTTGTCCACATGCTCGATAGCGCGGATCTTCCCCATCAGATCGCGTTCGTGGCTCGCCTCGTCAGGCGCCTCAACGTGGACCAGAACGAGGCCGGTGCTGGTGAGCGCATCCACAGCGTACCGGCCCTTGGCTGCATAGTCCGTATCCACGTAGGCGGTGGCTCCGGGGACTCTTATGATCTCCCATCCGATCAGCCGCCCAATGCCGCGCACAAGGTTGACGGCGCTGATCACGGCGCCCCTGACGCCGAACCGGCTCTCGAAACTGGCCAGTTCGGGTTTCGTTCCCTGGCCCCACAGCCAGATCATGGTGGCGGGGTTCTTGCCCAGGTCACGACGCACGTGATTGACATCGTGTGACTCGAGGATCGGCCGCGACCGTTCCATCAAGTCAATCAGAATCTCGCTGCCCTCGCCCCGCGGGTAGTTCTCTCGAAGGGGCAATCCGACCACGTCATGGGGAGCCACAGTCTCAGCCGTCAGGGCCTGGTCGCCTTTGTACACGGTAACGTGACGGTAGCTCGTACCGACGTGAAAACTGAGGTCCCGATTCCCCAGGCCTTCATTCAGGGCCTGGATCAGGGCCCCCGCTTCTTCGGTGGAGATGTGACCTGCGGTGAAGTCTACGATGATGTCGTCCGCGACAGTGATCAGGTTGCAGCGGATGGCCCAGTCGTGCGGATCCATGTTCAAACCCAGGTCCGCTGCTTCGAGCGGGCCCCTGCCCGTATAGTACTCGACCGGGTTGTATCCGGCCACGCTCATCATGGCTATCTCGCTGCCCGGAGACATACGTGGCGGCACGTTGTCGGTCACGCCGAGGAGGCCCTCCGCAGCGGCCCTGTCCATGTTGGGCGTACGAGCCGCCTCCAACGGCGTCCTGCCGTCGAGCCTTGCCACAGGAAGGTCGGCCGCCCCGTCCGGAACCACTATGCAGTACTTCACGCACTGCCCTCCTGAACTACCCGCACAAGCCGTGCGCGGCGCAGATCATATGTCCTCAACTCTCAGAAATCTTGTCCGGTCGCCCCTGACCACGTCCAGCTGATTGATCCTGTCCAACGCACGCCTGAATGAAGCCTCACGCGCAAGGTGGGTCATGAAGACAACGGGCACCGCCTGCTTGCCCGGGCCTGCCGGCTCCTGCTGGCGCAGGGATGCGATGCTTATATTCTCCTCGCCCAGGATGGCAGCAACTTTGGCAAGCACGCCGGGCCGGTCCGCGCAGTCCAGGCGGAAGTAGTAGCGGGTGCGAATGTCACCGACCGGTACCAGGTCTGCGTCGGGGACCTCGCCGAACTGGCTGAGAGCTGCGAAGTCGGTCTGGTAGGTGCCAAGCGCCATCGCCGCGATATCAGACACGACAGCGCTGGTGGTGGGCATGCGGCCCGCGCCCTGCCCCGTGAGCACGATCTCTCCGGCGTCGCTCGCGTGGATGCACACCGCGTTGAAGACGCCGCCAATCCCCGCTACGGGGTGCTCTTTTCGCAACAACGACGGATGAACCCGCAGCTCCAGTCGCTCACCGCGGCGAATGCCGATAGCCAGCAGTTTTAGAACGTAACCAAGAGCTTGCGCGTAGCGGAGATCGCTCAACTCTACATGCGCAATGCCCTCGCACGGGATGTGCTCGAGCTTCACGTTCACGCCGAAGGCAAGACGCGCCAGGACAGCCAGCTTGTGGGCGGAGTCCAGGCCCTCGACGTCCAGCCCTGGATCCGCCTCGGCATATCCGCGCTCCTGCGCCTCAGCCAGGGCTCGGGCATAGAGCATGTCCCTCTCCAGCATCCTCGTCAGCACGTAGTTGCACGTTCCGTTTACGATGCCATAAATGCTTTCAATACGGTTGGCTACGAGCCCGCCTCGAATGGCGCCGATGACGGGTATGCCGCCGCCCACGCTCCCTTCGAAGCCGATCGCCCGTCCGTGCTTCCGGGCGAGACGGAATAGCTCATCGCCGTGCGAGGCCAGCAGCGCCTTATTGGCCGTGACAACGTCTCGACCGGTTGCCAACGCCTGTTCCACAACCGTCCGCGCTGCCGTCGTGCCGCCGAACAACTCCACGACCACGTTCACCTCTGTGTCCGCCATCGGTTGGTCTAAGTCGTCGGTGACGATTACCGGCCCGGCAGGCCCGAGCGCCCGCCGGACCTCATCCAGCCGCGCGTCCACGACGTACTTGAGCTTGACCCGCTCGCCTATGCGCTCGCCGAGGGCGCCGTCGCTGAGCAAGACCTTGGCAACGCCCGTCCCTATAGTTCCGCATCCGTAGAGCGCTACATTGCATTTTTTCATGTTCAGGCTCAGGTCCGAGGCGTCGCGGGCTGAGAGGCTGCCCGGATGCATTGGGCGAACGGGATCACCGGGCCGCCCCGAGGAAGTGAAGGAAACCAAGTATAAGCGCCTTCGGAAGGATGTGTCAATCAAGGGGTTTTCCGGCAGGCGCCGTTGTGCCCGCTCCGAAGCCCGGGAAGGGCACACCCTTCGCCATGACGGCGATCCCGCCTTCGCTCACGGAGAAGTGGCGGCGGTCCCAATCGGGGTCCACGCCCACGCGCGCGTTGTCCGGGATGACGTTGTCTTTGTCTATGATGGCCCTTCTGATGTGGGCGCCGCGACCGACCTTCGTGCGGTCTAAGATCACCGACCGCTCGATGCGCGCCCCCACCTCCACACGCACGTCGGTCCCGATGATCGAATCGCAGACGTAGGCTCCGCTGACGATGGCGCCATTGGAAATAAGCGAGTTGTAGACCTCCGACTTCGGCGAGGCGCCGGCTCCGGCGCCGAAAACGATCTTCGCCGGCGCATGGCAGTGCCTCACGCCACGGATTGGCCACTCAGCGTCGTACAGGTTGAAAGCCGGCTGGATGCTGATAAGGTCCATGTGGGCTTCCCAGTAAGCGTCCAACGTCCCGATGTCCCGCCAGTAGTGGCCGGTGAACTGGTACGCAAAAATCCGATCCCCCTTTTGCACCATTGCCGGCACCACATCGCGGCCGAAATCGTGGCTGCTTTCGCGCTTGGCGTCGTCAATGACCCGGCGCACCAGAACTTCCGTGTTGAAGACGTAGATGCCCATCGAGCAAAGGCACATGTCGGTTCGCCCGCCCATCGGCTCCGGGTAGGCGGGCTTCTCCTGGAAGAGGCTGACGCGCATGTCCTCCCCCGCCGTGAGTACGCCCAGCCTGCCCGCCGCTTCAGCCAGTGGCTTCTCAGTGCAGGCAATAGTGAGGTCAGCGTTGTTGCGCACGTGGGCCTGCAGCATTCGCGCATAATCCATCCTGTAAATGTGGTCGCCTCCGAGGATAAGGACGCAGCGCGGCCGTTCGCCCTCGAGCGTGTAGATGTTCTGGTAGATTGCGTCCGCCGTGCCGAGGTACCAGTCGGAACTCATCCTTTGCTGCGGGGGGCGCGTCTCAATCCACTCCCCGATTTCGGGGTTGAAGACGCTCCAGCCGAACCGGATGTGACGGTCCAGCGACTCGCTCTTGTACTGAGTGAGCACACATATCCTCCGCAGCCCGCTGTTCAGGCAGTTGCTCAGAGAGAAGTCAATGATGCGATATACGCCGCCGAACGGCACTGCCGGCTTCGCACGATCCTTGGTCAACGGGTACAACCTCTGGCCCTGCCCGCCGGCCAGCACCATCACCAGCGTGTTCCTCACGGCGTCAGCTTCGTCAAATCCCGGCACTGGACCCCCGCTTTCTCCCTGCCGCACCGCGAGCGCTTGTTTAGGCCCTCGGGGCCACGCCCTTCTTGCGGAGAGCCTCTTCCACCGCCCGTATGAGCGGCTGCACGTCAGACGTCTTCAAAACATAGGCGTCGGCCATCCAGCTCTTGAAGCTGTCCTTATACTCGCTGTAGCCGGTATTGATGATCACTGGGACGCTCCTGTCGTGGCTCAATATCCTGGACATTGACTCCAGGCCGTCCATATTCTCCGGCAGGTTTATGTCCATGATTACCACGTCGGGAGACGCCTCCTGTGCCAGTCGGACGGCCATCCGACCGTCCCTGGCGCAGAGCACCTCATAGCCCCGTTCCTCTAATTCCTGCTGGTAGAGCAGCCGCACGTTATCATCGTCCTCCACGAGCAGAATTCTGGGCATAGCTGCCTCCCCTTCCTGTTGCGGATGCACTCTGGACCAAACTACTCCCGCCGTCAGGCTCCTCCCGGACTCACTCGCGCAAGGGTGACGATGAACCGCGATCCATCCCCGAGCCTGCTCTCCACACTGATGTGGCCGCCGTGCTCCTCGACGATACGGTGGGACACGGAAAGCCCCAGTCCGATGCCCCCTATCTTCGTGGTGAAAAAAGGGCTGAAGAGCTTGCTAACTGTGTCAGCCTCCATGCCGACCCCTGTGTCGGCCACCAATAACGCCACCTCTCGCTCTGCCAGCGAAGTGGCGACTGTAAGCGTGCCGCCATTCCTGCTCTCCATGGCCTCAACGGCGTTCTTCAGCAGGTTGATGATCACCTGCTTGACCATCCCGGCGTCGGCCGGGACTTCGGGCAAGTCATCACCCAGAGACATTCTCAACGATATGTTGCCGTCTCTCAACTGCGGCCCGAACTGGTCCACCGTCTCCGCCACGAGGCTGTTCAGGGACACGGGAGCCTTGTTCGACCGCAGCGGCCGCGTGTAGTCCAACACATTGATGAGCGTCCGCTCCAGGCGGCGGGCCTCTTCGTAGATGATCAGCGCATTGCGGTACGTCTTGGAGTCACTCTGGTGTTGTCGCGCGATGGCGGCCGCAAACCCTCCCATGGCGGTCAGGGGATTGCGGATCTCATGCGCCATGTGGCTCGCCATCCGGCCGACGCTCGCCATGCGCTCGGCCTCGATCAGCCGGTCCCGTGTGCGCTCCAACTCCTCCAGTTGGTCGCTGATCTTCTCATAAGCCCGCGCGTTTGCTATCGCCAGAGATGCCTGGCGTGAGAAGAGTTCAAGCAGTTCCACGTGCTCCTGGTCTATCGGTGTGCGCGAGTACTTGTTGTCCGCCAGCATCAGCCCTAACGGCTCATCCTGCACGGCCAACGCCACGCCCACGAACTCCTCCAATTCCAGTTGCTCTACTATCGCGGCGCTGAGGCTCGCGTCTGATCGGGCGTCCCTCACGTGAGCTATCGCGCGGCTGTAAAACACCTTGACGAGCGCATCTTTCTGATCGCACAGAGGGATGGTCAAGGACTGCACGCGCTCCGTCAGCAGCGCGTCGCTGGGGGAAGGAGCGGCTGAATCCAACAACTCCTCGATGCTCGGGGCCTTACGGGCAAGCTCTGACCAGATCCTGTGGGCATCGTCCGCGGATGTAGGACCGACGGCCATCGTCCCTTCAAGATTCTGCACCCTCTCATCAGCCAGGAATATGAAAGCCCGGTTGAAGCCGATGGCATGCCCCGCCGTAACACATGTCAGGACCAGGTGAAGCACCTTCTCCAGGTCCAGAGAGGTTGCCACTTTCTCCGTGAGCTTGTTGATGCGGCGCATCTGCTCCGTCTGGCGGCGCTGGTCCGTAATGTCGAGCGTAAGCACAACGAGGCGCGTCTGTCCATAGGCCACCGGGGTGAACACCTGCTGGTAGCAGTGCCACGCGCCTGATACATCCGTCACTTCATGCACTCGGGACTGCGGAAGCCCGGTCGTCGCCGCCTGGATCACCGGGCACGTGTCCGGCTTGCACGTGCCGCAGACGTTGATCTCATGACAGTCCCTGCCGAATGCCTCCCGTCCCAGCCCGAACCACTTCATCATGGTGGGGTTAGCCCAATGCATCCTCAGGTCCCGGTCGAACAGACCCAGCCCTGCCCCCATAGCCCCCACAACCAGGTTCAGCGTATCCCGCTCCCGCCGGAGTTCTTCCTCGGCACGCTTTTGCTCAGTGATGTCCACCAGGTACGACGTAAAGCCGGTGTGCCGGCCCTCTTCATCCCTCACCGGCACACAGCTTTCCCTGATGATCCGGGACGATCCGTCCTTGCGTAACATTGCCCGCTCGGCGTCCGTCCTTCCTTCCCGCAGGCATTTGCCCAGGACCGAGCGCATGTCATAGGGGTCCGCGGCGAAATCGGCCAGCGTCTTGCGCTGCACTACCTCAGCCTCCGCGTAGCCCAGCATCGCCTCGCAGCTTGGGCTCCAGTGCGTGTAGAGACCGTTCGTGTCGACGCTCGTTATCCCCACCGCCGCGCTCCGGATGATATTGGCGAGTTGCCGGTGCGCCTGCTCGATCTCGTAGCGATCATGACGACGCTGCACTATCATGCTGGCGTTTTGCAGCGCCACCCCGATGTGCGGCGACACGTGCTGAAGCGCCGCCACCTCCGCCTCCGGGAAATCGTCCTCGCGCTCAGAAAGAAAGTCCATGACGCCAAGCACGACCGCGCCCTTTTTCACCGGCACCACAAGCTCGCTGCGAGCCCGGTATTCTTCCTCAAATGCGATGAGCCGCCGGTCATCCTCGTCCAAGTCCGACGCGCGGATCGTCTCACCGGTCTGAGCACAGAGCCCGATGAAGCCCGTTCCCATCTTTTGCCGGTACCCGTCCGGCCGGTAGCGCCGGCCACGGCCTGCCTCGGCCGTCAGCACGCATTCGCCCTTCTCCAGGTCCACGCGGAAGAGAGAAACATCGAAGTAGTCCCTGAACGCCCGAAGCGCTTCCACCACGCCCTGGAGCAAGGCCTCCCGTGTGGGCAGCTCTAAGAGGGACCGACCGATCCGCGTCACCACCTCCGCTTCGCTTATCTCCTTCCGGGACCGCTCCAGGCGCCCCGTGCGCTCCAGGGCCAGCGCCAATACATTCGCAAAATCGCTCAACCGGCGGCTGTCGCTCTTCTGGAACGTGTGCGCCTTCTCTGCGTAGAGCAACAGTGCGCCCATCACCGTGTCCCGGCATATGAGGGGACAGGCTGCGATGCTCCTCACCCCGGCTTCCGCGAGTTCGGGCCCATTTGCGATCCGGTGATCGTGCCGGACATCGCCGCTGATGCACGCGTCGCGCCGCCGGCGCACACGGTCCAGCACGCTCACCACTCCGCCCCCCGCCAGTTCCCTCTCTGTGAGGTACTGTCGCTGCTCCTTCACTGCCGGAAGCGGCAGGCTGGGCCCCACAACGAGGTCCAAGGGCTCGGCAGGCGGCTCGCCGAAATGCGCCCGACAACACATGAGTTTCCATATTCCACCTAACCTGACCGCCGCCGACTGCAGGACCGCGGCGGGCGTCTCGACGTCTGCAACGGCTTCCTCAATGTCCCAGGCTGCGAATATCTCTTGCAGCCGCTCGCGCGCCGTCAGGTGGTTCGCCTCCGCCGTCAGCTCATACAGGTCAGCGGTCTTGCGCAGCGTGGCCTCCACGGCGTCGTCAACCAGGCGCGAGACCCGGAACGCGGCCAGTTCGTCGTCCAGGTTCTCGAAGATCGTCTGCTTGGCCACGCTCTTCAGCTCTAACAGGATGTAAGCGACGTCGGCCAGACGGACGTCGTTCTGGCGCTCTTCAAGCACCAGATGATAGAAGGCGGCAACGTCTGGCTCCGGGCCCTTCCCTGACAAGCGGCGCAGCAACATCTCAACGAACTCGCCGGCCCCCTCCTCCAGCACCCGCTCCTGCGCCAGCCCCTCTATTCCCTTCTCCCGGGTCAGCAGCCGGATCTTCTCCAGCCAGCCGCCGATGAGTTCGGTCTTGTGCTCCCGCAGTATCTCGGCCGCCTTGCCGCGCTGCTTCGCTATCTCTGCCTTTTCCCTCACGCCGTCACTCCGCCGCGGCAATGCCGACTTTTCTGCTCAGCCTCTGGCGAGCCATCTCATAGACTCGGACGTACTCGGCCGCACTCCGCTCCCAGGTCCAATCCTGCCGCATACCGTTCCGCATCAGCCGCCGCCATCTGCGCCGATCGCGGTACAGCGACAAAGCCCGATCCACGGCTTGCACAAGTGCCTCGGTACTGTACTCCTGAAACACAAACCCCGTCGCCTCCCGTGCCTTCAGCCCGTCCGGGCTGTAATCCATCACTGTCTCCGTCAGGCCTCCCGTCGCCCGGACGATCGGCACCGTGCCGTACGCCATGCTGTAGAGCTGGTTCATTCCGCAAGGCTCGAAACGGCTGGGCATGAGGAACATGTCCGCCCCGGCTTCGATCAGGTGCGCCACCTCGTTGTTATATTCCAGCAGCACGCCGCACGAGCGCGGATGCTCCGACTGCATCCGCACGAGAAAGGCTTGGTACTTCGGCTCTCCTCGCCCAAGCGCCACGAACTGCACGTCGCGCTCGAGGAGTTCCGGCAGGGCCTCCTCTAGCAGATCAAGGCCTTTTTGCTCCACCAGCCGGCATACCATACCGATGAGCGGCACCTTGGGCTCGGGGCGAATGCCGAAGCGCTCCTGCAACTCACGCTTGCACTTATCTTTGCCGGACAGGTCGTCCACGGTGTAGTTCGCCGGGATCAGGGGATCGTTGCCCGGATCCCACTCAGCCGTGTCTACTCCGTTTATGATCCCGTACAGGTCCGCAGAGCGTTCCTGCAACACGCCCTGCATCCCGCAGCCCGATTCCTCCGTCTGAATTGCCTCAGCGTACTTCCGGCTAACCGTCGTAAGCGCGTCCGCCCCCACGAGGCCGGCTTTCAGGAAGGACAACCGTCCATAGTACTCGAGCATCTTCCACGTAAAGAGGCCCCACGGCAACCCCGCCAGGTTCATGTCTCCCTGCCAGAAAATCCCCTGGTATGCAATATTATGGATAGTAAAAACAATAGCCGTGTTCGGGAAGTCCGTCTGGTAGACGTACTTGAGGTATATGGGCAAGAGCCCCGTCGGCCAGTCGTGAACATGGATGATGTCCGGCTCCATGTTCAGCGTCCTGCACATCTCCACCGCGCCCCGAGACAGGAAGATAAACCGTTCGCTGTTGTCCTCATACTCCCCGTTGTCCGAACGCCTTGTGTAGTAGCCGTCCCGGTCGTAGTAGCGGTCGTTCTCCAGAAAGTATGCCGTGACACCCGCCCCTGGCACTTTCGACCGCCAGACGACGGCCGGCACTGCGGAGTCCCCCATCGGCACGTTGAAGGTGCCGCCCTTCACGGGCTTGAGCGGCGCGCCGATGGCGTCCGCCGCCTCGCGCACGCCTCGGTAGAGAGGGCTGACAACCGTCACCTGCTCGCCCAGCTTCGCCAGGGCAGTCGGAAGGGAGGAGAGCACGTCTGCCAGCCCGCCTTCCTTAGAGTAAGGGGCCATCTCCGAAGCCGCCATCAGGATCCGCATGCTCTGTGCCTCCCTGCGTGCTTGCCGCGTAATGCCCTTAAAACCACAACCCCGCTCGGGAATTCTGCTCCCCTCCGGCTGAAGCGCCTGCCCGCGACGCGCCTTCGGCGGCTGATGTCGCACAATTGTCCAATCAGCGGCCGGCCCCGTTCCGTCCTTCCAACGCCAGGCTCCCGCGCCAGCCGTTCTCTCCGCGGGGCCCCCGGTCAGTCTCCCGCGTACCGCGCCTCGGCTGAGACCGGCAGCCCCCGCGTTGTGCAAACGCTCAACACGGCTATTATAATGCGTCCTCCGCTTCCTGACAATCCATCCATTTTCCTCCGGTGGCGGCAATGCGCATTGTTGACGTGCATGCTCACCTGACCATGCCCGAGTTTGCACCGGACCTGCCGGAGGTCCTTGCCCACGCAGCCGCTGCCGGCGTTGAGATGATGCTCTGCGTCGGGACTGACCTGCGCTCCTCGGATCAGTGCGTGGAGCTGGCGCGTCGCTTCCCCGGCCGGATATGGGCTGCGGCCGGCATCCATCCCAACGACGCCGGCGAGGCGGGCGCCCAAGACCTCGTCTCCCTCTGCGAGCTCTGCAAACACGCCGAGGTCGTTGCCGTCGGGGAGACTGGCCTCGACTTCCATCATGCTTTCACGCCGCGGGATCTCCAGACCTGGGCTTTCCGAGAGCACATCCGCCTTGCGCGCGAGACAGGCAAGCCGCTTGTCGTCCATGCTCGGAAATCCGATGATGAGGTGCTGGCGATCCTCGCCGAAGAGGCCGCCGCTGCATCCCCGGAGGAGGCGTCTCTGCGGGGCGTGCGCCACTGCTTCGACGCCTCGCTACAGATTGCGGCACGCTACGTCGAGCAGGGCTTCTACATCTCCTTCGGCGGCATCCTTACCCAGATCGGCTACAAGAAGGTCAAGGCTGCGGCAGCCGCCCTTCCGGCCGAGCGGCTGCTCGTCGAAACGGACTGCCCGTATCAGGCCCCCGCCTCCTGTGCGGGCGCGCGCAACGAGCCGGCCTTCATCGTCGAGACGGTCCGGGCGCTCGCCGTCTTGCGCAGCGAGACGCCGGAGAGCGTTGCAGATGTGACCACGTCCAACGCACGGTCGCTCTTTTTCACCGAGCGTGCCGGCGGTCCTTCAACTGCCAGTGAGGCATAGAATGGCACTGAAACGTGCGACATTGCTGCTTATGTTGGCACTTGTTTGGATCTCGCGCGTTGCGCAGGCGGAGGAACCAAAGGTGGAACTCCTGTCGAATGGCGGCTTTGAGGGCCCCTATCACGACGTGAACTTCACCGGCGACCCCGTCACGCGCATCGCCGGCCGCATCGCCGACGGCTGGCAAGACAACTCGTCCTGGGCTCGCGTGGTCGTCCGCTATGACGAGGTCACGGCCGGCGTCCACGGCGGCAGGAGCGCCCAGCGGATCACGACCGACCGCATCGCCACCGGATCGGTTCAGCTCGTGCACGGCGGGCTGAGCCTGAAGCAGGGCGCGCCTTACCGTGCACAGATCTATGCTCGATCCGATGCCGGCGTCCCGCTCACGCTCCAGATACGACAGCCCGGGCCGCCCTACACGTCGTATGCCGAGCAGAACTTCGGGCTGGGACCGCAATGGAGGCCCTGCGAACTTTTCTTCACCTCTCCCGTTAACGGGCCGGCTCTCTTCATGATCCTTCCCGGCGATTTGGGCACGCTCGAACTGGACGATGCATCCCTCGCGCCCGCCGCCGCTGCCGGAGCGCCGCCGCGGCACGGCAACTTGCTCGTAACCGGCCGTGCCGTCGGCGCTTTGGCCAACGGCTGGGCACCCTCCAATGCCCCCTTCACAGCTTTCCGTTACCTGCCTCCTTCGCCCGAGAAGCCCTACCCGGAAGTAGTGATAGATGGCTCAGCCGGCAGGCAGCCTTCCCTCTACTCCCCGCCCGTAGTGGTCAACGCCGGGCGCGTGCATACGCTGAGCCTCGACCTCAAGAGCGACCCTCCCGGGGCTGAAGTCTGGCTCACCGTTCACGACGCCCGCCAGGACAGCGTGGGCATCCATCGCTCCGTGACAGCGACCGGCGACTGGCAGCGGTGCGTCCTGCGGGGCCAATTGCCGTTCGTGCCGGCCTCGGCCTTCGCGGTCAGGATCTGCGCGGTTTCGAAGGCGCAGTTGCATGTGAGAAATGTGCAGCTCGTCGAAGGAGAGAGCCCCACCGAGTTCGAGCCCGCCGTCCCAGTTGAGCTTGCGATCGTACCGACGGCACCGAACGGCCTTGTCTTCGACGGCCAGGCCGCCGAACTACACGTTGAGGCCGCTGGGCCCATCCCCGAGCATACTGCCCTGCACCTCCGAGTGTGCGACCTCTATGGCAGTGAGAGGGAACTGGACCGAGTTGTGCTCGGCGGGACTGACTCGGCTTCCCTCAACGTCCGCGTGCCTCCGCCTCAGGAGCACCCCCGCGGCATGTTCCGCATCGAAGGCGAGTTGCTGGACAGCTCGGGACGCAGCATCTCCAACCTTGCGCAGGCCCTGGTCGCACGCGTGCCGCGGCCACGCTACCCTGACCGGCTGATGCTCGATTCCGCCTTCGGCGTACATATCCCGCTGGACGACGCCTACACGCGTCTCGCCCAGAACCTCGGCTTCAAGTGGTGCCGCATTCACGACGCCAGCGCTATCACCAAGTGGCCCTCGGCCGAGCCCGAGCGGGGACAGTTCCAGTTCTTCGACGATCAGGTGAAGCTGGCGCGCTCAAGGGGCATTATGGTGCTCGGCATGCTCGATGCCGCTGCGCCCTGGGCCTGCGACGTGCCGAAGGACTTTGGAAACGGTTACTTCCGCGGCTACTTCAAGCCCAGGGTCCTGGCCGACTGGCGCGCCTACGTGCATGGCGTCGTCGCTCACTACCGTGGCCTCATAGACCACTGGGAAGTCTGGAATGAGCCGTGGGCTGGCGGCTTCTTCCGCAAAATGCAGGACGGCCGGCTCGTGCAGGGCACGCCGGAGGACTACGTGCCTCTTCTGAAGGCAGCCTACGAAGAGGCCAAGAAAGCGAACCCGGACGCAGTCGTGCTCGGCCTCGACTCTAATCCGCCCGAGTGGACGCAGGCGTGCCTCAAGGATGGCGCGGCGGGAAGCATGGACGTCTTCTCCTTCCACCAGTACACGCGCCGGCTCGCCGGAGCGCGGTTCGGCGCACTGGAAGAGCTACTGGAGCAGCACAAGGCACTTCTGGCGGAGTACGATCTGGGCGGCCTGCCCGTGTGGAACACGGAGGGTGGGCCGGACATCAAGGAGGACACCTTCTACCGTGACCTCGACCTGCTGGCCACCTCCGATGGCCATCGAGAAGCCGTCTGGCACGCGCGCTATTACCTGGCAACTATGTCTCTTGGCATCCGCAAGTTCTTCCTCTACACCCTGCATGCGCACCCTCGCCTGGGCCAGCACACCTGGGTGCGGCTCGAACCGGCCGGATACCTGAAGCCCTGGGCGATCGCTCAGGCAAACATCGCAAACCTGCTGGAGGGCACGCAGTTCATCCGGCGCATTGACACGGAGAGCGGTCTGGTGTGCCTTCTCTTTGAAGGCGACGGGCGCAAGATCGCAGCGCTATTCTCGGCGGATGGCCGGCCTGTGACAGCCGCGGCGCTCAAGGGCCTCCCCGTCACGGACCTCTACGGGAATGCGGCGGTGCTGGGCGAAGTAACCCTCAGCCCCGTCTACGCCCTGGGCGAGAACGTTGGGAGGGTTCTGGCGGCGCTCGAATGAGGGCCCGGGCTCACCCGCCCTCTTCCGGCCGCCCCTTCTGGATGCGGGCCCATTCGTCGCGCAATGTCACCGTCCGGTTGAACACGAGCCTGTCCGGTGATGAATCGGGATCCACGCAGAAGTAGCCCTGCCTCTCAAACTGGTAGCGCATGCCCGGCGTTGCGCCTCCAAGCCTCGGCTCCACACGGCAGGATTTCAGCACCTCCAGCGACTTCGGATTCAGCCTTGCCGTGATGTCCGCCGCCTCGTTCTCCTCCCCCTCCGCATCCAGCAAGAGCTTGTCATAGAGGCGCACTTCCGCTTCGAGCGCATGCTCCGCCGAGACCCAGTGCAGCGTGGACTTCACCTTCCGCCCGTCCGGCGCGTCTCCCCCTCGCGTCGCCGGATCGTACGTGCAGTGAAGTTCGACCACCTCGCCGGTCTTCGGGTCCTTCACTACGCCGACGCATCTGACGAAGTAGGCGTACCGCAGCCGCACCTCCCGCCCGGGCGCCAGCCGGTAGAACTTCTTCGGCGGATCCTCCATGAAGTCGTCCTTCTCGATGTACAGCACCCGCGAGAAGGGTACTTTCCGCATGCCCGCGGCGGCGTCTTCGGGATTGTTCAGGGCGTCCATCTCTTCCGCCTTGCCCTCGGGGTAGTTGTCTATCACCAGCCTCAAGGGCCGCAGCACGGCCAGCACCCGCGGCGAGTGCTTGTTCAGGTCCTCTCGGAGGCAATGCTCTAAGAGCGCCGCGTCAATGACGCTGTTGGCCTTCGCCACGCCGATCCGGTCGCAGAAGCTCCGAATGCCTTCGGGCGTATAGCCACGCCGCCGCAGGCCGCGCAGCGTCGGCAGGCGCGGATCGTCCCACCCGCTCACGTAACCTTCCTCGATGAGGGGCGGGACCTTGCGCTTGCTCATCAGCGTGTTGGTCAGCTCGAGGCGCGCAAACTCGATCTGCCGGGGATGATGGACTCCAAGCTCGTCAAGGAACCAGTCGTAGAGAGGCCGGTGGTTCTCGAACTCCAACGTGCATATGGAATGTGTGATCCCCTCGACGGAGTCGCACTGCCCGTGGGCCCAGTCGTAGGTCGGATATATGCACCACGCGTCGCCGGTCCGGTGGTGCGTCGCGCGCAGGATGCGGTACATGACCGGATCCCGCATGTTCAGATTCGGATGCGCCATGTCTATCTTTGCGCGGAGCGTCCGGCTCCCGTCCTCGAACTCCCCGGCCCGCATGCGCGCCAGAAGGTCCAGGTTCTCTTCCACTGACCGGTCTCGGTAGGGGCTATTCCTGCCCGGCGATGTCGGCGTGCCGCGGTAGTCCCTCACCTCGTCCGCGCTCAGGTCGCACACGTATGCCTTGCCCTTCCTCACCAACTGTGCTGCCCAGTCGTAGAGCTCCTCGAAGTAGTCGGATGCGTAATACTCCCTATCCTCCCAGTCGAAGCCCAGCCACCGGACGTCTTCCTTGATGGACTCGACGTACTCGATTTCCTCCTTGGTCGGGTTCGTATCGTCGAAGCGCAGGTTGCAGAGGCCGTTGTAATCTGCCGCAATGCCGAAGTTCAGGCAGATGGCCTTTGCGTGGCCGATGTGCAGGTAGCCGTTCGGTTCAGGGGGGAACCGTGTATGTACGGAACCCTCGAACCGGCCGGTCTCAATATCCGCGTCAATGCTCTGCCGAATGAAGTCCACGCGGCCGGCGTCCTCGCGCCCGAGACTCCCGCGCCTGGTGCCATTATTGTCCTTGTCGCCGCGAACCTTGCCGGCGCCCACGCCTGCCTTCGCGGCGTCATCGTTGTGGCTATCAGCTCGTCCCATGAGTTTGTCCGGAAGGAAAGACGAGCGCGGCTGCCCTCTCATTTTGTCAGTGCGGACGCCGCGCCAAAGACACGCCCCTGAGCACGTGATAGTACGGGCGCACCGCCGCCCTGTCAACTGCCCCGACGCCACTACCGTGCGGGTGCCACGCTTGTCCGCCGTCCGTCTGGCGGGGCCAAGTCGCCATGAGGCGACTTGACCGTGCGATCTATCCATCAGGCGTGCTAACTCCTGGGAGGGTAGGCGAGGCGTTCTCGCCAGACCGGCTTGGACGGGCCGGCCTGCATCTCGTTATACTGTGCCCGGCGCGCCCTGGGGCCTGCGCTACGAAGGGGGCTCGCCCAGTCAGGCCGATCTCATCAAGGAGGCTGAACCGTGAGCAACACATGCTGGTCGGTGACGGAACAGGAGTATCTTGACTCGCACGAAGCGTCCGTCCTGGCGTTCCATGACTTCTACCCTGAAGGCCGCCAGGGCGGGATCGAGATCATCCAGCACGGCCAGCGGGTCGCTGCATGCGGGGACTTGCGCTTGTCGCCGGCCGCCGGGGCTCCAGCCGGGCGCTCGACAGCCGGCGCACGGCGCTTGGACCGCGAGGCGTGTGTCGTCGAGGTGCCGGTTACGATCACGGATCTGAACCTGAACTACACGGTGCGCCTCGCTGCCGAGGGCGATGCAGTGCGGGTGACAGTTGACCTGCAAGAGGCCCTCGACCCCAAGGTCGTCAGCAGCGCCGTATTTCGCCTGGACCTCTATCCGCCGCTGTACTTCGGCAAGACGTTCCACATCGGCGACACCGCCGGCGCCTTCCCTCGGGAGCCGAACCGCCCCATGCGCGGGACAAAGGAGGCCGACCGGCGCGTGGAGCCATTGGGCCGGGGACCGAGGCTGACGGTCGCCGCGGAAGACCCGGCGCTACGGATGACTGTGGAAGGCATCGGCTGCGAGCTTGAGCTGGTAGACAACCGAAAGCGGTGGCAACAGGACTGGTTCGCGATCAGCAGTCCCGTGCCGTTTGGGAAGGCGGAGAGGGCCGTAGAGTGGCTCATCACGCCGCACCGGATCGAGGGCTGGCAACGGGAGCCGGTCATCTGCGTGTCGCAGGTGGGCTACCATCCGCGGCAGACGAAGCGGGCCGTCCTGGAGATGGACCCGGCGAATGACTTGGTGGGCGAGGCACGCCTGCTGCGGGTCGAGCAAGAGCGGGGACCGGTCGCAGTGCTGAGCGCCAGGCCTCGTCAGTGGGGCCCGTGGCTGCGGTATCAGTATGCGACTTTCGATTTCACCGAGGTTCGCGAGCCAGGTGTGTACTTCGTGGAGTATGCAGGTCGGAAGGCCGGGCCTTTCCTCATCGCGGAGGACGCGCTCGATCCGGGTGCCTGGCAACCGACACTCCACAGCTTCTTTCCCGTGCAAATGTGCCACGTCTCCGTGTGGGACGGGGGGCGGCTGTGGCACGCCGCATGCCACGTGGATGACGCGCTCCAGGCGCCGACGGATCACCCTCACTTCGACGGCTACGTGCAGGGCCCGACGACTGACACGCAGTACAAGCCGTACGAGCACATCCCGCATCTCGACGTCGGGGGCTGGCACGACGCGGGCGACACGGACCTCGCAGCGGGCTCGCAGGCGACCACGACGCACGTGCTCGCATTGGCGCGGGAGGAGTTCGGCGTGGACATGGACGAGACGACGGTGCGCATGAAAGAGCGCCTGGTGGAAATGCACGTGCCGGACGGCATCCCGGACATCGTGCAGCAAGTGGCGTATGGAGCCCAGTGCCTGCTCGGCGGCTACCGGGCTTCCGGGCACAGTTTCATGGGGATCATTGACGGCGAGCCGAAGGGGTATTACCAGCGCGGGGAGGTCTCCCGTATGACCGACAACCTTGTCTACGATCCGTCCCTCGGCCCGGACGAGCGGACTGGTGACCGCTCGGGAAGCCGCAACGACCGGTGGGCCTTCACGAACCGCGACACGTCGCTCGAATATCGTGTGGCCGCAGCGCTTGCGGCAGCGTCGCGCGTGCTGCGGGGCTACGACGACTCACTATCAGCGGAGTGCCTGGAGACGGCGCGGCGCGTCTGGGCGTATGAGCAGAGCCATGCACCCGTGAAGTTCGAAGCCACTTACGTGCCCGGCCATGCTGAAGTGCAGGAAGTGCTGGCGGCGGCAGAACTGCTTCTCACGACGAAGGAAGCGCCGTACGCCGATCGGCTCGTGGCTCTTCTGCCCGTGATCCGGGAGAGCGTGGCCCGCATCGGCTGGGCCGCCGCGCGTGCATTGCCGCTGGTGAAGGACGAGGCCTTCAGGCGCGGGCTCACCGAGGCGCTCCAGGGCCACCGCGATCAGGTGCGCGCTGAGCTGGCGGCGAACCCGTTTGGCGTCCAATGGCATCCGCACATCTGGGGCATCGGGTGGAACATCCAGGAGTTTGCGGTACAGCAGTACTATCTGTGGCGCACGTTCCCGGAACTGTTCGACGGCGAGAGCGTGTGCGCCGTAGTGAACTTCGTGCTGGGGTGCCATCCGGGGAGCAACGTGTCGTTCGTGTCGGCCGTGGGCACGCGGTCGTTGACGATCGCGTTCGGCATCAACCGAGCGGACTGGAGCTACATTGCGGGCGGGATGGCGTCGGGCACAGCACTGATCCGTCCCGACTTCCCGGAGTTGAAAGAGGACTTCCCCTTCCTGTGGCAGCAATCGGAGTATGTCATGTCGGGCGCGGCGACGTACATCTTCAGTGTGCTGGCGGCCGACGCGATTGCCAAGCAGCGAACACCGTAAGAGGGTGCGCATCTTGCCGAGTCTTGACGGCACCAGCGCCAAGGGGTAAACTACTCATCAGCCGGGCAGCTCCCGCGGCTGAGTCAGTGCAGCGATGGACTGCGGCAATCGCCGTCGCCCGCAACGCGGCATGTGCTGCCCATTGATAGGTTGTATTACGCGTGCGTCAACACGCCCGTTCTTCGGAGGCCAGAGAAGGTGAAACCGTACATAGCGGTTCTGATCTTGTCGGCCTGCTGGGTCATCACAGGGCTCCCTCTGGGACAATGCGCCGCACAGGACAAAGGAGAGACGGAAAGGCTCGACCGGGTCTCGGCTGACAGGAAACTCTTGGAGCCCGTTGTGTCGAGCGCCGTGCAGTCCTATCGCGCGATGGCGGAGTCCCGAGCAGCAGCGCAGAAAATCATCCAGGATTACTCCGACCCGGTCGCTGCGCGCTTCATAGCCGCCAAGATCGCATGGCTCTCGGGCCGCCCGTCGGAGGCCATCGCTGTCTTGGAGGGCCTGGTTGAGAAATACCCGGAATCGGCGACTCGCGAACCCGGTTTACCCGTGATCGTCTCAGGAAATTTCTGGATGGCCACGATCGCCCGCCAGTATGGCGATTTCACCAGAGCCAAAAGGGCCTATTCGGACGTGGAAAGAAGGGTTGAGACCGATGATAAGCTGAGTTCCCTCGTGACCCTCTGCTATCTCTACGAGGCCGAGATTGAATATGAGGCAATGGGCAACAAGGAGGCCGCGCTGGATCTCCTTGAGAAAGCCAAAGCAGTCCCGCTACCGCAGGCCCTCCAGGGCCGCTACAACATCTTCCCTGATCTGCTGGATTTCCAAATCTTGCGCCTGACCAAGGGGCCTGAGGAAGCTCGTCTCAGCCTGAAAGGAAATCATCCGAAAACAGATGACGCCGTGTTGTTGGCAATCGGCACGATGCAGATTGAGGGGATGGCAGCCAACGAGGTTTTCCACTCAGACCCCCGCGGCCAGGTGATCCTAGATGAGGCCGCCTTGGAGTCTGCTACGCAGTGTAGAACCAGTCCCATGGACAGGGAAATGGCGCAGATGGTCCTGGGATTCTCTTACCAACACAGCTCGGACCCCCAGAGGGCAGAAACATGCTATCGCGACCTGTTCGCCGGGGATTCCTTCTTTGCACCTGAAGCGGGGGTATGCCTTGCAGTGTTCCACAAGCAGCAAGGCAATGCGGAACAAGCCGCCAAGATCCTGGCAGAACTCAAGCAGCGATTTCCCGGCTATGCAGAGCGGGCGGATGAACTCCTGAAACGATAGCTCCGACCGCGCTGTCCCTCCCCCGCTCGTCAACAGGCCTTCGGATTTCTTCGGAATCCGCGTGTGCCTCAACCGGTGCTTTTTGACCACGCGCCGCATCTGTGATAGCCTTTAGGTGCCGGGCCTCGCAGAACTTGTTCCTCCGCACCGAGAGCCCACAATTTCGCCCAAGACACCGCCATGACAAGTAACCCACAACCCGCACGCATCCGCGTCCGCGCCGCGCCCTCCCCTACCGGTCCGCCTCACGTCGGCACCGCCTACATCGCCCTCTTCGACTACGCCTTCGCACGCCACCACGGCGGAGACTTCGTCCTCCGCATCGAAGACACCGACCGCGAACGCTCCTCCCGCGAAAGCGAAGACGCCATCCTGAAGGCCCTCCGATGGATCGGCCTCGAGTGGGACGAAGGCCCCGACGTCGGCGGCCCCTTCGGCCCTTACCGACAGAGCGAACGCTCCGATACCTACCGCCGCCATGCGGAGGAACTCCTGCGATCCGGCGCCGTCTACCGCTGCTTCTGCACTTCCGAGCAACTGGCCGAGAGGCGCAAGTCACGGCGGCGCGACGCCCCTGGCAGCGGCTACGACCGCCTCTGCCGCGGCCTCAGCGACGACGAGGTGCAGCAGAAGCTCGACGCCGGCCTGCCGTACGTCCTGCGCCTGAAGGTCCCCCTCGAAGGCGAGACCCGCTTCGACGACCTCGTCCGCGGCACGGTCGCCGTCCGGAACGCCGAGATAGACGACCAGGTGCTCCTCAAGAGCGACGGCTTCCCCACCTATCATCTCGCAAATGTGGTAGACGACCACCTGATGGTGATATCGCACGTCATCCGCGCCGAAGAATGGATCGTCTCCACCCCCAAGCACGTGATCCTCTACCAGGCCTTCGGCTGGGAGTTGCCGGCCTTCGTCCACATGCCGCTCCTGCGCAACGCGGACAAGTCCAAGATCAGCAAGCGCAAGAACCCCACCTCCCTCCTCTGGTATCGCGAGCAGGGATACCTGCCGGAGGCGCTCCGCAACTTCCTGTCCCTCATGGGCTGGTCCCTCGGCGATGACCGCGAAATCTTCACCCTCCAGGAGATGGTCGAGAGCTTTTCTTGGGAGAAGGTCAAGACCAGCGGCCCCGTCTTTGACCTGCAGAAACTCGAATGGATGAATGGCGAGTACATCCGCATGCTGCCCATCGAGGAACTGCTTGAGCGGATACTCAAGGAGCCCTACACGCGCCGCACGGACCAGCCCCGGGCGAAGCTCCTGAGAATAGTGGCCCTGGCCCAGGAACGGCTCAAGCGCTTATCTGACTTCGATAACCTGACCAATTTCTTCTTCGAGCGCGAACCTTACAAGCCGGAAGACCTCGTGCCGCGGAAACACGACGCGTCCTTCGCACGACAGGCCCTCGACGCGGCTCTCGACCTTCTCAAGGGTGCTGATAACTGGTCGGCCCAGGCGCTCGAAGCAGCCGTGGCGGCGCTTGCCGAACGGAGGCAATGGGAAAGAGGAGCGCTCTTCATGGTCCTGCGCGTCGGCGTGACCTGCCGGCGCGTCAGCACCCCGCTCTTCGAGACCATGGATGTCCTCGGCAAGCAGGAGTGCATCGAACGCATCGAGGCGGCCGTTGCCCTGTCCGCCGGCCTCACGTGAACCGTTGCGCCCTCGCCGCCAATGAGCGCCAATCGCGTCGTCGTCCGCCTTCCGGAGGACCACTCGAATGGCGTCCCGCCCCGCCCCCGCCGGCGCACTGTCATCCTGAGGGCGCCTCAGGGCGCCCGAAGGATCTCGGGCTGGAGCACGACTCTCAATCGGACGCAGTCCCTGGCCCCATATTGAGCCGGAAACCCCGCTTGTGGTCCCATGTCGTCGGAGCACGGCAGCCCCCAACTGCCGGCCCACCTTACCCTCCCCTCTGGCGGAAGCATCTCGCCGGGCTGACATCCGGTCTGGCGTTGTGGCTTCGTAGCCGCACCTCATGCGATCACCATGCGGCGATCGCCCTCACCCCTCGAATGTTGCGCCCCGGCGCAACGTCCTCACCCCTGCCTTCCGCCGCCCCCCAGTCGAGGCAAAAGCGCCGCTCCAACAGCCCCATTTTCCCTCTGGCGATCAGCTCAGGTGCCGTGCCCGGTCGGGTCGTAAGTGACTTGTCCGTGGCGACTTGCCGCATGCCGGCCAAGGCCCCGCGAGCCCAACCTTTGACTTGTCCAGCCCCCCTGCCCTACGATTGTGGCATGGTCTACTGAGGATCGCACAGCACCGTGACGGGGCCTTGTGTCACAAAGGGGCCGCCACAGCGGCTTTTCAGCTCTTCGAGCCTCTCACCGTGAAACGCGAGACTCAGTGTGAATCCATCCTCGCGCTTCCCGAGAGCACGCGCCATGGCGCCGCATGAGCAGCCCACTCTCCGCTCGCTGCTGACCAACGTCTGGCTGCTCGTGTGCGTTGTCGCGGCCGGCTCGTGCACGGTTCTCCTCGTCCAGTTGTTCCTGGAGCGCCCGCCCCTCGACTCGCAGGTGCTCAGCATCCGGGCGGCCCTCGGCGTGCCGGCGGCCTTTGGCGCTCTGGCTGGCTTTTATGGCATCGTCACGGGAGTCCTGCTGGCGTTCAGGACGGCGAAGCTGCACCGCCTGCAGGGCAGGCTGGAAGCTCTCCAGCGCCGCACCGAAGAGCTTGAGTCCCTCCACCTCGCGCAGCGCGCCCGCCTCGACCAACTCTCCACCATGCGGGAAGTGGCCACGATCGTCAATCAGGAGAGCGACTTCGCCATAATTGCCGAAAAGGTGCTCGATCTGATCCATGGGCTCATAGAGCCGCTGGAGGCCACGGTCTTCGTCAAGGAGGACGACAAGGCCAGGATGGCGCCGTTCGCGCAGTACGCCGGCGGCAAAGTCGTGACGGGCAGACGCGTCCTCACCCGCGTCATCCCGGACTTCGAGCTTTCGGCGTTCGAAAGCCACAGCGTCGTCTGCCGCATCCACGGCCAGGAGTTCCACGCCATCGTGCCGCTCAAAGTCCACGACGAAGTCCACGGCGTGCTCTTGCTGGTGTTTGCGACGGACGGCAGGCCGCCGGAGGAGCAGATCTCCGCCTTCAACCGCACCCATCGGCCCATGCTGCTTGAGATCAGCCATCACATCAGCCTCGCGGTCAAAACGAAATATCTCCACACCAAGGCAGTAGTGGACGGCTTGACGCGGCTGTACAGCCGCAACCATTTCAACACCCAACTGCAGGCTGCCGTCGAGCTGGCGCAGCGCACCCAGGAATCCTTCGCCCTCATCCTGCTTGACATAGATCACTTCAAGCAGGTCAACGACACCTATGGCCATGCCACAGGGGACGTGATCCTGACCAAGGTCGCCAAACGCATCCAGTCGTCGCTGCGCAAATACGACACGGCGTACCGCTACGGGGGGGAAGAACTGGCCGTTCTGCTGCCGCGCGCTCGCATGAAACAGGCCGCCGTGACGGCCGAGCGCCTGCGAGCGATCACCGAGGCGCAGAAGTTCAGATCCGCCGAGGGCAAGCTCGTCAAAGTCACCGTCAGCCTCGGCGTGGCGCAGTTCGAGCCGACCGACAATTCCGAGACGCTCTTCAATCGCGCCGACCGCCGCCTCTACCGCGCGAAGGAGCAAGGCCGCAACTGCGTCGTCGCTGCAGCATAGGGTTCGCCCTCGCCGTCCCCCCTCACAACAGCCCCATCGTCTCCTCCAGACCTTCCCCGCCGTCTCAAACCTCCGGCCTGTGGAGGCGTTACTGACTCCGAGGGTCCGACAACCTGCCTTCGAAAAGAGAAAGGCCGCTTACGATATCAATTATGGCACATCGGAATGGCCGGTCGGCCGTGAACGTTGCGGGCGGGAGCGGCGCGGACGCAGAGCACCCGATGCCCACCGCGGTGGCCGCCGCCGCTGTCGTGCCTTCCTCATCCACCTCGATCAGGGCGCCTTGGACGACCTTCTGGACGAATAGGTCGCCAGGTGCTCCGGCAATGCCTGAGAAGTCTGCGCGCCTCGAGTCGAAAGCCACGCCCATGCCAAGGGACCTGAGCACAGGTTCCAGGTCCATACGTGCCCGAATCGAGAACCGAGGGAAGCTCACATCCACTTCATGTAGCCGAAGCTTCTCCAACCATTTCTCAGCATCGGGCACCCCCAGTTCCTGGTGTTCCACGTGGCGGCCAACCTCCGCCTGAGAGGGTAGCACGACCACCATGGCAAGGCGGTTGCCCTTGTAGGGCACGACCAAGGCCTGCATTCCCTCGCTCTCGGCGTACAGGAAAGCCCCGGTTTGGTGCATCATCTGCACCTGCACGCGCCGCGCCTCGGACACGTGAAAGGTTTCCGGCCGCGTCTCCCCGATCGGAAACCGCGAAGCCCACTGGCCCTTGAAGTAGATCGCATTCGCCAGCACCAGCCGGGTCCATTCGTTCAGGTCGCCCGGCTCAAGCACCCCGCCCAGCTTGCCGTTCGTTTTGAGACTCACCCAACGGTTGACTTGTGCCGAAGCGTCCTCGGGACTCCGCACGAAATCTGCGTGTGCAATCTCCGCGCCGTACGCTTCCGTGAGCGTCCTGATGAAATCAGCCTTTGGCACGATGCCCTGCTGGAGCCACGCAGCGTTAGCGATGCGTAGTTCACAGCCCTCAGCGGAGGCAGCAGCACGTAGGTCGGACAGGAGCTTCCCGAACTGCTCGTGGGCGTCACCTGGGCCAGCGGCAATACTTAAAGCGCCGGCCATCGCCTCCGCCGTGCTGCCTCGGGCGCCTGCGTAAGCCATGGCCAGGGAGGACCAAGCGCTCAAAGGGCTGAAAACGAGGTTCCCTTCTTGCGCCTGCAGTTGGGCACACACCCCCGCGCCGAACTGCCTGCACGGGAGAGCTGCCGGAGATACCTTTACGGCTACGAAGGGAGCTGTTGGCACCTCGGCCTGAAAGCCCACCGTCAACACAAGCAGGCACGACCCGGCGATGGTCAGGCCAAGTCCCCTGATGAGCAATGAACGGCTCGCAAACTGCTGACGGAGCATGTTCCGCCTCCGCGAACGACCACTGCCGGCAGCATCGCTGAACGATATCCGGCGCGGCCCGCCCGGACGCAGCGCCCGCGCCCGGCCCCTCACATCAGCCCCATCGTCTCCTCCAGGCCGCACATGATGTTCATGTTCTGCACGGCCTGCGACGAAGCCCCCTTCATAAGGTTGTCAATCGCCGCCGTCACCACTACCCGGTCGCCCTTGCGCACGGTGACGGCGAGGTCGCAGTAGTTGGTGAACGAGACGCTCTTCGTGCGCGGCTGCTCGCCCGGCGGGCACACGCGCACGAACGGCTCCTCCGCGTAGAAGCTTTCGAAGAGTTCTTGGAGGGCCTCCGCGGCCATCGGCTGGCGCAACCGCGCGAATACAGTGGAGAGGATGCCGCGGTCCATCGGGACAAGATGCGGCACGAACGTCACGTCCGCCCACTGCCCGCCGAACAGGGCGAGCACCTGCTCCATCTCCGGCTCGTGTCGGTGCCCGGCGACGCTGTAAGCGCGCACGTCCTCGTTGCACTCGCAGAACATCGAGCCCTCGTCCGGCTTGTTGCCGCGCCCGCTCACGCCGCTCTTCGCGTCCACGAAGATGCGGTCCAGTTCGATGGCTCGCTGCTTCACCAGCGGCGCCAGGGCGAGCGATGTCGCGGTCGGATAGCACCCCGGATTCGCCACCAACTGTGCCCGAGCGATCTCCTTGCGGAACAGCTCGGGCAGACCGTAGACGGCCCGCGCGACGTTCTCCGGGTCCGTGTGCTTCCCGTACCACGCCTCGTAAAGCGCCAGGTCGCTGATGCGATAGTCCGCGCTGAAATCAATGCAGCGCACGCCCGCCTTGAGATAGACGGGCACGTGCTGCTGGCTCACGCCGTGGGGCAACGTGAACATAGCCACGTCGGGCTTCTCCGGCGCATCGTCGAGGCCGAGCCCTCGCAGCTCCATGTCGCAGATGCCCCTCAGGTCCGGGAAGACATCGGAGATGCGCGGGTTCCCCTCCCGCCGCCCGCCCAGGTGGATGATGTCGGCTTCCGGGTGTCGAGCAAGGATCTTGAGCAACTCGCGGCTTGAGTAGGCAGTGGCGCCCACTACGCTGACTTTCATCTTAAGTCCTTTCCTCATTGCCTCTTGAAGCATCACGCACGGCGCCGCACGCACTAACTGGCGCCGCCCCGCTGCGCAGAGTAGAAGCCCTTCAGGCTCGGCGCGATCTTGCCGTAGCGCCCGAAAAGCCCCTCGTAGACGTCCGCCGCAGCCGAGGGCTCCACGACCTGCGCCGGAATCGGGACTTGCTTCTGCCCGTCAGGGATGGAGCTGAACCTGCCTGCGCCGACCCAGGCGGCGATGGCCGCCCCGACGATAGTGGCGTCCTTGCGCTCGGTCACCACAACCGGCATGCGGCACACATCGGCGCGCATCTGGTTCCACAGGTCGTTCTTCGACCCGCCTCCCACCACCCGCAGCCGCGCCGGCTGGAAACCCGTCGCCTGCGACAGTATGCGGAGCGCTTCCCTCAATTGAAAGCAAAGCCCTTCGAGCGCGGCGCGGTAGATGTGCGCCCGGGTGCTCGTCAGCCCGATCCCCACCATTGTACCCGCCGTGGCGTACTTGCGCGTGGGTCCGGTGTCGGGCACAAAGCTCGGCACGAGCATCAGCCCGCCCGCGCCCGGTTTGAGCTTCTGCGCCTCGCCGATCATCGTCCGGTAGGCCCGGGCCCGGTCCTTGAGGGGGCCGTAAAGGTTCTCGCGCACCCATTCGAGGACGCCCGATCCCATCATCAGAAGCTGCGGGTCGTAAAGCCCCGGCACGGCGTCCACCTCGGACAAAATGCCCTCCGAGAAGGCGAAGTCGTTGGTCACCGGCTGCGCGGTGCGCAACATGGCGATCTCCCACGTCCCCGTGCTCAGGATGGCCTCCTGAGGGTCGGCGCCGCTCCCGATGGGCGCGAACTGCGTGTCGTGCCCGCTCGCCACGACCGGCGTGCCCTGCTTCAGGCCCGTTTGCTCCGCCGCCTGGGCAGTCAGCATACCGATGACGGCGCCCGGATGGACGAGCTTCGGGAAGAACGACTCGTCCACCCCCGCGGCTTCGAGCAGTTCGGACGCCCAAGCGAGCTTCTGCAGATCAAGCATCATCATCGTCGAGGCGGCAGTCAGGTCCATGCTCGCCTCCCCGCAGAGCCTCTCAGTGAGGAGCCCGGGCATCATGAGCCATTTGTCCGCCTTCTGAAGCGCCGCAGGGGCATAGTCGTGCAGCCAGGCGATCTTGAAGAGCGTGTTGAAGCGGATGGCCTGGTAGCCCGTGATGTTGAACAGCCGGCGCTCGCCGAACTGCGCGCTCAGGCGGCGCACCACGGGCTCGGTGCGCGGACACTGCCAGCAGATGACCGGGTAGGTGAGTTCGCCACCGGCCGTGACCGGCGCGCCGTCCGCGCCCCACGTGGCCACGGTGATCGCCGCGACGGACTGCGCACCGACCTGGTCCACGACCTGCCGGACTGCCGTGCAGACCGTCATCCAGAGCCGGTCCATGTCCCAGATGAGCCAGCCTTCCTGGCCGTCCTTCTGGGCCACAGGGCGATTGGCCTCGCTGACGGACGCGACGAGGCGGCCCTCGGCGTCCACAGCCGCTGCGGCGATATTCGTCGAGCCGCAGTCCACCACTATGACCAGTTCGGGCATTGCCTGATTTCCTCGCCGGGAGCCGCTTCCGCGCCGCAGTCATTATAGGCGAGGCAGCGCCCGTTTCAACACGGCCGACCGGTTGAGAGTTGGCAGTTGAGAGTTGATAGCTGGCAGGCACGCCGTTCGGCGGCGAATGGTGTCGCCCACTACAGTGTTCGACGGTCCAACCGCAGAAGCGTGGCGAGCGTGACCTGTGTGATCATGCGCACGGTGTCGAAGTCCACGATCTCGGGCACGTCGGTTTCACGGTGGTACGCAGGATACTCGCCGTTGGAAGTGCCGCCGGTGAAGATGGCCGCGCCATAGCCGGCCTTCACGAATGACCCGTCGTCGTCCCCCGGCCGGTCCCGGCGGAGCACCGTCTGTTCCAGCCCGATCGCGCACTCCTCGTTCAAACGGACCATGAGGTCCGCAAGTTGCTGACCTTCTTCATTCGTGTAGCGCATCCCGTGAACCTTGCGGTCGGCGGCGATCTCCTCAACCGTCCGAGCCCCGAAGCCGTCGCAGTTGAGCACCGCAACGACGTTGTCGCCCCGCTCCCGGCACCGCCTGGCGGCGGTGACGCTGGTCCAGGGTATGTGCTCTTCGTTGCAGAAGAGAAACCAGACGGAGCGCTGCGGCTCGTAGTCGGCCAGGCAGCGGCAGACCTCAATCAGCCCCGATGTGCCCGTCGCGTTGTCGTGCGCGCCTGGCGAGTCCACCCAGCTTTGAGAGTCCTTGTGGGCGCAGAGCACGATGATCTCATCGGGATGGGCGTTCCCCCGGCGCTTGGCATAGAGGTTATAAGCCGTATACCACGGGTCCTCGGGAGGCGGCGGCGAGTACTGGTGGGCCTTTGGCTTGGAAGTGTCGCAGCGGAAGGCCTGAACCTGCACGGCTTCCTTCTCGACCGGCCAGCCTGCCGATTCGAGCTGCGCCTGGATGAAGTCGTCCGCCTCGTAAAGGGTGCATTTAGCGTGGCCGGGGACGGTGTAGTTCAGCTTCCGGAACGGGAGAGGGGCCTTGGAGAGGTGGAAGACATCGCGCGAAAGCCTGTCTTTGTTAACGCGGCCAATGGCGGCCGTCATGAGATCCTGTGGCATGTGTGGCTCCGGAACCGCAGTTATGCATTACTTCAATTGCCAGGTCGCCCCTTCGGGGCCGTCCTGGACTTCGACGCCGAGATCGAGGAGGCGCTTGCGGATCGAGTCGGCAAGCTCGTACTGCTTCGCCTTGCGGAGGTCCGCCCGCACCGCGAGGAGGGCCTCTATGAGCTGCCGCTCGATGCCGGCCTCAGCGCGCAGGCCGGTCTTCTCGGTGATGATGCCGAGGACGCGGCCGCCGAGGTCCTCGTAGAGCGCGTTCAGCGCGGCAACGGCTTGAGCCGGTCCGCTTCCAATGGCTCGCTCGTCGAGCAGGCGGTTGACCTCGCGGGTGAAGGTGCTGAGGGCGGCAATCGCGGCAGCCGTATTGAAATCATCGTCCATTGCGGAGACGACCTGGGCCTTCGTGTCCGCAAGGAGTTCGGCCACCTGGGGGGGCACGCAATCCTGCGCCGACGCAGGCGAGTTGCCCGCCACGGCGGGCTGCTGCATCGCACGCCGCACACGACCCACCGTGTTCTCAATGCGTTCCAGGCCTTTCTCTGCGGCGTCAAGCGCCTCGACGGAGAAGTCCAGCGGGCTCCGGTAGTGGCTGGTGAGGACGAAATACCGGAGCACCATCGGACGGACAGGCTTGTCAAGCGGCGGCTTGCCGGCGAACGCGTCCTTGAGCGTGATGAAGTTCCCGAGGCTCTTGCCCATCTTCTGGCCGTTGACGGTGACCATGTTATTGTGAAGCCAATAGCGCACGAACGGCTTCCCCGTGGAGCCCTCGGCCTGCGCTATCTCATCCTCATGGTGCGGGAAGGCGTTCTCAATGCCGCCGCCGTGAATGTCGAAGGTCTCGCCCAGGTATTTCATGGACATGGCCGAGCATTCGACGTGCCAGCCGGGAAAGCCCTCGCCCCAGGGGCTGCTCCAGCGCATCAGGTGTCCGGGCTCCGCCTTCTTCCAGAGGGCGAAGTCGGCCGGATGGCGCTTGTCGGTGCGGGCCTCCAGGCGGACCGCCTCCGTCATCTCATGCACGCTGCGGCCGCTCAGCTTGCCATAGCCGGGGAAGCTTTCGACGTCGAAGTAGACGTTGCCGTCCGCCTCGTAAGCGTTGCCTCTCTCCACGAGCCTCTGCACTATGGCGATCTGCTCGGGGATGTGGCCGCTGGCGCGCGGACTGATGTCAGGCCGGAGGACGTTTAGGGCATCCATGTCCTCGAAGTAGCTGCGGGTGAACGCCTCGGCGACCTCCATGGGCTGGATGCCAAGCTCGCGTGCCTTGGCGCCGACCTTGTCCTCGCCCGTTTCCGTGTCCGTGAGGTGACCCACGTCGGTGATGTTCTGCACGTAGCGGGCGCGATAGCCCAGGTGCCGGAGGTAGCGCACGATGACATCGAAGCTCACGTAGCTCTTGGCGTGGCCGATGTGGCTGTGGCCATAGACGGTGGGGCCGCAGACGTAGACGCCCACGAAGTTGTCATGCAGCGGCCGGAACTCCTGGAGAGTGCGTCCCAGGGTGTTGTAGACCTTCAGCATGGAGATATCCTTAACTTCAGCCGGGAATACATGAGCCGGATGCGATTACTGCACGGGCGCGGCTGCCGGCGGAAGCCACAGGTACAGGAAACGTTCTCCGCCCTGCAGCGGCAGGCCGCCCTCTGCTGCGCCATAGGCGTCCCCGATGGAACTGGAGACGGCGCCGAGCCGCACCGTGACATTAGGAGCGCGCGACGCCATCAGCAGCATCTCGGTCAATGACCGCACGCGGCTATACTCGACGACGTGGGCGCCGGTCAAGCCCGCCATCTGCTTCGCCGTGTTGACAGCATCCTCTTCGTACCCGACGGAGTCTATCAGGTTTTCCTTCAGGGCGTCCTCGGCCGTGTATATGCGCCCGTCGGCAAGTTTCCTGACCACGTCAGCCGGAAGCTTGCGGCCGTCGGAAACGACTCTCACGAACTGCTCGTACATCTGGCCGACTATGTTGTCGAGGATCTGCTTCTCCTTCGCCCATTCCTCGGGAGTGCGTTCCGCGAAAGGTGAGCCGATCTCTTTGAATTCCCCGCTCTTTACCGCACGGTCCGCAACGCCGATCTTCTTCAACAGCCCGCTGGCGTCGAAAAGTGGCATGACAACGCCGATGCTGCCGGTCACCGTGGTCGGATGGGCCATGATGTGCTCGGCCGCGCAACTGACATAGTAGGCGCCGGAGGCGGCCGTGTCTTCCATGAGGACCACGACCTTCTTGCCGCTCTGCTTCCGGAAGTCCATGATGGCCTTGTGCATCACGTCGCTTGTCGTAATGCCGCCGCCGGGACTGTCAACGCGAAGGATGACGGACTCAACCTTCTTATCCTCCCGCGCGGCGTCGAGCATGGCCTTGAGCACAAGGGCTGGGTCAGCGCTGAAGAGCGAGCCGCCGGGCAGCAACACGCCGTGGATGGGGATCACGGCAATCTTCGGCTCACCAGGGTTGCCACTGATCGTCAGCTCCTGTATCCGCACGTTGCGCTCAACGACTCCCCCGTAGCCTGCCCCGCCAATGACCGACCCGAAGATGGCGAAGACAAACGCTACGATGAGGAGCATCACCACCGCGAAGCCGGCGAAGAAAGCTATCAGGCAACCCAACAGGACCGGTCTGAGCCCGCTGCCATGGCGCGCGCCCGCAGGAGGCGCCTGCCAGCCGGCGGACGGCATCGGCTGCGGGCCCTGAGGCGCCGGCCCTGCCGCGTAGGCTCTTTCGGCCCCGCCCTGCTCTTGCCCAGACATTGCGACCTCCGTTTCCTGCCTTGGTTACAGCCCCTGCGGCCCCCGAGAGGCATGGACTTATTGTCCCCCACAAGACGCCCGAGTTCAAGAGCCGCTCCCCTGGTGTTCTCATTGAAGGGCTCGCCTGATGGGGTATACTAATACATTTGAGAAACATTCGGCACCTCTCTCAGGGGGCGATGGGCGCCATGGGTTTGCCGCAGCGCGACCGCGCGCTATGCACCGACCTCTATGAACTCACCATGGCTGCCGCCTACTTCGAGCTTGGCATGAAGCAGCGGGCGGCCTTCGAACTCTCCGTGCGCAGCCTGCCCAAGAACCGCTCGTACCTCATCTGCGCGGGGCTGGAGCAGGCCGTCTCGTATCTCCAGGACCTGCGGTTCACGGGCGAGCAGGTGGACTATCTGAGGGCGCTGCCGGTCTTCAAGCAGGTCGGGGACGAGTTCTTCGAGTACCTCCGGGACCTTACCTTCACTGGAACAGTGCGGGCCATCGCTGAAGGCACGCCCGTATTCGCCGGCGAACCCCTCCTGCAAGTCGAAGCCCCGATCATCGAGGCCCAGATCGTCGAGACGTTCCTCCTGAGCATGGTCAACTATCAGACGCTGGTGGGGAGCAAGGCGGCGCGGGTGGTCGAGGCGGCCCGCGTGGACGGGAAGGCGAGGGCCGTGGTGGACTTCGGCAGCCGGCGGGCGCACGGACCGGACGCGGCTGTCCTTGCCGCCCGCGCGGCCTTCATCGGCGGCTGCGTGGGCACGTCTAACGTAGAGGCCGGCTGCAAGCTGGGAATCCCAACATCGGGAACCGAGGCCCACAGCTTCATCATGGCATTCGAGCGCGAGGAGGACGCCTTCAGCGGCTACTATCGCTGCTTCGGCGGCGAGGCCATCCTGTTAGTGGACACGTATGACGTTATTGAAGGCGTGGGAAAGGCAATTCGGGCGGCCCCCGGCATGCGCGGGGTCAGGATAGACAGCGGCGACATCATCGCCCTGAGCAAGGAGGCTCGGAAGCTGCTGAATGAGGCCGGCCTGCGCGACGCGCTCATCGTGGCGAGCGGCGACCTGGACGAATACGCGATCGCCAGGCTTGTGGAGGGAGGCGCGCAGGTGGACGGCTTCGGGGTGGGAACGAAACTTGTCACGGGCGATGATGCGCCTTATATCGGAGGCATTTACAAGCTCGTGGCGGTGGAGAAGGACGGCCACTGGGAACCGCGACTGAAGCTGAGCGCAGAGAAGCCCAGCTACCCCGGCATGAAGGCAGTATTCCGGTTCAGCGATCCTGAGACCGGCGAGTATACCCACGACTTAATTGCAGGAGCCGAGGAAAGCCGCCCCGAAGGAGCGCAGAGCCTGATCGAGACGGTTATGGAAGACGGCGCACTTGCAGCGCAACTGCCGTCGCTCGAAGATATTCAGAGGCGTGCGGCCCTGCTACTGAAACGGCTCCCGCACGCCCATCGGCGCCTTGGGGACCCGGAGCCCTATCCCGTGGAGGTGAGCCGCGCCCTGCGCGAGTCTTTTGAGCTGCTGGCGGCAAAGAGGGAAGGAGCGGCTTCATGAGCTGTCCGATACTGTTCTGGGACGTTGACACGCAGCACGATTTTATGGATGAAGATGGAAAGCTGCCTGTGCCGGGCGCGAGGGCCATTGTCCCGAAGCTTGCGAAGGTGACGCGCTTCGCCACGCAGCGGCGCATCCCGATCCTGGCCACCGCGGACGCGCACCCCGTCGGCGATCCGGAGTTCCTCCAGTTCGGTGAGCACTGCGTCCCGGGGACGCACGGCCAGAAGAAGATCGAGGAGACCTTGCCGGCCGGCACTGAGGTAGTCGAGCCTGCGGCCCTCTCGGAACAAGTGCGCAAGCTGCTGGCGCACGAGATCCCGCAGCTCATTATTGAGAAGCAAGTGCTCGACGCCTTCGATGAGCCGCTGGCGGACAAAGCACTGGCCGAACTAAGGCCGGAGAGGGTCTACCTCTACGGCGTGGCGACGGAGTACTGCGTCCGGTGCGAAACGCTGGGCCTGAGGAAGCGCGGCTACGACGTGACGGTGCTCACAGACGCCGTCAAGCCGATCAGTGAAACGGCCGGCCGGAGAGCAGTCGCCGAGATGGCGGCCGCCGGCGCGAAGACAGCGGAGACGGAAACGGTCCTGAAACTGCTTGGCGGAAAGGCGAGACGGAAGTGACCGAGGCCCAGCCTGAAGAACGGCTCCAGGGAAAGGCGGAAGAGGTGCGCGAGCGCCTGACGGCGCTGCGAGCCCAAATCCACCGAGTCATCATAGGGCAGGACGCGCTCCTCGACGGTGTCCTCACGGGGCTGCTCTGCGGCGGGCACATCCTCGTGGAAGGCGTGCCGGGCCTGGCCAAAACCTTGTGCGCAACCACGCTTGCCCGCGCGCTTGACGCGCGTTTCAAACGCATCCAGTTCACCCCGGACCTCCTGCCCGGGGACCTGCTCGGATCCGAGATATATAACCCCCAGACCGGCGAGTTCACGACGCGCACGGGGCCGATCTTCGCCAACCTGATCCTGGCGGACGAGGTGAACCGCGCGCCGGCCAAGGTGCAGAGCGCACTGTTGGAGGCCATGCAGGAACGGCAAGTGACCATCGGCGGGCAGACGTTCCGCCTGCCGGAGATGTTCCTGGTCATTGCCACGGAGAACCCTATCGAGCAGGAAGGAACCTATCCCCTGCCCGAGGCGCAGGTGGACCGGTTCTTTCTGAAGCTGCACGTCCCCTACCCCACCCGCGAAGAGGAAGCCGGCATCGTGCGCAGGATGGCCGTGTCCGATCCGCAGTTGGAGGTTGAGACGGTGCTGTCGCCCGCCGAGATCCTCGAATACCGGCACGTGGTGGACGGAGTCTACGTGGACGACCGGGCCATGGATTACGCCCTTGACATCGTGCGGCTTTCGAGAGAGCGGGACGCCGACCTCGGATTCGGCAAGCTCATAGAATGGGGCGCCTCGCCGCGGGCTTCGATGTACATTGTGATGGCTGCGCGGGCGCGGGCGCTGATGGACGGCCGCACCTTCGTCATTCCGGACGACATCAAGGCCGTGGCGCCGGACGTGCTCCGACACCGCATCATCCTGACGTTTGAGGCGGAAGCGGAGGGCGTCGAGGGGGACGACGTGATTCGGCAGATTCTGGACCGCGTGCCGGTGCCTTAGCAAACGGGCGGCTCCCCCGCCTTTGCCCTCAACGGGCGATGAGCGTCTTGAGGACTTGCAGGAGCAACAAGGCCACGATGGGCGACAGATCAAGCCCGCCTACCGGCGGAATGATGCGGCTGAGAGGCCCCAAAATGGGTTCTGTGATGGCACGGAGGAAGCGGTAGAAATCGTTCGCCCGATGCTCCGCCGGAAGCCAGGAAAAAAGCACGCAGATGAAGATGATCACCATGTACACGGTGATCGCCGCCGACAGAAGGCCCACCAGGTGCATCTATATCCTCTCCGACGCGCAACCGAACGCTGACCCCACGGGGCCATTCTAACACAAGTTGTCGCGGGCCGTCCGGTTCAGCAGGTCTCTTCGCCTCCGACACAGCGCTCCGGCCAAACAGCCGATTCTATCCCCTGAGGCACCCCCGCCCTCACGCAACTGGCTCTTGATGGGGGCAAAATCCCGGCAGCCTTGCAGTAAGGGGCCGGTTTCATTACACTGGGCCTGTAGGTTGCACAAACCTGATAGGGCCTGGCAAGCCCTGTGAATGAGCGCCTGACGACCCTTGATGCCTTGTTATCCCTGGGGAGCCGGAGACATGACCGTGCACCGAAAACGCAACGGGTTCACGCTGGTAGAGCTGCTTGTAGTCATGGCGATCATCGCCATACTGGCCGGGCTTCTGATGCCGGCCCTGTCGGCGGCCATGGAGCGCGCCAAGCGGGCAAAGTGCATCAACAACTTGAAACAGCTCGGCACTGCGAAGGAGATGTACGCCATTAACTACAAGGTGGAATGCCCGTGGCTGTCCACGCTCTACCCGCAGTACGTGGACAACCTGAAGCTATACATCTGCCCAACAGACCAGTACGAGGGTGCTAAAGGAAGCAAGCCGCCGTGGGACAACTACTACCACAGCACGCACAATCCGCCTTACAGTGGCCGCTTCCCTGAGACCGATGACCTGGAAAAGAACAAGACCGGCGACAACTGGACCTTCCAGATTGAGGGTTGGGGCACGCAGGCCGCGTACACGATGACGTACCCCGCCTATAAGATCAAGTTCGACAAGCTCGCGGCAATCGAGCCGTACAAGCTGCGGAACACGTCCGTCACGGCCTGCTCTTACATCTATGAGTTCTGCGTCGCGCAGTGCTACTGGGCCGACACGAAGGATCCCGACAAGGCGACGCTGGGCGGCAACGGCGACGGCATTGTGAGCTGGCGCGAGCAGAAGACGTGCGTCGAGATGAACGGGCACGGCACGGGCGACGCCTACGGCACCTGCGTCCCCGTCGTCCGCTGTTTCTATCACACGACGGACAGACTGAAGCCCACAGACTACGTGCTCAACCTGGGCGCTCACTACGGAGTCTATGTAAGCGACCCGACGGGGGACGGCTGGAAGAGTTACTGCAAGCCGACGAGGGTGAATCCTTAACGGGCGGCCCTGCGAAGGGGCAGCGCCGGAAAGGTCAGCCTTCCAGGACGGTGTCGGTCTGGTCGAAGGCCGGCGAGAAAACCATGAGGGCCGTAAACGCCTTCTCGCTCTCATGCGGCATGACGGTATAGGCGGTCATGCGCGGAAGGAAGACGGCTCCGCCCGGCTTCACGAAGTACCGCGTTTCCTCGACTTGCACGATGGCGCTGCCGGAGACCACGATCAGCGTCAGGTCATGCCCGGCGTGGTAGCGCTTCTTGAGCACGGCATCAGGCGCCAGCATGAGCAGGCAGACGCTCTGCGTGCCGCCGCGGTCAATCTCGCCGAAGAAGTGATCCTTTCCCGGCGGCAGCGGCGGGGTGCCCTCCGGGTCAAACACGCGGTTCCGAGGGAAGTCGGCCTGTTTCGCCTCTTCCCTGGCACTGAGACAGCCGCCCAGGAGGAATGCCCCTGCCACAATTGCCAGCAATGCGAAGCACCGCGACCGTGTGGTGGCCAATGCGGAAACCCCAGCAAGAGTGATCTCCTCGCGCGCGCCCGTCGGCGCAGGCCGTGAATATAGCGCGCCGGACCTGACCTTTGCAACCGCCTCGGCGGCCGAGTTGCCCGGACCAACCTGCGGTGCGTACCCTTGCGCCCTCCCGGCCTTTGCACGATATTACGGCTTCTTGGCACATGAACGTGCTCCCGCCCGAATGCATGGAGCCGCCATGAAGGTCACCATTTGCTGCAAGCAATTCGCGCAAGCCGGCGGCGCCGAGTCGTTCCTTCTCAACTTTGCGGAGCACCTGGTCGCGGACGGCCACGCGGTGAAAGTCATCACCCCGCACGCCGATGCGACCGCCCCGGGGATCGAGATCGTCCGCCTCGCGGCGCCTCGCACGCCGCGCTCGCTGGCAGACCTGTTCCTGGCCAGGGCCTCGATGAAGGCACTTGCCGACGACGACGCCGACGTAACCTTCAGCGACCAGAAATGCTGGGGGGCGCAGGTCGTCCGCCCGGGCGGTGGCGTGCAGCGCGAGTACGTGAGACAACGGGAGAAGAGCTACCGCGGAGCGGTGCGCCGCATGCTCAACAAAGCCGCTCGCGGCCTCAGCCCGCGCGAGAGGCTGCGCATCTACATTGACGACAAGCTCTACGGGCTGTCCGGCCTGAAGTGCATCATCGCCAACTCCGACATGGTCCGCCGCGAACTCGTCAGGCATTACCCGCACCTGGCCGGCCGCATCAAAGTGGTCTACAACGGCGCGGACCCAAAGCGCTTCACTCCCGAGCTTCGCCAGACGCACCGCGAGCCCGTGCGGCGACAGCTTGCCATCCCGGCCGAGTCGCTCGTGGGCGTCTTCGTCGGGCACGACTGGCGGCGCAAAGGGCTCTTCACGTTCATTGAGGCACTTGGCATACTGGCCCGCAAGCCGCGGATGAAGCCGGTCTACGGCATCGTCGTGGGCAAAGGATCAAGGGCCGAGGCGGAGAGCTTCGCCCGCAAGAAGGGCGCAGCCGAACTGCTCCGGTTCGTCGGTCCGACGGCGCCGGACAGGTACTACGGCGCGTCCGACTTGCTGGTGCTGCCCAGCTACTACGACCCGTGCGCCAACGTGACCTTCGAGGCCCTCGCCTGCGGGCTGCCGGCCATCACCTCCGTCTTCAACGGCGCGTTCGAATTGCTGACCCCGGGCCTCAGCGGCTTTTACATGAGCGATGCGTCGGACTCGGCACAGCTTGCCGGGTACATCGAGCACTTTGCGGACCCGGCAGCCCTCGCGGCCGGGGCCGAGGCCGCGCGCGACCTCGCCCTGGAACACACCCTCAGCCGCGTGTACGAGGACATCATCTCGGCGCTGGCGGCGGTAGCGGAGCAAAACGCACGCCTGCGCGCGCGCTGACGCGCGGCTGGGGGGCGAGATGGCTCAGCACCTTTCGACTGTGGCGCCGGAGACGGCAAGGAACTGGTACACTTCCGGTTCGATGCCCGTGGCCCTCAAGTAGGCGGCCCGTATGCCGTCTGCGACCCGGTCGGCGCGATCCCGCCGGACGAGGTTCACGGTGCAACCGCCGAAGCCGGCGCCGACCATCCGCGCCCCGAGCACGCCCGAACGCTGCCGCGCAAGCTTGACCATCAGGTCAAGCTCGGCGCAACTCACCTCGAAGTCCCTGCGCAGGCTTTCGTGTGACTCGTCCATCAGCCGGCCGAACGCCTCGTAGTCCCGCGCCTTCAACGCCTCCGCGGCCATGATCGTCCGGCGGTTCTCGCTGACGACGTGGCGCGCCCGCTTTAACGTGACCTTGTCCAGGACGCGCCCGTGCTCGGCGAGCATTTCGGGGGTCACGTCCCGGAGTTGGCTGATGCCCCCCACCCGCTCGTTCAACATGCGGGCAGCCTCTTCGCAGCGCGCCCGGCGCTCGTTATAGGCCGAGCTGCCCAGTTCATGGTGGACCATCGTGTTGCAGACGACCACGCGCACGGCTGAGGTGTCGAGCGGCAGGAGTTCATGCTCTAACGACCGGCAGTCCAGTAGCAGCGCGCGCTCGCGCTCGGCATGGATGCTGACGAACTGGTCCATGATGCCGCAGTTCACGCCCACGAACCGGTTCTCGGCTCTCTGGCAGAGGCGCGCAAGTTCCTTTGAGTCCAACTGCACGCCCGCTGCGGCGCAGAAGGCGCGGGCCGTGGCTACTTCGAGCGCAGCCGATGAGCTTAGCCCCGCCCCGATAGGGACGTCCCCATAGACCAGCCCCTCGATGGGCTGCAGCGTGCAGCCCGCGTCCTGGAGCGCGAGGGCAACGCCACGCGGATAGTTGGACCAGCCCTGCCGGTCGTTGCGCTCGATGCTGTCAAGGTCGAACTCATCCCACTGCCCGTAGTTTTCGGACCAGAGCCGCACGGGCCCGCGCTCGGTCGCGCGGAAGAAGACGCGGACGTCTCTGTCCACGGCCATCGGCATGACGAAGCCGCCGTTGTAGTCGGTGTGTTCGCCGATGAGGTTGACGCGCCCGGGGGCGCGGGCGCAGCGCAGCCCGTCGCGACTTCCAAAGGTCTCCTCGTAAGTGCGGAGTAAGCCTCTGACGGCCTCGTAGTCCACGTCCGGTGCCCTTTCGAGAGGCGGCATCCTCCCCTCAGTTGGCGGCAAGATGCTCAGGCCGGAGGCCCCCAGGCCTATTGCGCCACGATGCTGACGATGCGGTTCGGCACGATGACAACCTGCTTCACCACCTTGCCCTCGACGTAGCGGCGCACGTTCTCCAGAGCAAGGGCCTTCTCGCGGATGACGTCCTCGGCCTCGTCACGAGGCACGATGAGCCTGTCGCGCAGCCTGCCGTTGACCTGCACGGGCAGTTCCACCTCGTCGGCCTTTGCCGCGCCCTCATCGTATTCCGGCCAGCCCTGCTGGAAGATGCTTGACGGGTTGCCGAGCCGCAGCCAAAGCTCCTCGCAGACGTGCGGCACGAACGGCGCGAGGAGCTGGACCATCCTCTCCATGGCAAAACGGAAGACGTTGAACTGGCTCTGCTCCTGCTCGGTCTCCGTGCCTACGTAGGTGCCGAGAAGCGGCAGCCTAAGGATCTCGTTGAGGAGCGTTATGACGGAGGCGATGGCGGTGTTGAAATGCCAGCGCCCCTCGATGTCCTCCGTCACTTTCTTGACCGTCGCATGCACGAGCCGGTAGACGCGCCTCCAGTCGCCGCTGAGATCCTCCTCGCGGATGGCGCGTTTCGGGACGCGCTGGAAGCCTTCCTGACGCGTGATAATCAGGTCCCACAGCCGGTTAAGGAACCGGTAGTAGCCGACGATGCCGCTGTCCTGCCACTCGGCGTCTCTCTCCGGCGGGCCGATGGCAAGCGTGTAAAGGCGAAGCGTGTCCGCGCCGTACTCTTTGACGGCGTGGTCGAGGGTGACGACGTTCCCCTTCGACTTGCTCATCTTGTCGAGGCTCGCCATCACGTCAAGCTGCTGCGCAATGCGCGTCCGCAGGTCAACTCCCACGTCGCACCGGCAGGGCTCGCGCACGTTCTGGTCGTCACTGACGATGCGGAAGCAGCGCGTGCAGATGTAGCTTTGCTTGCAGATCATGCCCTGCGTGAACAGCGCCGTAAAGGGCTCCACGAAGCCGATTTGGCCCGCGTCGTAAAGCACCTTCACGACGAAGCGCGAGTACAAGAGGTGCAGCACGGCGTGCTCGATGCCGCCGATGTAAAGGTCCACGGGGAGCCACTCATCCACCAACGCCCGGTCGAAGGCCCGGTCCTTCTCTTTCGGCGAAAGGTAGCGCAGGAAATACCAGCAGGAGCAAAGCCACTGCGCAATGGTGTCCGTTTCGCGGCTCGCGGGGCGTCCGCACGCCGGGCAGGTCGTATGGACGAACTCCTTGACGAATGCAAGGGGGCTGCGGCCGCGAGGGGTGAAGTCCACCTCGTCCGGCAGCAGCACCGGAAGCTGGTCCTCGGGCACCGGCACCATCCCGCACTCGGGGCAGTGCACGATGGGGATGGGGGCGCCCCAATAGCGCTGCCGGCTGATGAGCCAGTCCCGCAGACGGAAGTTTACGTCCGCCTCGCCCATGTCGTTCGCTTCCAGGAACTGGACCACCTTGTGCATGCCGGCGGGGACGGCAGTCCCGTTGAACGGCCCGCTGTTGACCATGATGCCCGGGCCGTCATAGGCTTCCGCCATCTCGCCGACGCGCAGCTCGCGATCCTCCGGCTGGATGACGATCCTGATGGGGAGGTCGTACTTCAGGGCGAACTCGAAATCCCTCTGGTCGTGCCCCGGGACGGCCATGACGGCGCCGGTCCCGTATTCCATCAACGCATAGTTGGCGACCCAGAGGGGGACCTGTTCGCCATTGACGGGGTTGATGACATAGCGGCCGGTGAAGACCCCCTCCTTCTCGACCGTGTCGGAGGAGCGCGCCACGTCCGCCTGCTCGCGGGCTGCTGCGACGAAGTCCAGGACGTCGTCTTCAAACTCGGTGCTGGCGACGAGGCCGGGCACGGCCGGATGCTCGGGCGCAAGGCTCATGAACGTGACGCCCCAGAGCGTGTCCGGCCGGGTGGTGAAGCATGGCATCAGCTCGCCCGTATGAGCAAGCTTGAAGTTCACCATGGCGCCTTCGCTGCGGCCGATCCAGTTCGCCTGCATCGTGCGCACACGCTCGGGCCATGCGCTCAGCAGGGACAGATCGTCCAGGAGCCGCTGTGCATAGTCGCTGATCTTGAAGAACCACTGCGGCAGGTCTTTCTCGACTACGGGCGTGTCGCAGCGCTCGCAGAGGCCGTTCACGACCTCTTCGTTCGCCAGCCCGGTCTGGCAGCTTGGACACCAGTTCACGGGGGCGTCCTTGCGATAAGCGAGGTCCCGCTTGTAAAGCTGGAGGAACACCCACTGCGTCCACTTGTAGTAGTCCGGGGCGCTGGTGTTTATCTCGCGGCTCCAGTCGTAGCCGATGCCCAGGGACTGGATCTGTCTCTTCATGGTGGCCACGTTCTGGGCGACGTACTTCCCCGGGTGCATGCCCCTTTTGATGGCGGCGTTCTCGGCGGGGAGTCCGAAGGCGTCCCATCCCATGGGGTGAAGGACGTTATAGCGGCGCATGGCCTTATAGCGGGCTACCACGTCGCCGATGATGTAGTTGCGGCCATGGCCGACGTGGAGCGCGCCCGAGGGGTAAGGGAACATGACGAGGCAGTAGAACTTGGGGAGCTTAGTCTGGTCGTCGCAGCGGAAGAGGCCCATGCCCTCCCAGTGCTGGCGCCAGTGCTCCTCTATATGCGCCGGGTTGTAACGTTCCTTGTCCATGCACTGTGCTCCGGCCGGAAAACGGGTTCCGCCCTGAAGTGCCCTTCTGCGAACGAGTTCCGCCAGGGCGGAAAGAGTGGCACGGCGACGACATCGCGAGCACGAGAATGGGACGAGCGCACCTGTGCTCTGTGGCAGATAGCCCGATTATACCACCGGCTGCCCCGGCCTTTAAAGGGAACGGCGGCCCGGGCCATGATCGCAGCGCACGAGCCTCCCGAAAGGCCGGGGGGTTTGGCCGCGTGCCTCCGGCAAGCGGTCGCATGCCTCCGGCAAGCGGTCGCATGCCTCCGGCAAGCGAGCGATGCTGCGCCGCCATCTAAACACCATCTGAGACGAGATACATGCGTGCTTTGTGCGAGCAAATGACCCCTTCGTGCGAGCTTTGAAGGGGTTCGTACGTCATATGTACGTCATTCGTGGCCTGTTCGTGGGCGTTTTTCGGCGATCCTGGGGCCTACGGATGCCTTGTATGGCCTCCGTAGCGCCCCGAAAACGCCATGAAGTGACATAAGTCATTTGCTATTAACCAATTAGGTGGCAAAAACGTTTCGTTTTGCAAAACGCATGCTTCTCACCGCAACGCTCTTCACCACGACGTTAACCCGCCGGCGCGTGTGGCGGGCCACAACGCTCACGACACCAAAATCTGGGCCCCACCAATGCCGATCTGCCTTCCACTGATCCGGCTCCTGCTGCAACGACCACAAGTTTAAACACAGATCACGAGGATGCCCACGGATACGCGCCGGCCGAGGCGGGGAAGTCAAAAGGCAAAAGGCAGAAGCACGAATCTCAGCCACTCGGGTTCTGCTGAGCGCTTCTTGGCCCGCACACGGCGTTTGTGTTCCGATGCGGCCCGCCGGCGACGTCTCTGCGCGCCCGGTTCGCGGCTTGCCGCCTCATGGCAGGCTTGGGGCTTGAGCCTTGAGGTACGGCTAACGGCGCGCTCTTGTGTTCCTGTTCCTCAAGGCTCACCCCTCATGCCTCATACCTATTCTATACTCGTCCTCGGAATAGATGTCAAGGGGAAGTATGAAGTCTGAAGTATAAAGTATAAAGTCAAGAGTACGAACCCTCCCTCGTTCGCCGAGGGCGAACTACGAAGGGCCTTCGGGCATGGACGCTCCTTCGCTCGGAGGCGAACTACGGAGGGCCTGCGGTGACGAAGTGCGGGCCGTTAGGCGGATGCGACCGGTCCCGGCGGGGAACTCCCCAGTCTGGCTGCTTGTCTTGCCAGCCGTGCTTCCGGCGGGCACGGGGCCACAATCGTAGTAAGTCTATGGCTACACGCAGCTTATGGCTTTAGGGTCGCATGTCTCCGGCGGGCCGGTGCAGGCACCGCGCCGCAGGATAGCGCCACAAATGCCATGTTTTCTTCTCAGAAATTCGGGCGTAAAACTCAGAAAAAGACGCATTGTCAGGCCCGGTTCCGTGATGTATACTAATGCTTGAAATAGGGAAACGCCGAGCGGTGTAGGAGGGGGTCGGACGTCCCGGAGGTTGGCTTCTTTTGCCTCGGGGAGGGTCTGCCTATGGAAACTCGGCAGAGCCGTGGCGCGTTGGCTGTGTGGGGCGTCGTATCGTTCTCCATTTCCCTCTGCGCCGCTACCGTGCTTGCGGCCGTAGCGCTTAGTCATGTTCCGGGAGTCTCTGCGCAGGCTCCGGATGGCCGGTCCGCACTCACTGAAGCGGCCATTCCGGACGCCGGAGACCTTTACCTCATTCCACCCGACACGGACGTTGGCCCGCCAATAGCCGCGCCTCCCGATGGCGGGGAGATGCTTCTTGACGAACTGATAGAGGTTGATTTCATTCAGCCTCCGGTCACATGGGATGAACAGGAACAGACGTACGTCTTGGACTCGGCTCCGATCCTCTGTCCCGTTCAGAAGCCTCCTTTCAATCAACCGAAGGCGCTGGTGATTGCCGATGGCACGCCGGCGCTGCCATGGCACTGGTACTACTATGAGTGGGAGCCGCCATGTGATCCGACTGACGGAGACAGAACTTTCTACTCTACGACATCAACCTCAAACGAGAAACACGGGGACGTCTACGACTACAACCAGACTGCGACGGTCAGCTTCTATGAGCAGAACCTCGGAGGCGCAACAAATACCTCGGGTTACATCCGGGTCTTCGATGCAGATCTTACCCTGGACGGCCTGCCGGACGACCGCCAGGACACTACGGAAGACGGCCCGAACGTATGGATGGGCGTGGGTTCCGGGCGCAGGAAGGTGACCCTGAACCTCGTACCGGCCGACCCGAACGACGTAATGCCGCGAGGATTCCTGAGAGGCCAGCCGCACCACGGCCGCGCGCCTTACAACGTCATGCTCACAAAGGGCAGCGGCGTTAAGATATATGGCAGTCCCGACGCTGTAGAGCCTCTGACGACGCTGGAATGGGGGTACACGGAGGATTATCCGCAAGAGCACCCGCAAATGTACTATGAGCATCCGACACCTACCGCGGTCTGGGTGGAGGCAGTCTCCGGCGGCTCGGTCAACCTGCAACTCACGCTTACATTCCGGGCGGTTGACGAAGTGGAAGGTTGGGCTCCCGACAGGGGCGGCGACGGCACGAACGTAGCCAGGGACCAGGTGAACCTCAACGTCCTCGAGATCGTGACGGAGACCGTTTCGGACTCACCAACGGACAGAAGCCGGAAGCTCCTCGGTGTGGGCGAAAAAGTGAACTGCCGGACGCAACCTGAGCAAGCGGCTGACTGGGATGTGGTAGGCGAAGGCGCCCTTACCGCCAAAGACCACGTTGCCACAACTCAGTTCACAGCCCCGATGCTTGACAATGTAGATTCAATAGTCAAAGCAACAGCCAACGGCACAACGGCCTTCGCCCCGTTCAATATCATCGCCCCGACTGGCGTCCAGTTCACGGGCTGCAAGGATGAGCGCCCTTGGCCTCAGGAAGATCCCAATAATGGCACGTGGATTGGGGGCCGGGCGCACTTCAACTTGAAGCTGCTGCCTGTGACGGTCTCATTTCATTGGATAGTCTGGCAAGAAGAACTACAGGGCCTGGTCACCACCTGGCCCAATGGGCACCAGACACAGCAACTCCTAGAGCGCCTCCCTGGGGACCCCGTAGGGTATAATAACGTGACCCAAGACTATGTGGGCTGTGGCACTTACCCGAAGGAGTGGCTTAACAATATGACCGGTGAGGATTTTACTGAATACGTCCTCATTTTCGAGCAGTGGCAGGACAAGTTCCACCCTTTGCCTGGTCCCTGGCCTATATTCGCCTGGGACGTCAGTCACAGCCATAGGTTCAACCGGTACGGTGGGTGCGTTCTGGGTGTCAAGCCTCCATGGACACCGCCGCGGGGCTACCTGGAGGAACCAAGATGGCAGGGGCCCTATGCCGTAGAGAATCACGAGTGACGGCGAATGGCGCCGACCATGTGGCGTTCACAACCACGTAATGCGCAGCGTTGCCGACGTATATCAAGGAGGAACGATAATGTGCACACAAGATGGCTGTGCCCGCAGTCGCCAGGTGCGGCGGGCGAGATATCCTGCTGTGGGTCCATTCATAGCGTTCCTGGCATTGGCCGCAGCGGGGGTTAGCTTAGTTGGAGGGGGCGAACAAAGCTGGCAGGAACCGGTGCAAGAGGATCTGCGCGCGATAATAGCAAAGACCCTAGGCCCAGCAGATCCAGATGCCGACCCGGATCCCAAGGAGGGTGAGTTGCTCATGTTGACCGCAAAATACAGGACTCCCGAGGAGCGCGCAGCTATCTATGCTGCGATAGTAGAACTCCGCAGCAACACACTAAGGAAGTGGGGAAATGCCTGGAAGATTGTGGGGTACGCGCAAAAGGCCCTTGAGCACACCGCAGACCTCCAAGACAGGTGCCGGCTGTACGTTCGCTTGGGGGAGGCATTCGGCCGCCCGATCGGCTTGGGGGAAGTTTCAAAGGACGAGTTTCCGGAAGCCAGAACTAAAGCTGCCGTGCCGTACCTACGTGCCCTTGCCATCGTAGCGGAGAAACTGAGGATCAAGGAATACGACGAGAGGCCGACATCCTGGGGCGTGCGCGAGACGGAGCCACCGCTAACGAACCCTCGCCACAAGGAATGGGTTGAGTGGGCCAACAAGAGAGTAGACGAGTTGCGCAAGGAATGGGACCTCCAGGAGTACCTTCTTGCGGTGAAGGGGCCTTTGATAGAACAGCTTGCCCGCCGCTATTCCACGCCGCCCTACGCGACGGAGGAGTTGAGGGGCCTGGCCACGGAGATCGTGAAGAAGCCCGAGATGGTCAAGGAAATCATGGACGCCGTCGAGGCGAAGATAAAGGAGGACGAGGCCAAAGCTCCAGCCAAGGGGGAAAAGCCGGCAGGAGGGGCAGTTCCGCCGAAGGCGGAGGAAGCTCCGCCGGGCCGGTAGAAACCGAGTGTCGGTTCCCGCAGCCGAGCCCTGCGCCAAAGGCTGAATGCCTTCTTCGCGCCTGGGCCGACGGGTGCTTGATTGGGGATGTGGCAAAGGCGGCCATGTGTCCGGGAGATCGTCGTTCGGTCCCCGAAGCGGCGGGACGGACTACGCCTGGGGGAGCTTGCAGGGGCCCTGGCAATAGGTTTGCTGAGCAGCATATCCATAGGCCAAGCCTTGGGCATCTTCACACTATAGGGAGCACCATACATGGAACCAAGATCCATGTTTTGCCGCTTTTTCCGGGCGCCCCTACCTGCCGCCTGCCTGATCTGGGCCGCGGCTTCGTTTCTTCTGGGCAGCGAGGTGGGCAATAGCTGGGACGAGGACGTTCCGACGGAGCTGAAGGTAGCTATCACCAAAGTTGTTCACGGAGTGGGGCTGGACGCGGACCTCGATCCGATAGAAGGGCAGTTGCTCTTGCTGACCGAAAAGTGGAAAAGGCCAGAAGAGAGGGCGGCGATATACGGTGCTATCGCGCATCTCTACGGCAACAGACACATCAGAGCCAAGGAAGCCTGGAAGGTGGTTGGGTATGCCCAGAAGGCTCTGGAGCACACTCCTGACCTTCAGGAGAGGTGCCAGCTTTACATGGACTGGGCAAGTGCCCTGGGGAGCCAGATATTCTTCGGTTATGTCCCCAAGGACGGGTTCCCCGAGGCGAGGCGCAATGTTGCGGAGCCGTACCTGCACGTGCTTGCCATCATGGCAGAAAACCTGAAGATCACGGAGCGCCAGCCGCCGTTCAAAGCCTCCCCTGACATCTCGGAATCGCAACCCTCGGACAATAGCCCGCGGCTCCATGAGTGGGCTGTCTGGGCCAACAAACGGATGCGAGAAGAGATCCGGGAGTACGACCTTCAAGACTACCTGTTCGTCTTGAAGCAGCCCATGATTGATTGCGTCGCGCGGCTTTATTCCAAGCCGCCGTATGCGACGGAGGAATTGAGGACACTGGCGACGGAGATCGTCAAGAAGCCTGAGATGGTCAAGGAGATCCTGGACGCCACGGAGGCTAAGATACAGGAGAAGGAGGCCAAAGGCACGGAGAAGGAAGGCAAGGCCGCGGCGGGCGGAGTTCCGCAAAAGGCGGAGGAAGCTCCGCCGGTCCGCACTCACTGAAGCGGCCATTCCGGACGCCGGAGACCTTTACCTCATTCCACCCGACACGGACGTTGGCCCGCCAATAGCCGCGCCTCCCGATGGCGGGGAGATGCTTCTTGACGAACT
>Ga0315282_10001160_pt1 | contig 50707 bp, 50 predicted proteins | sample YL17G07_20_MG_FD_203693 | JGI IMG/M metagenome (GOLD analysis project Ga0315282, IMG submission 203693) | Sediment microbial communities from Yellowstone Lake, YNP, Wyoming, USA - YL17G07_20 | ecosystem: Environmental > Aquatic > Freshwater > Lake > Sediment | place: USA: Wyoming | collected...
CCTGCAGCCTGTCTATCGTCTTCTCCATGGCGATGATCTTCTCCCTTGTGATTCGTGGAACTTCGTCATTCTGAACCGCGCTCGCCAAATCAGCGCCAGCAACGAAGAGATCCTTCTGCAACTCCTCGAGGAGCGAATCCAAATCTCTGTCCTTGAGGAAAGCGCGAGCGAGCCCCAGCACGGAATTTAGTTCGTCCACATTGCCATATGCTACGACTCGAAGCGAGTCCTTTGAAACACGGCCGCCGCCTACTAGGCCTGTTTCGCCTTTGTCGCCAGTTCGAGTGTATATCCGCGCCAACCTTGACCACTCAGAACTAAGGGGCTGAACAGAAATTTAGGGCCGTTGGTATACACTAAGAGTGGTGTTAGGTTTGAAGATCGGGGTCCTCTTAGACGAGCCGAAACTTCTGCCCGGATTTGACTATACGTTCTATGAGGTAAAACCGTCGAGTGGGAGGGTTCTGCAGCCCCTACCGAAAGCGTGGAATGTTGTCAATTGCTTTGCAGATAACACAATTTCCCAGAGCAAGCCAGACCTGATCGCCACATGCAAAGGAGAAAGAGCGGTAAGAGGCACGCCGAGACATTTCCTTTGGGACTGGATTTGCCCTGGTAGAACTGAATACCGAGAATATTGCCTCAAGATAATCCGCGATGTCGCTCAACATGACGTGGCTGGTGTGCGGTTGGATAGCGTGTGCTTTCCCCGCGAGGGATACTGCGACTGCCCTACATGCACAGAGTCACAGGAGAGGAGTGAAATGGACCCTATTGAATGGCGAGCGCATCAGGTTGAGACATTCATCAAAGAAGTACGCGAAGCAATCTCATGCGGTCTAGGCCTAACATTGGAACCTGACCCATGCTTTGGAAAGGAAAGGTTCGGCTTAGATCTAGAGAGAGTGTCGCAGTACGTTGACTTCATCTCGACCCCTCTCTACATGGATTACTCAATCGTCTACTGGCTCGACATACTCGCCAATTGCTTCAGGAGAAAAATCTCGAAACCTTATTTCATTGAACTCTATGCGGGCCGTCCAAGAGCTCCCACAAAACACCTAGTGTCTGCTCTTGCAGTGGCTTCTGGATACGCAGACTGCTTAATCCTCTCCACATATGAGAGCGGTCTCTCTCAAACTCTGCAACGGGAGATCACCCAGGATGCTGAGGTTTGGAAGTTCCTAGAGGAACGGAAGTGTGAGCCGATCTTGGAGATTTTGAGACGTTGGCAGAAACTAATGTGAATGTACGTTTCTGTACGCTGCAGCATTGAGGAAGTTGGAAACAACATAATCAATGAAGAAGAAAACTCGTCCAGCTATGAAACGAGGCTTGCAGCGGCAGGTTTTAAGGTCAATGCGAAATGAGCTGAACAAACCCAAGAAGACAACTGGTGGAAAAACAGACGGAACCAAAACGCTCAAGATCATTTCGTAAACTTGCCTACGACAGCGTGTACAGGCCTGGAATCGATCTTGCCGTGATAATAGCGGCTACAAGCAGTCTCGTCGACCTGGTCTCACTATTCCTTCCCTGGTTGGTCGGTGTCAATTCAGAATATACTCCCGGTCGAGGCCTAACCTACAGCACGGCAATACGACTAACAGGATTTGATGTCTTTCAGCTGCCAGATTATGAGTACGTTATTGTTGTTATCGTTCCCGTAGTGTTGACATGCATCTTCGTTTATCTGTCCGTCCACAGCGAAGGAATCATTCCTCCGCGCATTAGCTACAAGACCAAATCTCGAATAATCCTGTTTCTGGCTATGTTGACCTCCATGGCACCTGCCTTTGTCTTCTTCAATACCTTCAGCGCCGGACTCTATCTGACTTCGCCCAGACCTGGCGTGTTTGTTGGGAGATGGGAATTGGGCGCTGGAGCTACGATGCCAACCTACGCCGGATTCGGATTCTTGTTAGCACTCGGCCTAAAAGTGATCAAGGACTAGGCCAATCTGGACCTTAGCTTCCTAGTTTGCGTCCACAGTTACCACAGAACTCTGCGTAATGCGGATTGACGTTACTGCAGAAGGAGCATGTGACAGAAAAAAGAGAGCCACCACAGCTATAGCAGAATTTGTTTCTGCTCGGGTTCGTCATTCCACATTTGCTGCAATAGACTACTTCTGGTTTCTTAGGAGGTTGTTCCATTAAAGACCCAACACAATGGAATGCGACTGATTACCTTATAGAACATTCGAAGAGGCGAGAAAACTCTGAATCTTGGCAAATACCCGATTGAACATGGTCACCGTAAGTTTTCCCGGTTGTGTATTTTGTCGACTCGGATGATACGATGCGCACAAAGCCGGGTAAGGTTCCGTCAGTCTATAGAAAGCTGCGTGTTCAAACCGTAAGCCCTTAGTGTCGATGCCCTGTTCTCTCAGAAATCTTGCATAAGTATCGAAGGCGGTTCGCCCTAGTGCCAAGACCACTCGCAGGTTCAGCAAAAGCATGAACTCCTGTGTCCAGTAGCGTTGGCAGTTCTCGATTTCATTCGGTTTCGGCTTATTCTTCGGAGGCGCACATCTTACTATGGCCGTCATGTAAGCGTCTTGCAGCTGAAGCCCATCATCGACACTGTTTGATGTCGGATGATCGGTGAAACCGAATTGATACAACGCCGCCATCAGGAACTGGGCGGAGCCATCTCCAGTAAACATTCGGCCTGTTCGATTGCCGCCATGAGCCGCAGGGGCTAACCCTAGTATCATCACTCGAGCGTTCGCGTCTCCAAAACCCGGAAGTGGTTTACCCCAATACTCCCAATCCAAGAACTGCCGGCGTTTCTTCTTGGCAACTAAGCTGCAGTACTTCCTCAGCCTCGGACAGAGTTCGCAAGAGACCGCAGCGGAGTTGATTTCACTTAGAGTTTGGTATGTTTGGTATGTGGTTGGCTCTTTTCGCAATAACTAGCCCAATCAGAGATTTTCTCCGCTAACACTGAAGACCTGTGCGAGGCCCTGATGCTGATCGTCACCGAAATAGGTGAGGGTAATCGGGAGCCAACCTGTCCAATTCATTGGGAAATGTGCTTCGAAGTATCCGTTCTGCTCGGTCGTCGCGACTTGAGTTCTGTAGGCGCCTCGGAGATAATAGGTCATGTAGACTTTAGCCCCAGCGACAGGAGTGCCCGAGAGAGTCTGCAAGTACCCCTTGACTCCCACGGCAACTCCTCCTCGCTGCCCTATAGCCGAAACAGAAACGAACTTGGTCTGATCACCCTTCGTCGACAGTTGTGCTGTGGGCAAGGTAACGAAATCGGATATTGGAACGTCACTGGTTGTGCTCACCGTCACTAGTGCCCATCCTGCAACCACTATCGAGACCACGACAATTAGAAGAATCATGATCGTCTGAGTCTTGAGTCTCTTTCTTGGTTCCGCGTCATCCTTGTTAGCCATTACATTCTCCTCAGCGCATTCGAAATCTCCTTCCAAACGAACAGTATTAGAGTTAAAGTTTTCCGGCCGAGTATTGCGCTTGAGCAATCTTATCGTTTTGGACCAGCCTGGAAGAATTCCCAGATCACTATTCCTTCATTACTGTTGTGGCTGGTTTTGCCGACAAGACTCTCGGGCAGGTACCGCACACCTCCAAGCCATGTGTGTCCTCCACCTTCTACGATGTAGAGAACCACTTCGCTGTTCTCTCTGCAGTCGCTATTTGTTTCATTGCGTACGCGAGTACCATGATTCGCGGTGTGAGGAAGATATGTGAGAAGTGGGACAGGTGAACACCCGTCCAACTGGACCCATTTCTGAACAGTATCATTCACAGACGAAATCTTCCCGTCTTGTCCGCCTCTGACTTCTCTCCCAGACGCCGGGACAAGCGGGTCCTCAGTTCCATGGATGACCAATGCCGAAATGGGTCTCGAAGGTGAAAGGGGCCCTCCCAGATTCAGTCTGAGTTGACCTTTCGTTCGCTTGAGGAAAACAAACTTATCTATAACCGGTTGTATGCTCTCGGCGGAGTCTACAAGAATGTCCGAAGGTTCAGTTCCCATCCTGATTCTGAAGGAAGGTTCACAGAGGACTCGCGGTCGCGATGCTCAGCGAAACAACATCCTAGCCGCGAAGGTCATCACCGAAACAATTCGAACCACCCTCGGCCCTCAGGGCATGGATAAGATGCTAGTTTCTGGTATGGGTGACGTAGTGATTACAAACGATGGAGCCACCATAATGAAAGAACTCGACATACAGCATCCGGCCGCCAAGATGCTGGTTGAAGTGGCGAAGAGCCAGGATAATGAGGTTGGCGATGGTACAACCACTGCCGTCGTTCTTGCAGGCGAACTATTAACGAAAGCCGAGAAATTGCTCGATCAGGACGTCCATCCAACCGTTATTGTTGAAGGTTACAAGAAAGCATCAGAGAAGGCTTTGGAGATTCTCCAAACACTTGCCGTGGATATCCAGCCGACCGACGAGAAGACCCTGAAGCTCATCGCCATAACTTCGATGAGCACCAAGGCGACTTTAGGAACCAGCGAGTATCTAGCGAACCTAGCTACGAAGGCCGTCACTCAAATCATGGAAGAAAGAGACGGGAAGACCAGTGCTGATATCGATAGAATCAAGGTGCTGAAGAAGAAGGGGGAGAGCATGGAGCAGAGCGAACTCATCAAAGGCGTTGTCGTTGATAAGGAGATATCGCATCCTCAAATGCCGAAAGTTGTGAAGGCCGCGAAGATTGCTTTGCTTAATGCAAAGCTTGAGATCGAGAAGACGGAGTTCGATGCGAAAATCAACATAAACTCCCCAGACCAAATGAAGCGATTCCTCGACGAAGAGGAAACAATGCTCCGCGATATGACGGACAAGATCAGTAAGAGCGGAGCGAATGTCATATTCTGCGAGAAGGGCATCGACGACCTTGCTCTGCACTTCCTCGCAAAGAAGAACATAATCGCGATCAAGAACATCAGCAGCAGTGACATGGAGAAACTCGCCAAAGCCACGGGCGGAACGATCCTAGCGAGCACCAAGGACATCATGGCTGAGTCGCTCGGCGAAGCGAAGCTGGTTGAAGAAGTGAAGATCGGAGACGATAAACTGGTTTACGTGCGGGACTGCAAAGACCCCAGAGCAGTGACCGTGGTAATTCGGGGCGGTTCTGAGCACGTTGTCGATGAGGCTGAACGATCATTCCATGACGCTCTTTGCGTTGTCAGGGACGTGGTTGAGGATCACAAGATCGTCGCAGGTGGAGGTTCCCCTGAAGCCGAAACAGCGAAACAACTTCGCGAATACGCAGTGAAGGTCGGAGGGCGCGAGCAACTAGCCATTGAGGCATACGCTGAAGCCCTGGAAGCGATTCCTTTGACGATAGCAGAGAACGCAGGTCTAGACCCAATTGACATTATGGTTGAACTCAGATCGAAGCATGCAGAACCTGATCACAAATGGTTCGGCGTTCAAGTCAAGACTGGGAAAATTGCAGACATGTTTGCAGACAATATAATTGAGCCTCTGAGAGTGAAGCAGCAAGTCGTCAAGTCTGCCACAGAAGCCGCGAGCATGCTTCTGAGGATTGACGATGTAGTCTCATCGAAGGGTACGAGGGAAAGCGGTCCGCCCGGCGGCGCAGGTGGAATGCCTGGAGGTATGCCCGGCGGAATGCCTCCCGGAATGATGTAGTCCGAAACAATATCCAAGAAAGCTCGCTCAGAAGAGGCCAACTGAGGTGGCTGCGAAGCTAACCCCGAAGACCATCAAGTTGATTGAAGGTAAGAACTTCGGATTTCTAGCCACCCTAATGCGCGACGGATCACCTCATGTCACACCAGTGTGGGTCGACTACGAACGTGACGCAGTCCTCATCAACACGTCGGTGGGACAGACCACACAAAGGAACATGAAACGAGACCCACGGGTCTCAATCGTGATAGTCGACCAAGATAATCCGTATGATCGAGTCATAATTCTAGGTCGGGTTGTCGCCCAAACGCAGGAGGGTGCAGAAGAACACGTCGACAAGTTGGCCGAGAAATACACCGGAGCCAACAAGTACCAAAGGGCATCGCCCACAGAAAAGAGGATAATGATCAAGATACAACCGAGCCGAATCCTCTAACGCAATTTCGCGTTACACCTGTTGAATCGTTCAGGCGAAACATTTGTAATGTGTTAAGGCTATAATAGAACTAAGCCTGACATGTTTCTTGCGATAATCTTGTCGCATACAGTTGAATCGTCATCGCAGGTAGACACCTTAAGAAAAATCACCGAGTTTCCCTCGTACGAACAACCCGGAATGCACCAGTGCGCCGAATTTCTTTCGGGAGAATTAGCAAGGCTTGGATATCATACGACCGTCGACAAGCTGAACAATGTTTTCGGTGAACGAAGCTTCGATCGCGGTGAAGGTAGCTTTCTCATTAACGCGCACTTTGACACTGTTCCCTCAACTTCGAAATGGGTTAGAGACCCGCTACGTGCGTCTGTTGAAGGCGATCGATTATATGGGCTCGGGACATCGGATGACAAAGGTTCGGTTGCAGCGATTCTGTATGTCCTTGCAAAGTTGAAGGATTGTCGGTTTCGGAAGCTTGAGGTGTTGTTCTCGAACTATGAGGACAACAGTGCGGTTCTTGATGGGAAGACTTGGTTGGGTACTCCTTACTTTCTGGAGCATCACAATTTGGAATCCAAGAGCGGAATCAATGTCGAAGGAACCGTGCATGACAACAGGTTCATGGTTTCCATAGGTTGCGGTGGACGAGTTGGATTTGACGTCACCACCATCGGAAAGCAGGCACACTCATCTGATCCTCGACTGGGACGGAATGCGATCTACGACATGATGAAAGTGATCGAAGCGCTCAGGAGACTGCCACCCGCACGAATGACAATCGATGATTACGAGGCATATACAGAACTCAACGTGAGCATTATACAGGGAGGTATCGCAATGAACATCGTTCCAGGCGAATGCACAATAACTTGTGAAAGACGGGTTCTGCCAAATGAAGACTGGGATGTTGTCAAGAAGGCGGTTGACCAAGCATTAGCGAGTGCGGAAAATGTCGACCTTGAAGTGCAATTTCGGGCGCCTCAAAGATCCTATCTCCTAGAAAGAAGTCACCCGGCTGTCATGCTAGCAATAGAGAGCGCTCAACGAACACTTGGCTATGCTCCGGGATTCAAGGTTGAATCGGGACGGACTGATTCAATCTACTTCGATCAGATGGCGGGTATCAAAACCGTAATATTCGGACCAGGAGAAACGGCGCACATACCCGACGAGTACATCAACGTCAAGAGACTTGAAGAATTCAGCAACATGTTATACTACATGTTATCCAGATGAATTCGTATTCAGTGAAGATTCTAGCATTGATTTTTGTCAGAATCCTGAACATCTGACGATTGTGTGGTTGAAACGGTAGTGTACAGGCTCGGATTGCCCTTTACGCATAGGAAAACTAACGGCTCTTCTCGTTCGTTGGTGAATTGGTGAACGGCATTAGATGGAATGAATACTGTGTCTCCGGCGCGTATTGGGCGAGAGACTGACCTGTTCTTATGCATTCTCAATAAGCCTTCGCCATTCAGAACATACACCTGATGCTCGTACTGATGTTGATCAAGAGGAGTGCATCCATCCTTTTCCACAGTGTAAATGCGGAGCGCAAAACGATTAGATCCATGCCGCTCATCTATCAGGTATCTTACCTTGACCTTCTCAGCGCCTCTCTTCCGCAAATCCTCTACTGGAACATCCTCCGCATTTACGACGAAAATCTCGTTCTTACCCATTGCTTCCTGAACCAAAATTCCAACCTCACCGGGAAATATTGCTACTGCTTGGCTTGTCAGACGGAGCCTTTCACTACTAAAACCTCTCTCTGCAACTAGTACTTCAGTGAAGAGTGAGGTTGATCGGTATTACGCGATAAGCAAATCCTTAGTCCCAGAATAGTCTCGTTCTGGCGTATTCACGCTCGGCCTTCAGGATGTCGAGGAAGAGATCTTCTTGAGTTCTGTGGATTCTTCTCAGAATTCGCGTTGCCGTGGCGGGACCTACGCCTCTACCGCTCATAACTAGGACGGCTTCCTTTCCCTTCGTCTGCACTAGGCTGGCGCTCTGCCAAGCCTGCCGCCAATTATGCTCCTCCTCAAGGCTGAGCTTACTACCCTTTTTCTTCTTCTTGACTATCCCTGCAAGAGCATCGTTAGATCGGTATGTGGCAGCGATGAGTGTAGAACGGCACTTGGGGCAATGGACCTTCTCAGGCAGTTGACCCACGACTCTAACTGCGTCCCAGTCGCCGTTGAAAACGCACACCAAACGCACAGTGTCGGCTAGCAGACGCTCTCTCACAATATCCGTCAATGACTTCGACGGGACAGCCGGCCTCAGCAGATCATGCGGAATGATCTTATCGATTATCGGTGTGGCGTAGGGTGAACATGATTCAGCCCGTTCCTGCGCTACATCAATCAATATCTCATGATCGCGAATTCTTGCGACTATATCCTTGGTCGTGGGAAGATCGAATTTCTCGAGCAATACCTCTCTATTGGTTTCGATGTTGACTGGAGTGCCTTTCATAGCGCGAACTAGCATGCGCGCACGATACGACTTATAGTCAGCTTTTCTCTCAACAATACCGAAACGTCTGGCGACATGCCAGTGCCTCCACGCAAACAGGTCTGAAGTTTGAAGAGCTTCGATAAGAATAGTCTCAACATCTTCTGGCGTGAACTTTGAAAGCTCTAAGGCCACCATTTCAGGTTCGATCTTAAACGGACAAATCAATGCGATACGGTAGGGATCCGTTTGGGTTGCCATGCTTACACCGTACTTAGCGCTCAGGAGGGACGCCAGAATCATGGCCAAGGTGTCATTTGCGGTGCTTCCGAAACATGCGTGGATGACGATGCAGTTTTCGAATTTCTCGACGATTATGTGTTTGTCAGTTGGCAGAGGAGAATGCTTCAGATGTGCTCTAACGGTCTCTGTTATCTTGTCGAAGGCTGCATTCGTGAGTTCTAATTTCTTCTGAATCTCGTTAAGCGCCGTCGGATCGTCGAGTTTTGTGGAGACTTCCGATCTTAATCTGCCGACTTCCTGTGCGGTGTCATAACTAACGGGAATAATCTCTCCTTCCCAGCTCGGTATTGCATCGAGGGTTGGAGCGGTTGGTTCAACCTCGACCGAGAGTTTCTCTTCGTTGACGTTGATTATCTTCCAAGTCTGACCATGAATTATGAAGACAGTCCCGCTTTTGCATTTTCTCGCTACGAAATCCTGATCGAGGGTACCGATGCGCCGTTTCCTGAAAAAGTCAAAAACATCAAAGCGCTTGACATCCGGTATCACTGAGAGGTTCTCGTAGTAGTAACGGAAAGTTCTAGGAAAGCGAGCTGAGATCACACCCTCAACAAGCCTAATGGTGCCTATTGAGTCGAGGAACTTCGTTAGTGCGTGTAACTCCTCGCCAGTGAGTTCACGGTAGAGATAGGACCTATGAACGATCTCATAGACTTCGGCGAGCTTAGCTCTCTTCAAGTCCAGAGCTATGCCGGCAATCTGATGAGCTAGGACATCGAGAGCCTTCTCATGAATGGTCGTATTCTCGATCCTTCCAGCCTTGGAGTTGACCGCGAGAACAGCTGCCTCGAGGAGGTCGTCGGCCCAAGCACCGATAACAGTTCCTTTCGCCAGACCCCGCAAAGTATGGCCACTGCGTCCCACACGCTGAATGAGCCGAGTGGACATTCTGGGTGACATGTACTGTACGATGAAATCTACTCTGCCAATGTCCATCCCTAGTTCAAGAGAAGAAGTACAAATCACACCTTTGATTGAGCCATCTTGGAATCCTTTCTCGACCTCTTCTCGTATCTCTCTTGAAAGCGAACCATGATGCACCTTGATTGGGAGGCTAGGAGCTAGGGCATGAAGCTGAGATCCAACTGCCTCCGCTTGTTCGCGGGTATTGGTGAACACGAGCGTTGACTGCTTTTCCGAGATTATTTGAGCGATCTTCTTTGCTCTAGCTATAGTGGTGGGGGGTAATCCGAATCTGTCTGAATCCTTAGCGTCTTCAGATGTTGGAGGAACGTATTGGACATGAACTTCGAATTGACGAAGTTCCTCGGATTTGGCTACCGTAACTGTTCGACCGGTGCCGACTAGAAAACTTCCTACCTTGTCTTCTTCCCCCACTGTTGCAGAAAGGCCAATTCTTTGGAAGATTCGGCCGGTCAAATGCTCCAAGCGTTCTAGGGCTAAGGTAAGTTGTGCTCCGCGTTCGTCGGTTGCGAGTTCATGGATCTCATCTACAATTACCCATCTGACACCTTTGAGATGCTCACGCATTCGGCGTCCCGGTAGGATGGCCTGAAGAGTTTCGGGAGTGGTTACGAGCATTTCGGGAGGCGATTTTGCTTGCATCACTCTTGTGCTGGTAGGCGTGTCTCCGTGCCTGACTTGGACCTTGATGTCAAGTTCTTTTCCAATCTCGTACAGTCTACGAAGGATGTCACGGTTCAAGGCTCTGAGAGGCGTAATATACAGAATTGAGATACCTTTCGTCTCACCCGCGGACCGGCGTTCAAGAAACATGTTAAAGATGGGAAGGACGGACGCCAGCGTCTTACCAGTGCCCGTTGGGGCTATTACGAGGACATGTTTTCCTTCAAGGATTGGCGGGATGGCGATTCTTTGAATGTCGCTCGGCTCTTCGAGTCCTATTTTCTCCAGATGCGCTCGAATCGGTCGATGCAATTGTGCGAAAGCGTTTTCGAGCATCGACACTTCACCATCTCACACTACTCTTGAGAAGCATTTCGCAGCCTATGATGGCTGCGTCATCTACGCGGATGGTTTCTCGTAGGCCAGATAGACGAAGATAAGAACGACTGCTAGGAATGCGAGGAACATGATTCCGATTTGGATGAGCCCCCATAGCTCGTCGACGGTCATTGTTTTGACGCTCGCTTTGACCGTAAAAAGCAGGTTCCCATTTAAACACTCCTAAACCCGCCGATACTATTCGAGATCGATCCTCTCCTTCGCTCTCCAACGATCCGTAATCTTCGAGTACTGCGAGTCGTTCTCAGCTATTCTTTCGAATTTATTCAATGCCTCAGCGATTCGTTGGGCGATTATGTGATAGCAGAGGCCTCTCTTCTTGTCCATCACTCGGAAGTAGTAATCATCACAGTAACAGAACGGTATATCGGGCATGACTTGATATTCACTCGTTCTCCCCTCAACAACCCAGAGAACTCGACCACTGGGTCTGAACTCATACCGCCTAACCTTGCGAGACCTAGCCAATTCCCAACCGTTAGTGAAGCGCTCACCGAATGCTTTCTCAAGATGCTCTCTTAACACACCCGTGAGCCTGCGCCGCGTCTTCAGTTCGGCAAATGCATCGTCCATGAGTTTGTTTTCTAGTTGATAGGGGCTCTGCATATTCATTCCAACGAGGAAAGGCGGCGCCGCGGCCGATAAGTCTCTGACCGACTTTCAAAGATGCCGATATTTATTGACCAAGTTGACGCGGCGAGAATACCATTTCGGGAAACGTTTTTAAGTGGTCAAGCTTCGGTCTATGCAATTGCGCTTGAGCGTTTTGAGGCGCAACCGTGTTATGCTCCGGTAGCGATTCTCGGAGGCAAAACAAAATCATGTATCACGAACAAAAGGGCAACATGCCGAAGTACGTGCTGACGGGCACGACTACAATGGGTTTAGTCTGCAGGGATGGCATAGTCCTTGGCACAGACACCCGTGCAACACTTGGAACATTTGTGGCGCACAAGAAGGCGAAGAAGGTCTACCAGATTGACGATCATCTAGCAATGACAATTGCAGGTGGCGTTGCCGATGCTCAAACTGTGGTCGAAGTTCTGCGCGCTAACTCGAAGCTTTACAGGTTCGAGAAAGGTCTCCCCATCCCCGTAAGTGCCGTTGCCCGGTTGGCCGCAAATCTCCTATTCTCTTCGAGATATTATCCATTCATTCTCCAATCGATCATAGGCGGCATCGACGACCAGGGAGCCCACATCTTCGCCCTGGACCCATTGGGCAGTGTTACTGAAGAGAAGTGTGTTTCAACCGGATCCGGTTCTCCGGTTGCCTATGGTGTCCTCGAACCCGGTTACAAGGAAGGAATGTCCATGAAGGACGCAATCCCGCTTGTCGTTAAAGCAGTGAATTCCGCCATGAAGCGCGACTCCGCAAGTGGGGACAGCTTCGACGTAGCGGTCATTTCAAAAGAAGGTTACAAAGAACTAGGTGAGGATGAGAAGAAACGGATACTCACTGAGACCAGTTAACTTCCCGTCACGAGAATTCTGCATAATCATACGTCGAAGGTTTCGGTAGTGGCTAGACTTGTCGATGAATCACAGGCGAGAATACGAGAGACCATAGTCACCCATATGCCGAAAGAGGCTGAAATAACAAGAATTGAGTTCGAAGGCCCGCGACTGGCAATCTACGTGAAAAACGTAGGCCTGCTCCTTGAACAGAGCTATGTGGTTACGGACATTGTTAATCTGCTTCACAAGCGAGTTGTAATTAGATCGGATCCTTCGATTCGACTCAATGAAAATGAATCTGAGCGCATAATCAAGGGGATCGTTCCAATCGAGGCTGAGATTACAGAGATTAACTTCGATCCAAGCCTAGGCGAGGTGGTCATTGAAGCTAAGAAGCCAGGGTTGGCTATCGGGAAAGATGGAATGACCCTTCAGGAAATAATCAAGACAACCAGCTGGCGCCCGAGGGTTCTACGTGCGCCACCTCTGCCCTCCAAGATCATTGCTAGCACCCGGCATATCCTTCACTCGGAGAGCGAGGAGAGAAGCAGAATCTTTAGAGACGTCGGAGAACGGATATTCCGTCCAAGACTCTCCAGAACTTCAAGCGTCTATCTGACTACTCTCGGAGGCTTCCACGAAGTCGGCAGATCTGCTATCCTCGTGGAAACTGAAGAAAGCTGCGTCTTACTTGACTGTGGTATCAGTGCGGGTGCCGAACAACCCATCAACGCTTACCCGCGGATTGACTCAGATGACTTTGACATTGAGAAACTGGACGCCGTGATAATATCGCATGCACACCTAGACCATTGCGGGTTCGTTCCTTTCCTCTACAAGTATGGTTATGATGGACCGGTCTATTGCTCTGAACCAACCTCAGTATTGATGACGTTGCTGCAACTCGACTACTTGGACATATTCACTAAAGAAGGCGGATACGCGCCATACGACCAGAAAGACGTACGCGAAGCCGTCATGCATACGATCCCCGTAAAGTACGGCGTAGTCACTGACGTGGCACCCGACATCAAGCTAACGCTTCACAATGCAGGTCACATCATAGGAAGCTCAATCGTTCACCTTCACATCGGAGAAGGATTGCACAACATCGTGTACAGTGGCGACTTCAAGTTCGGACGCACGATGCTCCTGGAACCTGCCACTTGCTCATTTCCACGAGCTGAGACACTAATCATGGAGAGCACATACGGCGGCCCTGATGACGTTATGTCTGACAGAGAGACTGTGGAAGGCAAGTTAGCGAGGATCGTCAACGAGACCGCCGAGAAGGGTGGAAAGGTTCTCATTCCCACTCTGGCTGTGGGACGAGCTCAGGAGATTATGCTTGTTCTGAACGCTTACATGAAGAACAAGCAAATCAAGGAACTCCCGATATTTCTCGAGGGAATGATTTCCGAAGCAACGGCCATCCATACAGCTTACCCGGAATACCTCGCCCGCGACCTACGCGAGCAAATTCTGTATAAAGACATCAACCCGTTCCAATCAGATTATTTCACCAATGTCGACCATCCATCCGAGCGCGAGAAGATCTGCGCAGGTGAGCCTGCTGTAATTCTGGCGACTTCAGGCATGATGGAGGGCGGACCTGCAATCGACTACTTCAGATATCTCGCTCCAGATGAGCGCAACAGTCTGATATTCGTGAGTTATCAAGTCGAAGGAACTCTCGGTAACCGGTTGAAGAATGGTGCTCGTGAAGTTTCCTTGATGGGTAGAAACGGAAAGGTTGAAGCAATCAAAGTGAACTTGCGCGTTGAGAGTGTCGAAGGCTTTTCGGGACACTCAGATAGAAACCAACTGTTCGCCTTCCTCAAACGTGTCTCACCTAGGCCCTCACGAGTCATACTCGGACACGGGGAGAGAAGAAAGACTGACCTATTCGCCCATCAGATCTCTAGAATTCTCAAGTTGAGAACAGTCGCACCGGACGTAATGGAAACACTCAGGTTGAGGTAGGCCAGGTAGGTTACTCCGTCTCTCCGTTCTCTTGAGCGCCGGTTGCGGTAACGGTTACAGGGAAGGATTCCTTTCCGCGCCAGACCTTCACAGTCGGCGGAGTCATAACGATCCTCTCCTCACCAAGTCTCGCAATGTCGCCTTGAATTGACTTTATAAAATCAACCAGTTCATTGATAGCCGACTTGGTTTCTTCGACGCTTCGTTTCGCTATTGGAGTTATCTTGACGATGAGTATGTTTCCCTCGATTATCTCTGCCTTGATTCTTGGTACGTCGGTTGGGTCTCGGAGTGGAAACGCTTTGACATAGATTGGATGCTGGATCGACGGATTGACCAGTGGGAACCTATCGTCTCTCTCATCGTCTGAACCAAACATCGAAGCCTTCACTGTACCCGAGGCTGTGACTCGAACGGTGGCAGTTTAAACGTTTGCACCGGAATCAGGGGATTCTAACACGTCCATGTACAGACCCAGCAAGGCTTCCGCTGAGAAGTAACCGAAGTTTGTCACCTACGTGTTTAGAAAAACCATGCTCAGCCAGACAATAGGAACCAGCATTTCCAATGGAAAACGTGATCATTCAGGGGCTCTTCGTGGGGCTAAACGAGTTCCACAACGTGTCCCCGACATAGTGGACATTCGTAATGACCTTACCCTTGCTCATCGATTTCATGACTCCGGAATCCATATCCGCTAACCCGAGGGCTATCGCCTTCCCGAACTTCTCATCCACAATGACGATCAAGTCGCCTTTGCCAAAATCACCCTTGACCTCTCTGATCCCAGGTCTCATTATTTGAGCCCCATTGACTACATGCGGGACCGCACCCATATCCACCACAACCTTAGGCAACGAGTTGATCACTTCTTTGAACTTCAATGAAGGAAGAAGACCTGTCTGCGTACGGAGAATCAGAGGTCGCTGATCCGCGAAGATTATCGACCCGTCCTCGACGAGGAGCTCCTCAAGATCGCTGGCTGATTTCAGTACCTGTTCTGCCGATGAGTAACGTTGAATGAAATCCTTGAGAAGTTGTTTAACCTCTTTGTCTTTTAGGTGTCGCTTGGGCGGCAAGTAGATTTCAACCAATTACATTTGATATGCGTACTTAACATCACGCCAATATCAGATTACTCGACTGAAGACTGCGCACGAGTAGCCTAACCTTTAATTTGAAGCCCTCGCCTTTACGGTCAACTCACTTCCAATAGACAGGTCAGAAAGTACGATGTCTGCAGTTGCCGACAAGATCTTCCAAGAGAGCCTGGGCAAGATCGTTCTCGTGGAACTGAAGGGTAGCCGAACAATACGCGGCAAGCTGTACAGTTACGATCAGCACATGAACTTGGTTCTTGAAGACGCGGAAGACGTTTCCAATCCGGAGAACATCCGCAACATAGGCACAATCATTGTTAGAGGCGACAACGTGGTACTGGTTTCGCCTCCGCCGAAGAGGTAACGGACCACCTAGCCTAAGCAGTTCTCGATGAGCGGATCGGTATGACCAAGGGTACAGCGTCCTTCGGAAGACGGGGACGTTCGAAGACGCATATTCGGTGCAGGCGATGCGGACGTCACTCCTACCACATAAGATGGAAGAGATGCTCCGCGTGCGGTTTTGGCGCCACTAAGAAGCTACGAGGATACTCTTGGCAGACACATACTATGAACAGATACAGAAGAATCAGGTAGCAACGGTTCTCTAATTCCGCAGAAGCCTCGCAGAGTTCAACACCCACTCGACTGGGTAGCGCTTAAGCAATTACTTGAATCATTACAAGTCGTATACAATTCTGGATTTTTGTATACAAAATTGAGTCCCGTCGTAATCTACTTGAAAGCTGGACTCATTTCGACGGGGCAGCCGCAGCGGCTGCAGGTGCTGCCGGTTTCGCTTCTGGAGCCGGGGTGGTGGGTGGAGGAGCTGGCTTCTTGAAGGTCTCCAAGAACGCAATAGTCTGAAGCTTCGGGAAGAATTTCTCAACATCGGCGACCAAGGTTCGCTTCGCTACCTGCAAACCTTCTAAGAAGAACGCTTCCTCTGGAATCTCGACCTCCAGTTTGCCATCCTGAATCTTGACGTTGAACTTCTCCTGTTCGACTGGTGAAAGACGCTTGTGAATGAGATTTCTAATTTTGTCCTCCTCGGTCTCGACGACTTTGACAACTGTTAGGTCATATAGGAGAGTCTTGCCGGCGAAGGGATGGTTGTAGTCGACTTGAACTCTGCCAGCGCCAACGGATCGGACTTGAGCAACCTTACCATCAACATTTACCTGTAAACCTGGAACGGGGGTTAGTCCCTCAGCGCTAAACTTGCGCAGTGGGACCAGCCGCACCTTCTTCGGGTCACGTGTCCCGTAACCTTTCTCCGGCGAAATCTCCACGGTGCTTGCCTTGCCGACCTCAACGCCTGTCAAGGCTTCATCGAGGCCTTTCGGAACCCAACCCTCTCCCACTACGATGAAGAATGGTTCATACTTCTCTTCACCGCGATAGAGCTTCGTCTCTTTGGCTACACTTTCAAGCGTTGTACCTACAGTCTCGCCAGTTTCCTTAATCTTCAAAGCGTAATCGACGAGAATGAAATCTCCGTTCTTAATCGGCAATCTGATGCACCTTGAATTGCGAAGGCGAAGCTAAGATTTGGCCGCTCTACATTAAGCTTTCAGAAATAAGTAGTAGATTGTGGACACGAGAAAAAAATGTGCGGACCCTATTGAGGGTCCTGGAAGAACCGGGTTACTTCGTGGTAGGTTTCACTGGAGCCTTCCAAGTTATCGCTAGTATGCCGCCGATCAAACCTAGAATTAAACCCGCAGCGAATCCGCCCATAGCGCCGCCGAACACGCTGAGCACTGAGAAGACAATAATCAATGTACCCCAAGTATTGTGTTCTTCGGGTTTCTTGTTTAGCATGATTGCACTGATGATGACTATAGCTCCAAAGACCAGGCCTAGAATGCCGAAAGCTAGTCCCATCATGCCGAAGGCTGAACCCATCATGCCTCCTCTCCGGCCGTAATAGCCCATCATTCCACCGAAACCGTAGGAGCCCCAGAAGGATCCGATCATCCCCATCATGCCTCCACCGAGAAGAACGAAGACTCCGCCTAGCAACGAGAGAATGAAGGCGGCAGTTGGTTTTTCTTCTGACAAATTAAATCTCACCTCCAAGCATTAGGTAAGTTCAGTCTCTTGAATGAACGCACCATGCCAGCTGTGATACCAGACTTCTCCACTCCGTCCATTAACGCTGAGCATTCCCGCGGTTTTACCGTTCACCGTGTAGTCGATCGAATAGTAGCCATAGAATTGTGTGGCATCTTCAACTTTGGCGCCACCCAAGTTCTCGTCTAGGTACGATTGCGCAATCTGAAGCGCTCTATCCTTACCAATCGCCATGCTCGAAGATACTTGGCTCCTAGTCCTCATCATGCCCTGACCCAACATTCCGTACTTTGTGTTCCACACCATGTTCGGCCCGGGTTCAGGCACAATGACACCAGTCATCATGCGCCCTCCCATCATGCCTCCACCCATTCCGGAGTATGGGGTCTGCTTCCAGATGAGCATCTCAAAGGCACCGATCCCAGTGCTCTTCTCGTAGTAAACGATGTAGAAGTTGTTCTGAAACTCCATGATCTCCTTAACTCTCAAGTCAGGATTTCGCGTTGAGGCAAGATATTGATCAGCTATCGTCTTCGCCTGTTCGAGTGTAATCGGAGCTTTCGATTGCGTCTGAGTTTGCTGGTACCATTGTCCCATCATTCCTTGTTGGTTCTGTCCCTGCCAGTTCCAACTCGAGTAAGATGTGGCAACATAAGCAGCATAGACTAAACCTGCAGCTAAACTTCCAAGCCCAATTGCGGCAAGCAGGAGGGCTAGTATTTTTGACCTAATCATCGCAGATTTCACGCACCTGTTGGCAGCGCCTTCGGCTCACTGCCCTTAAAGGGACTGTCCACTTTGAAATGCAAAGTGTTGCGCAGAGTTGAAGGTCAGGTATACTTGCTAGGATTCTTTTCGAACTCCTGCTTACAGGCAGCTGAGCAGAAGTAGTATTTCGACCCTTTGTGAGTGGTTGTATACTTTGCCTGGGATTCGACTACCTCCATCCTGCAGACAGGATCTATTGCCATAGAGACTGCGCACCTACTACTTCCTATTAGTACAAGGGTATCTAAGAGTTCGTCTCAATATCCCAATCAGGTCTCGCCAAGCAAAACTCAAACCTTCCCGAAGTTCTCAAGGCCCCGGTGACATACGCAAGCTTAACAACCATTATGCCAGACAAGAGAGGTCTTGAGCGATATGCCCGAATCTAGAAGGACCAAGACATCCAAGACTGTACCGAAATCCTTCAGAATCGATGAGTCCGCGCTACGAGCCGTGGAGGCTGAAGCCACATCTCTGAGCGTGAGCCCTAATACGCTTGTAAACCAGATTCTGAAGCAGTTTGCGGAGTTCGATCGCTTCGCAAGAAGAATCAACACCGTGAAGATTAGCAGTTCTCCATTTAGGGGGCTGCTCTCAGCTGCAGATGTGAGTCAGCTCATAGAGGTTGCGAAATCGGCGGGCAGTAGCATTCCGCAGGCGTTTGTTACGGCAAAGCACGGTAAGGTCAACGTGGAAACGCTCATTGGGCATGTCCGGTCGCTTGCAAGTTATGCGCAACTCTTTGAGTTCAGTGAAACTTTGGATTCGCACAACCACACTGTAACACTCATTCACGACTTCGGCCTTAACTGGTCTATCTTCTTGGTCCACTACATCACGGCGATGTTGGCCCAGGTCGGGTTGACACCCAAATTGGAGATGAGCGACAGGTCGGTCATCTTCACCATATCGACTAGCTAGAAGCAACACTTTGTATTTCTCTGTGCACGGCCGACTTAACTGCGTCTGAATCTCTACTCAAAGAGCCATGGCTAGAGGAAGATCCTGATGACGGTTGCCCCGACGACAGGTAAAGCAACAGCCGAGGCGATATTTTCCTTATTCAACCTTGGCTGCTCATCGTGCTCCGGGATAATCGAAGGAAGACTCAAAGAACTTCACGGAATAACCGGCGTGAATGTAAATTACGTCACCGACACGGTTGTTGTCGATTATGATCCGAACCGATTGACGACCGATGACATACGGGCGTTCATGAAGAAAGTGAGTCATGACACATTGGGGGCTGTGTGAAATGGTTGAATGTGAAAGGTGCCACAGAAAATTCGTATCCTACGCTGCTTTCTCCCAGCACTTCGATAGCAAACATCACAACGCAAAGAAACCACCAGAATTGGATAGAGAGCTAAAGGTCGAGAAAGAACTAGAAAAATACAGAGCGACAGTCCACTACGCGCACAACTCCTCAAGGACCAAACTAGCAGTATTCTTTCTGATTCTAATCGTTGCCGCGGGAGTCATTGGATACGTTGCGCTTACTCCGCGAGAGCAGGCGGTAGGAAGCAGACTAGTATCCGGAGCAGTTGCACCCGACTTCACATTGCCCGACGTGAATGGAAGAACGTTCACTTTATCATCTTACAGAGGGAGAGCGAATGTGCTACTCTTCTTCAATGAAGGATTGAGCTGCGCGCCCTGCCTCAACCAGATGACCGACTTAGACCAGATGAATACACAGTTCACCAAATTGGACATCGTTGTGGTCAGCATAACAGGAGACTCCATTAATCTCCTAGTTTCTTGGGCTCATTCGAGCGGCCCGCAATACGGCAAGGTCCTGTCAGATCAAAATCTTGGAGTGAGCAAAGCGTACGATATGCTCGGACCAGACAAGAGCATGATGCCTGGTACCGCACCAGGCCACACATTCATTCTGGTCGATAAATCAGGGGTCATTAAGTGGCGGCAAGATTACGGTCCATCTGTGATGTATGTGCCGAATGATCAGATCATACTGGCCGTAAGAACAGCTCTCGGAGCGTAATCTAGACTGGCTAACGTAAGATTGTTGACGAGTGAAGGATGCACTCCTTGCCTGCGCGTGAAACGCATCCTCAAAGAACTTCAACTCGAAAGGCCCGATCTCAACGTTGAAGAGATTGACTTTACGTCACCCGCCGGATCGAGACTCGCAATAGAGAACAACGTAACCTACCCGCCAGCAGTCTTCCTCGATCACAGGTTGATAGCGAAGGGAAAGGTCTTCCCTGAACAAATCCTCGCAGCAATTCAAGCCGAGAAGAGTGCCCGCACCTAATGTCACTCTTGCTCCTGGCGTACATGATTGTAGCCTTCGTGGCGGGTGTCATCGCATTGGCGATGCCTTGCTGCTTCAGTGTTCTCCTTCCCTCATATTTTGCGCAGTCCTTCAAGCACAAAACGCGGCGACTGGGAATGACGATAATCTTCGGCGCAGGGATCGGAACAATAATGCTTCCCCTCGCTCTAGGAATCGTCGCGGTTGCACAGTCAATCACGGCTAATCATAGCGTAGTTTTCGTGGCCGGAGGTTTTCTCATGATTGTTTTCGGTTTTCTGACGTTCTGGGGACAGGGCATGCTCCCTCAACTCAAACTCCCGGTGAACCTGAATAGAAATGACGCCCCATCAGTGTATGTTCTCGGTGTCTTCTCAGGAGCGGCGACCTCATGTTGCGCTCCCGTACTTGCAGGCGTGATAGTCCTGAGTGCACTCTCGGCGGGCCTGCTGGAAGGGTTGTTGATTGGGTTCACTTATGTGGCCGGAATGGTGTTTCCGCTTCTCGTTGTAGCTTTGGTCTGGGACAAGTACGCTCTGGGTGGGGAGAATCCTCTCCGAGGGCAGGTAGTCTACTTGAGGTATTTTGGTCGAGAGTTCCCCGTTCATTCCTCGAAGCTAATTGCCGGAATCATGTTCGTTGTGATGGGAGCGGTGACCATCGGTCTCGGATTATCTGGGACGATGATTCCAACGCCCGGATCGGCATTGGTTGGAGTAATGCAAGCTCAGTTAGCAAGAATTGTGGTAAGGTTCTTCGCCAGTGCAGAACCAGCTGCAGCGATTGCGATAACCCTGACTGGCAGTGCTCTTCTCGTCGGAAGCGCCATACTTGTTCGGAAACACATGAAAGACTCTGAGACCTCCATTCGAACCAAATGACGCCATGAACTTGCGAGAGCAGGGATATCGCTTTCGAGAATCTGATCAAATCAGTTTCGCGAAGCTTACCGTGACATCATCTGCCATGGCTATCTTGGCGAAGTCGCCGCTCCGTGCGGGTCCCGTATTTACAAGTCTGGACTTGCCGATCTTATCGACGCCTTGAGCCTCGTGAATATGTCCAGAGATGACTAATTGCGGCTGAGCTTTCTCAATGAACCTTCGAACTGAAATGCTGCCCGCATGCTCTCCACTGGATACACGATCAACCTTTGTGTTCTTGGGTGGACAATGAGTAACTAGGATCAGTTTTCTTCCACGATAATCGCGCATGGCTTTCTCGAGCAATTCCGCTGCTTCTTCTTCACTATATTCGAACACGGTTCTAAAGGGGCCGTGAGGTGAACCACCCAAACCTATGAGCGAGACGTTTTCTAGGTTTTCGCAGCGACCATGCAAACCACGGAGATTGCCGCCACCCGTCCAAGATCCAAGTTCAGCATTGTCCATGTTTCCGGGAACATAGTAAATGGGACGCCCTGCACTCGCTAAATCGGATAGCAACTGCTTTGCACGTTGAGAATCGTAGTTGATAATGTCTCCTGCGACAATTGCGAAATCAGGTTTCTGGAGTGCGATGATTTGCTTCGCTTTCTCGTAGGCTTCTTGGTTGCCGTGGAAATCTGTGAAGGCGAGAATATTCATGGTTTAACCGCCAATGGCCTCAATCTTCGGCCATTCTTTGCTTCGTACCTATTTTTCTATATTCCAAATCACAATATACCTCATCCAAACGCAGTAGCACTTCGGATTAATCGAATCGAAGGTAATAGACTCTGTTTGATAGACACGGTCAAATGCTGAAATCGAAACAACTGAAGAGCATCCAGCAATCTAGAATTAGGAAAATGGTTCGCTATGCCTACAAGAATGTCCCATTCTACCGAAAGCGCTTCGACGAAGCCGGGGTACGCCCTGAATCCATCAAGAACCTAGACGATGTTGCAAAGATACCGTTCACCGTCAAGACGGACTTGAGGGATAACTATCCGCTTGGTCTTCTTGCTGTTCCTCCGCGTCGCCTATATTGCCTTCATGCTTCGTCAGGGACAACTGGGAAACCAATCGTTGTGGCGTACACTCGCGGGGACTTGGAGACGTGGACTAGGCTGATGGGTAGAACACTGGATGTTACCGGTGTCCAGAAGGGGGACGTTCTCCAGAACATGTACGGTTACGGTCTATTCACCGGTGGGTTGGGTCTTCATTACGGGGCAAGAGCGGTCGGCGCTACGATTGTCCCAACAAGCGCGGGAAATACGAAGCGCCAGCTGATGCTCATGAAGGATCTTCACACCACTGCTGTTTCCTGTACACCGTCCTACATGGTGTATTTGTGTGAAGCAAGCCGCGCCGAAGGATACGATCCAAAGAAGGATTTCGCGCTTAGGATCGGGATCTTTGGTGCTGAACCGTGGAGTGAGGAAGCTCGGAAACGAATTGAGGAATGCTTTGGCCTTCGAGCTCATGACATCTTCGGGATGTCAGAACTCTACGGACCGGGGGTAGGCATCGAGTGCGAGCAACGAAACGGCCTTCATGTCTGGGCCGATGAATTTCTGATCGAAACAATTGACCCGGACACGGGTGAAGTGCTGGAGCCAGGTCGCGAAGGCGAACTTGTGTTTACCATGCTCTCACGAGAAGCGATGCCTTTGCTCCGCTACAGAAGCAGAGACCTATCGAGAGTCTTCGGAGAGGAATGCGGTTGCGGGAGGTATCACCCTCGCATTGAAAGAATCAAGGGCAGAAGTGATGACATGCTGATCGTCGGAGGGGTGAACGTCTTTCCGAGCCAAGTGGAACATGTGCTCATGAACGTGCCGGATCTCGGTGATCAATATCAGATAGTTGTATCTCATGAGGAACTTGACCGACTAGCTGTCAAGGTCGAGACAACGAAAGAGAAGCTGAAGGATCCGAGACTGTCCAAACAGATTCAGGAGGAGCTTTTCGGCACTCTTGGAATCCATGCTAAGGTTGAACTGGTCGAAGAGGGCACTCTACCCCGCTCGGAAGGTAAGGCGCGTAGAGTGATAGATCTTCGACCGAAGGAATAACTAGTAGGCTTCTGAAAGACATGGAAGTCAGCATGGGTTCAAGGAACCTATATGTTCTCAACATTGATTTCCGAGGAAATTTCCGTACTCGGATTTCGAGGTCGGGATGACAAAAACTTAGCCAAGGGTCATCACAAAGTAACAAGTTTTCGCGCAGAATTACTCCCCTACGCCCTCGCATGATGCGCCAATACAACCGCACGAGGATGAGGAAAGCAACACAGGACTTGTCTTCGCTATTCTGATCGAACTCTCGGACAAATTCGTCGAATGCTTGAGGAGCCCGTTGGGTTCCCGATGCCTCTCATTTGCCTCTCATCCAGACCGGATCCGTTCTTCGGCCGCAGATCTTCGCGGAAAATGAAGGTTGCCGCTCACTCACCTTGTAGTCGCCCCCATCGTCGGACCACTCAATTTCAACTGTAAAGGTAACTGAAACTAATCCTAGTCTCCTGTGTCGGAGACAACTGTGACTCCCCAAATCAACTACTCAGAGTTTTTTTGGCGAACCAGCCCAAAACAACACCGAACACCACAACCAAACCCAAAACGAAACCGTCCAGAAATCCAAATTCCCGTTTTCTCCCACGTACAACCCACAACCGAGATACAGAAGGTTTAGTGCATGGAAGGGGATTCGAATCCTCTGTATTGTTCTTCTCAGGTTGTGAACACATGCCTCTCTTTTATCTGTGGGATTGTAGTCGCTAATCTGCAGTGAATGAGGTTGAAGCTCTTCACGGTTGGACCAGTTGCTTGTTACCCTGAGGTGCTTGAGGCGATGGGACATCAAATGTATAGTCACCGGAGCAAGGAATACTTCGCCCTGCACTATGAGACGGTACGACTACTACAGGACTTCATTTCAACTAAGAATGAAGTCTTTCTCTTTTCCAGTACCGGTTCGGGATTCATGGAGGCCTCAGTGAGGAATTGTGTGCGGAAAAAGATGCTCTGCTGCATTAACGGCAGCTTTGGCGAGCGCTTCGCCGAAGTGGCTGTGTCTAATGGCAGAGCGATTGAGAAGTTGGAACCGCCTCTTGGTCAACCGATACTGCCTGCCGATTTGGATGGAATGTTGGCAAAGCATCCTGATGTTGAGACCGTTGCCATAACGCACAATGAAACAAGCTTAGGCCTCATCAATCCTCTGAGAGAGCTCGTTGCCACCGTAAAGAAACATGGCAAGCTAGTCTTCGTCGACGCTGTGAGCTCCATGGGAGGTACCGAGATCAAGGTGGACGAGTGGGGTATCGATGTCTGCTTCTCAAGTTCGCAGAAATGCTTCGGAGTTCCCCCTGGCTTAGGGATTGGAAGCGTTAGTGAGGCGGCTATGAATCTGTCTGCAACGGCCTCGAATAAGGGATGGTATTTTGACTTCAAACTCTGGGAAGAGGATCAGAAGAAAGGCCGGGGGACTCCGGTCACGCCTGCAATCCCGCAGATCGCCGGACTCAACACGGCCCTAAAGATGATTGAGAGGAAAGGAGGCAAGAAATGGTACTTCGACCTCTACAAGGAGCGGAACCTGAAAATAAGAAAGGGCATGGAGAAAAACAATCTATCAATTTTCCCTAGAAAGGGCTACGAGAGCCCTACCGTGAATTGTATCAACGCGCCAGAAGGAGTTGAAGGCGGTGCAATCTACGAGAAGATGCGCGAGAAAGGATTCGAACTGGCTGAGGGATACGGACCGCTAAAGAAGAAAACCTTCAGGATTGGAAACATGGGCTACATCGAGATGGAGGACATTGACCTTATGCTGGAAGCCCTTGGAGAAGTCATATCATCCTTTTGAGCAACTCGCATGTTCGCTGACATTGAAGCCACATCTCATCTGACGTTCAGAGCCTCCATTCGAGGCCCTATATCACGTGAGAAGGCCTTTTGTGCAAGGCCCTCCACTCCCTAAATCAACTCCTCGTCGAGGCCGCAGAATATGTCAATGAGAATAGGCAAGATCATGGGCATTCCCGTAAGAATTCATTACACGCTGTGGTTGGTCTTCGCCCTCATCGCCTGGTCGCTTGCGTACGGCTACATGCCCCATCAATACCCCGGACTCAGCACGGGAATTTACTGGGCGATTGGAATAGCGTCGGCAATAATCCTCTTTGCTTCTGTGCTGATTCACGAGCTCTCTCATTCCTACGTAGCCAAGAAGAACGGCCTACCTATAGCTAGAATCACGCTCTTCTTCTTCGGAGGCGTCTCCGAGATGACTGAAGAACCTCAGGACCCTGGACTGGAGGTTCGAATGGCCATAGCTGGCCCAGCGATGAGTCTCGCCATAGCCGCCGTCTTAGGTGGGTTATGGTACATTTCAAAAGCAATCAGTCTCCCAGTGCCCATCATAGCGACGCTTGGTTATGGTGCTCTAATCAACGCGGTTCTAGCTGCTTTCAACCTACTGCCGGCCTTTCCATTAGACGGAGGAAGAGTGTTTCGGGGAAGCCTCTGGAAACATTCGAATAGCTTGATCGGCGCAACGCGAACGGCGACAAGATTCAGCGAAGTCATCTCGCTTCTAATGATGCTTGGCGGTTTCGCGGCGATCATCTTCGGTGACTTTGTCGATGGGATATGGATCGTCGTGATGGGTTGGTTCATAAGAAGCGGAGCCGAGACGAGTTTAGGTCAAAGTCTCGTCGGCGAAGCCCTGACGGGAGTCACGGTCAACGATATCATGACGCGAAATGTGCTCACCGTCCCACCGGAAATGACCGTCCACCAACTTGTCCAAGACTATTTCCTCATCTATCATCACGACGGGTACCCGGTCGTCAAGGACGGAGAAATACAAGGAATCGTTACCCTGCGATGTGTTCGGTCAGTACCAAAAGAGCAGAGAGCCTCCGTAACTATCGCGCAAGCAATGGTACCTCGAGATCGAACCATCGTGATCAAGCCGACCCAATCAGCATTGGACGCTTTTCAAAAGATGGCGCGAGCGAGAGTAGGAAGACTATTGGTGGCTGAGGATGGCAAACTAATGGGAATTCTAACCCGAGGTGATGTGATGCGAACTATCCAGACCAGAAGGGAGCTTGGAATCAGCACAATAAGACAACCAAGTCTAGGCCCGCAGTCACCTACTATTCCCGGACAGACTAGGTATTGTGTCCAGTGCGGAGCCCAATTACTCGCGGGAACCCAAACCTGTCCCTATTGTCGAGCCACGCAACCACAACTCTAGAAAGTCTAGCCAAGTTCAGACTTGGCAAAGCATCACGAACCCCGGCGCGTACACATATTACCGTATTCCGCATCCGTTTATGCGAGGAACCAGACCCGTGGTACCAGGAACAGCCAGCACCACATCCACTTCCGCTGTAGTCGCACAAGCAACCAACATCGTCACGACCGCAACCCTCAACGACACGATTATGATAACCCTACTTGGCCTCCTAGTTGTAGTGGGATTGTTCCTGTACTTCTGGTGGACCGGCAGAACGAAACGTCAATAGCTCTTTGTTTTCTACAAGTCGGTCGGTTTCGGATCATGATCGATAACAGTCTGCGACTTCTCCTCAAGGCCGTCTATCTATCTCAGCTAAGGCATGGACCATTTACTGCCAAAGAGCAGCAGCATCTCGATCCAAACGACCTTCACCGAGCACTGAATCTCGGTTACCTGTCTGAGGATAAGACTCAGGGTGAAAATCGCTTCTCTCTGAGTGAGAAGGGGCGCGGACAAATCAAGGTTGTCTTGGCTGGAGGAGTATACGATGTTTTGCATTTGGGGCATCTGGCGGCATTGACTGAAGCGAAGATGTTGGGAGAGGTTCTCGTTGCAGTTGTGGCCACCGACGTGACGGTGGAGGTTTTGAAGGGTCGCAAGCCCGTCTTCCCTGAAGAGGATAGACGGGCGCTCGTGGAAGGCCTGAAGCCAGTCGATAAGGCGATTCTAGGTTATGAAGACGTTGGGTTCGGTTTCGAACAGGTTCTGACGGAGGTCATGCCCGACATTGTAGCCTTCGGTTATGATCAAGAGAACCTAGAACGTAGCGTCCGCGAGATTATTCAGCGACACAACTTGAGGATCGAGACCGTTAAGCTCTCGAAATATGAGCAGGAGAAATACTCGAGTTCTACTTCGGTTAGGCAACGGCTTTCTGAGGCGCTGAGGTGAAAGCCCGGAACTTCACCGTGTCTCCATCTTTCAAATGAAGGAGGTTCCTCAGGAACTCTGGCGAAATCACTTCGACTACGTCGCCAGCATAGTGTGTTCTAACTGGGAAGGTTAGTGCCGCATCAACCTTGTCGTCGATTTTTCCGTGTAAGCATTTGGCGGGACCGAAGCTGCGGTTCCCATCAGTGAAGCCTTCAATTAATACGAAAGGCGAGGCTTCCAACATTCGTACCTCTTCTTGATCCTCTTTTCGGACCCTGATGTTGAGGGTTCCCGGGTACGGTTCGAAGCCTAGCTTATCGAGGAACTGTTTCTTGTAGCCCAGCTGGCTGACGTAGTAGGCGCCTTCTCCGAGGCCGGAAAAGACTGAGCCTTCGAAGACTGTTTCGGTTTTTTTCATCTCAAAGGCACGCTTCAGGGTTAGGAACATGTTGTCTAAGTGTTTGACGCCTGCTCCGGTGATTTTGATGGATTCTCGTCGTCCCAAACGGACGCGATGAATCAATCCTCTCTTGTCGAGCTCGATTAAGTGTCGTGAGGCGGTCTGCTGTGAAACTTTCAACAACTTAGCCAGTTCGGATGTGGTGAAGATTACTTCATCAGGATAGGCGCCAACCTCGATCAACTTGTAAAGGGTGATCAGGAGGCTTGGTTTGATTTCTTGAGTAGGCATTTCTGTCTTGAGACCTCTTCATGTGCTAAGTTGATTGGGACGGGGCCTTTCGTGGTCAGGCAGCCTTTGACAATCTTAACGGCATCCTGGAGAGATATCTTGTGTCCCACACTTACATAGATGATTTTCCCAGATTCGGGCAGTTGGACGAGTTCCGCTATAGGGTCACCTGCCTTATCGACTACTCGATTGCCCTGAATCCAACCATAAAGGAGGCTCTTGGCGACGCCGACGGTGGGACGGTCAAGCGCGAGGCCAACAAAACACGCCAAACCAAACTTTCTCGGATGCGCTAAACCATGCGCGTCAACAAGACACACATAGGAATCCGCACGCAACATCCTGATGGCACTTAGTACCGATGGTGCTTCTCGAAAAGCCAGTAGCCCAGGAATGTAAGGAAACCTAGTGCGCTCTTTGACTGTCTTCATCTTGATGAGTTCGAGGTTCTCGTAATCGACGAGGGTAGCCGCCGCCGCGGTTGTCCCGCGAAGATATGTCGCATCACATCCTACCAATCCCCTGATTTCAGTTGGGAATTCGCTGGCTTCGCTTACGAGTGGAGCAAGTCTATTCTGGAGGGCAATGGCGTCTCGAGGCGAAATCTTAGCTGGGATGCGGATGCGCAAATCAACCGCGCTTGGATCCTTTTATCGAGCCAAACTTGCGTTCAACGCTTCGCAGAGCCTTCTCCAATGAAACACGCCTAAGATCTGTGGCCACATCGCCACGTGTGGTCTCGAGGATTCTTCGAGCTGCGTCGAGTTTTCTTCGGAAGTTCGGGAGGATTGATGTTCGGTCGAGAGACATTAAATCCTCATACACACCCTCCATGGATGACAGCAGCTTCTGGGCTTCCTCCGCCTTCCCGTGCCTCAACGAATCGAGGATCATCCTTCGCATTTCGCCAATGAAATCCAACATGCCAAGCAGGTAGGCTGTACTACTGGTGCCGACCTCACGTAGGGAAGCAATCTTCCCGGTCTTCTTGAGTTCAAGTAGAAGTTTGGCTTCGGCGAACTCTTGGAAAGCCACCAACACCTGGCCAAACTGTGGTAGTTGAGCGTGATTAGAAAGAAGTTTTTGAAGCTCATCCAACGACCGCTCCGCCTCATCAAGCGTCTGACCAGCCTGAGGGAGTTTCCCTCTGTGGACTTGAATGATGGCCCAGCTGCAGAGCCTCGTTGCATTTCGCGTCAGCGTTTGAAGTCTTTCTCGTGCTTTATCGTAGGATAGCAGTTCGGTTTGAATTCGTTCGAGATCGCTCCTATGTAACATAGTCTTCTTAGAAGGATAACGTATTGGTCGAAATTAAACTGGGTTGATCGACTACTAGAATCGCTCCTGAGTCATTGTCATCTTCGTCTTCGCGCTTTCGGCCTCTTCTTTTTTGGCCACACCGCGTACACTGTCATGAGGAGGAAGAGCACAAAGATCACGAGGACGATAAATTCAATCTGCGACGAGGAACCGGCGTCTATTTCAGGAGAAGCAGTTGGGTTCGTTGGCAGCGTGCTTACAAATTCTTGTTGCGCAGTGACTGGGATAGTGAAGTTGTACATATTGGTCGCAGAAGGCAATGGTGCGTTCACCTGACCCAAAGCGGCCCTGATCGCTAGATTCCAGACGGGAGGTACGGCCGCGTGAGAGCTGCTGAAGCTGAATTGGACAGTTTCAGAGCCATTTGGGGAACGGAGCACTACGGGACAGAAAGTTGATCCTTGGGGAACGTAGTTGGGTATCCCCCCACACGGTGTCGGGTTTGCGATGAGAGTCACATCATTGCCGCGAATGGAACTATTCGCAGCCAGATCCAGCAAGGTCACGGTGAGCAGATAGTCAGTTCCCTTTCCGGCTCTTGAGTATTCGATGAGTGCTTGTACTGAAAGCAACTCGGAACCGCCGTACACTACCGACTGAGGATGATCGACTTTCGCTACAGTAACGGTCTGTGCCTGTACTGGAACAGTGAGAGCCGATAAGGCAAGAATCATGAATGCCGTCGCGAGGAATGTTCCTCGAAGCGATAAGATAACCGAGTTTCTGTTGATCGTTGGCGTCATGCCTGCATTTGAGCCATGATGAGATGGAACCTGCCCTCAAGTTCCTGGGAACGTGTGTCTTGTGTTGCGACAGCATAAGGATTCGCAGGAAGATAACGAATTCGTCGTGATTAATGTGCGCTGGGAGGGCTATTTGAGGGCCGGTTCGTTTTCTTCCCGAATTCCACTGTTGGTTATGATGAGCATGTCTAGGCCTTCGCCGCTTCCAATATCCCTAGCCGACGCGGCCTTCACGGCCTTGCGGACCAAACCTTTGCCATCTTCAACGGTCATGCCTTCTTTGTAGTCAGTTTCGAGAAGGCCCATAGCAATCTCTGAACCGGACCCTACAGCGGTGAACTTGTCTTCAATCACTGAGCCTAACGGATCGAGCACGTAGAGCTTAGCGCCGGTCTCGTCGATTCCCCCAACAATCGTTTGCGCCAAGTAGGGGAAGTATCGGTGCTCGAAGAGCATGCTCCCCATCAGTTTTGCGGCCGTACGAACCATCACGCTCTGCTCTCGTTCGTAGGAGTAGAGGCTCAGGTATGCTGAAACTTCTCGGGTTAGGATTTGCATGTCGGCGACTATGCCGGCGCATGCGGCACCAATCTTCTCAGAGAGCTTGAACACTTTCTTTCCAGTCTTGCTCATAACGAAGTAACCGTACGAGACGCGGCGTTCCGAAGCTAGAATTACGCCGTCTTTACAGACGACTCCGACCGTGGTCGCGCCTGGCATGTAGTATTCGTGGCTCAATTAGAAACACCGATTCGGCAGAAACCCACGCAATCGCATTAATAAGGCCTTAGTGCACGCAAACCTAGTCACAGACAAGCGCTGATGAAGAACCTGTGGTTCATCCACTCAGGAATATCCTAAACCGACTCCGCTGGGACAACACTGAGAACCCAAGGAACTATCTCATAAGCTACCGGCATAGAGGCGCCCCGAATGATACCAAACAAATCAACGCCTCAAGGATCGGAAAACTCGGAAAGTCATACTTCACGATAACAGACGATTCAGAATCCAGCGAGGAAGTCATCATTCCCTTTCACAGAATATTGGAGATACGAAACACTTCCAATGAAACGATCCTCTGGAAGAGCCGAAAGAAAGAGTAACCCCAGATCCTACGTGCTCGTCGGTTGATGTTTCGGCTCCTCGATCTTGAACCAGATTATGAAGCCTATGGCAATCGCTGCCACCAGAGTGAGAATCAGCGGAGAACGTGGGGAAACGTTGTCCCACATCCAACCTCCAAGTGCCGGCGAGGCGGCCGATACCGTTCCCGAGACGAGAGCTAGGGTTCCTGAGGTCTGCCCAAATCTTTCGCGCCCGAAATTCTTCACAACGTATGCGTTCAGGGCTGGCATCCAGAGGCTGTAGACGAACCCTCCGAAAAATGCAGAGATGTATGCAAGTTCTGCCCTCGTCCCAACCAATAATGGTATGAAGGTCCCTAGGGCGCACCATTCACTCGCAGCCAAGAACGGCTTAGAACCCAGTTTATCGAGCTTGGAACCCAACGTTAAACCCGTCAGGGCCGGGGTGGCGGCGGTTATCGCGATCGCGATTCCGAGCTGCTCCTGCGTCGTCGCCATCTGTTTGAACATGTATAGGGTCCAGAAAGGAAAGGAGACTCGCCAAGCTGTCGCATCCAAAGCCACAACAACTACTAGAGGTAGAAGCCGCCTGTCGAGGCGTAGGTAACTCCACCAAGAATTAGCCTCAGCTTCCTTCGTCGTCTTCTTCTTCGGCTCGGGTCGATAACCTACGAGAACAAGGACCAACGCAACCCCAATCAAGCCGGCTGAGGTTGAGAAGATTGCTCGCGAAGGAACCGCCAAAGTGGTCGCAGCATATCCGCCCAGGAGTGGCGCCAAGGTAGCAGCAATCTCAGTTACACCCAAATCCAAACTGAAGACTCGGCCTGATCCTCCGCTACTCGCCGAGTCGCCCAGCGAGGCGTAGCAGGCCATGCCTCGAATCGCATAATCCAATGTCACCAACACGATGCCCGTGCCAAGAAGGACCCAGAAAGTTGCCATCGAATAGGACAGATACCCAAGCAGAGTTACGAATCCTCCAATGAGGATGAAGGGTTTCCTCCCGATCCGATCCATCAACACGCCTACGGGGAGGCGCAGGAAGGTCGCACCTAGACCTCCGAGGGTTTGTGCTTGACCAACAAAAGTTATGCTAACTCCAACTGCGACGATTAGCGGAGCCACAGAAGGCGAGCCTAAGCCGACGGCAAACCCGAACAGGGCGTCAACCGTTATCAGCAGGATTATCTCGCTCTTTATTGTCGAGACTCTCCGCATTCCTTCCGCGTTCATCGACCCAGCTCACGCCAAAACTGCCTTCAGTGAAGTAGGTATTTCTAGATGCTCGCCAAGTCTCAACCGCGAAATAACGATTCGGGACCGCCTGTGAGCAAAAGACTTAGCTATGTGTTGTAACTGGCTGCGCGCTCAACCTTGCACAGCCGGGAAACTCTTGTTCATCGGCTCGCCGATTTCGTCGTGAAGGCAAAATTCAATGATATCTCCGACGCGGCGAAACAGGAGTTGAAGATTCGCGTCCTTGATGCATTGGGCTGCGCGATTGGCGCGGTGGAAGGTGAACCAATCCGCTTACTACGCGCCCAGTTAGAGGACTTCGGCGGGAAAGAACACTGCTCGTTAATTGGAGGCGGCAAGACGGCTCCGGATCTGGCGGCGCTCTATAATGGTGCACTCGTTCGCTACTTGGATTTCAATGACAGTTACTTGGCGAAGGGGGAAACCTGTCATCCCAACGATAATGTTGGGGCTGTTTTGGCGGGGGCGGAGTATGCGAAGGGAAAGGGAAGCGACTTCCTAACCGCTTTAGCCGTAGCCTACCAGGTTCAGTGTCGTCTGAGCGATGTGGCGCCGGTTCGAAGCAAAGGCTTCGACCATACCACCCAGGGATCCTACGCCGTCGCAGCTGGGGTTTCAAGAGCGCTAGGACTGGACGTAGACAAAACGGCCAATGCAATTGCCATCAGTGGTACCGCTCTGAACGCCCTCCGAGTCACACGTACGGGTGAACTTTCGCATTGGAAGGGTCTCGCCTACCCCTTCACGGGCTTTGGGGGAACCCATGCGACTTTCATGGCGATGCGGGGAATCACAGGTCCACCCGAAGTGTTTGAAGGTAACAAGGGTTTCATGGAGTCCATCGCGGGCAGATTTGAGATCGACTGGTCCAAGGAGAATCTGGAACGCGTAACCCGCACCATCCTGAAGAAGTACAATGCCGAAGTCCACTCCCAATCATCGATCGAAGGAATCCTGGAACTAAAGGCCGAGCAGGGTTTCGAAGCGGAGGATATTGAGAAGATTGAGCTCGAGATATTCGACGTAGCCTACAACATCATTGGAGGCGGGGAAGAAGGCGAGAAAGTCTCCGTGAAAACCAAAGAGGAAGCCGACCACAGCCTCCCCTACATCGTCGCAGTCGCCACACTAGACGGCAACGTAATGCCTCAACAATACTCTCCCGAGCGAATAGTCAAGGACGATGTACAACGCCTACTCCGCAAAATCACGGTACGTCCGCGGGAAGACTATAGCGGGCGGTTCCCGAACGAGATGCCCACCCACCTCACGGTTCACTTGAAAGGCGGCAAAGTGATTGAGAAGGAAAGACGCGACTATGAAGGGTTCTTCACTCGACCCATGGGTTGGGATCGAGCGATTCAGAAGTTCAACAGCCTCAGTTCTAGGTACGTGAATGAGGCGCTCAGGAAGAAGATCGCTGACGCCGTTGGCCATCTGGAAGACCTATATGTATCAGACCTGACCAAAATGCTACAACAAATTCCCGACCCTACAAGAGGAAAGAAACGTTGAACAGTAATCGAGCTTTCTCGTTTATTCGGATGAACGAACGTCAATCCAAACCTAGAACGAAGGGCGTCACCGAGATCCGTGGACCATACTATACGGTGATGGGTAAGCGGTATTTGGAAGATGTCCTCGAAACGATGGGTGAATATGTGGATATTCTCAAGTTTGCGGCCGGCTCCTTCAGCCTAATGAAACGCGACGTGTTGAAGGAGATTATCGACACGGCCCACCGCTACAACGTCTTGGTCTCGACGGGAGGGTGGATGGAGTACGTCCTAACCCAGGGGCCAGAAGCCGTCGACAAGTACATCAAGGAATGCAAAGACGTGGGGTTCGATATTATCGAGGTTTCCAGCGGATTCATCACAATGCCGATCGAGGACATGGTGCAGGTCGTCGAGCAGGTCAAGAAGGGTGGGTTGAAACCGAAACCTGAAGTCGGGATCCAATTCGGCTCTGGTGGCGCAACCTCCGTCGAGGAACTCGCAGCCGAAGGAACACGCGACCCCGCATGGGCGATCAGTCAAGCGAAACGGTTCCTGGACGCTGGAGCTTACATGATCATGATTGAATCCGAAGGCATAACCGAGAATGTGAAGACTTGGCGAACCGATGTCCCCCCGAAGATCATCGACGCATTAGGCCTCGATAAAGTGATGTTCGAAGCGGCCGATCCTGAAGTCTTCGGTTGGTATGTGAAGAACTACGGACCCGAAGTGAACCTCTTCGTCGACCACAGCCAAATCGTCCACCTGGAAACCCTGCGTCGAGGAATTTGGGGAACAAAGGACCTCTGGGGTCGCGTGCTCACATACAAGCGACAGAAGAAGTAGCCGATTGACTGTCAAGAAGTCCGTCGTCGACCACCTTAGTTAGCTCAAAGTAGGTTCTACCTGGCGAGGATGATTGTGAAATGAGTTCTATGCATGACATGAAGGAAGGCGACGAGATCGAGTTGGAGATCAAGGAGACTTCTAAGAAGGGGGAAGGAATCGCACGCCTACATGGTTGCATCATATTTGTGAAGGGGGCCCGGGCGGGAGAGAAGGTTAAGGTTCGGATCACGAAATCCGCTGCTCGGCACGCCCACGCCGAAATCATCAAACGCCTCTAACGAAACATAGCCGCAAACAACGCCAAACCAAAAAAGAAGAACATCAGCGCCGAGTTTACTACGTACCATCTCGGCACCCAACGCTTACCGAAGTACCGCCCACCTCCCCAAGACGTCCAATCCTCAGGCGCCGGCCAAGTGCCGCAGAAATGATACCAAGCAATATCCTCCCCCAACGGCAGGTAAGCCCACAACCCGAAGCTCATCAACACACCAAGCAGATTGGGCTGGAAGATGAGAACCATCAGAGTCGTTGGCTCAATAGATGTTGAACGGACACTCAAAGAGGAGAAGATCAACTTCGAGCCCGGTCTCCTCGCCAGAGCACACAGGAACATACTCTACATCGATGAAGTGAACCTACTTCCCGACCACATTGTCGACCTGATTCTCGACGCCGCAGCTTACGGTCGAAACATAGTAGAACGGGAAGGCGTCTCAATGAGGCACCCTGCTCGTTTCATTCTAGTTGGGACAATGAATCCCGAGGAAGGAGAACTCAGACCACAACTCCTAGACAGATTTGCCTTAAGCGTCCCAATACTAACCGTCTTGGATCCAACTCTACGTGCTGAGATTGTTAAGAGAAATATCGAGTTCGAGACCCATCACGAACTATTCAATAGCACATGGAAGCCGACCCAGACAAAATTGCGGGCGCAAATTGAAGGCGCAAGAAATCATATTCGTGAAGTGCGTCTCCCAGACCAAATCATCGCTGTGATATCTCACGTCTGCGGAAAACTGGCTGTGGACGGCTACAGGCCAGACATAGTCTCGGCGAAGGTCGCGCGCGCACTCGCCGCCCTCGATGGAAGACTCGAAGTAACAAACGACGACGCCCACCAAGGCCTAAGGCTTGCTCTAGCTCATAGGACACGTGCGGGAGGATTGAAACCACCCGCGACACAAGGTGAGATCGACAAGCTCTTCCAAGACGCAAAGACCCTCCAGATTCCCAAACTGGATGCTTCACAAAGCGATGAAAAGGCGTCGGCGCAATCCGCTGCCGCGCCACAACAAAAGAGTTCGCTTCGAAATGCATTCAACAGGCTTCGACCGAAAAGAGAGGCTGATCAATCCAATGACTCTAATCGACCTCAACGACGGGGTCTCAGCAACTTCAGGATACTAAGCTATTTCTTCTTAACAGCTCTAGTCGTTCGCATGTTCTTCATTCTGCAGTTCTGGACATTCGTCATGCTACTAGGCTTTCTGATGCTCATTATGTTTCTAATCTCACTTGTGCGCAAGAACAGGGGTGGCGCATCATCTTATCCCCAGCCGGGAAACGCTCCGAAACCCAGGGGAGGTAAAGCAACGACACTACTCGCAGCTTTCTCTTGGCCAACAGCGAGAAAAATTCACGGAAAGAAAATTGCTGAAGGCGAACAGCTCCTCGAACAGACTTTACCAGAAGAATCGAGTGGACCGAGACTAGAATTGGACAAGATACTAATCCGTGCGAGGTGGTTGGGAAGGAGAAAGGGACAGATTGGCCGTGGAAGACCCGTGTCTTACAGGAATTTTGCAAGAGGAACCTCGGACATCTCCCTCTCAACATCAGTAAGAATGGCCGCCAGAAGGGGTAAACCCTTTGAGGTTAGGAAAGACGATCTTCGGATGAACATTCGGGAGGGTCGGATCAAGGCGTCCATGATACTTGTGTTGGATTCAAGTGAATCGATGATCGACTCATTGAGCAAGGTTCGTGATGCGATTCGCGCGGTTAAGAAAGGAGCAACTAGAATGCGCGACAGGGTGGGGTTGATCGTCTTCAAAGGTGACCAAGCCCATGTTCTCCAACATCCGACCACGAATTTCAATTTGGTAATGCAGAAGCTTGGAAATGTGGGCCTAAGTGACTTCACGCCCCTAGCGGCCGGAATGTTGAGAGCCGTGAGAATGGCACGTACCGAACAAGCGAGAGGTTACGCACCCCTGGTTCTTGTGGCTAGCGATGGGGTAACGAACGTCTCAGTTCCGCGATGGAGCGCGCGAATGTCCGACATTCCCGATCCAGCGACAGATGCGTTTCATATGGCGAAGATCATCTCAGTTAGCAAATTGAAAACCCTCATCGCAAATATGGCGCATGTGACACATGATGGGCCTGCAGATATGGTCTTGGGAACCCATCTTATGACACGGATAGCTCAGGTCACCAAAGGAATCTATGTTGGCTTCTCACACAGAAAGGAGGAAGCCATTGTCAGGGACATGTCCCAAGAGGAAGCTCGACCGCACCTCGAAAAACTGATCGAGAACTTGTGAGAACAGCTTCTAGCGCTTTGATACGTACGGGTTACCGGCTACATAGAACCTCCACATACGATCTGTCCCCTCTCTAATTCCAATACGACCAGACCTTGCGATCTTGAAGTCATCGTCGTCCTCGTCTTCAACGAATAATCGACCCGGCTTGGTTACATCCACCTCGTTGAGAGATTTGTCAATTCCAAGCGCTTTGGTGAGTTTGCCCGGCCCATTGGTTAGTTCTGATTCCGGGACACGGGAACGAAGCCGTTTCATGGTGCGTATGCCTTCTAGGGGGTGCAAGGCACGGATGAGAACAGCCCCCGCTGTTCCCGGCTGTTGGGTTGTGATATTCAAACAGTAATGATTCCCGTATGTGAAGTAGATGTAAGCATGTCCCGGTTCACCAAACATTGGCGCGTTCCTAGGCGTTTTTCCGCGGTAGGCGTGGCTTGCAGGATCGTCGCTTCCTCGATACGCCTCGACCTCTACGATTCGCCCTGCCATACGCGTCTTCCCTCGAATTCTAACTAGACGCTTACCGATCAGGTTTCTCGCTACACGCACAGTGTCTCTTGTATAGAAGTCTCGAGGAAGGAGTCGAATGCCTCTCATGATTCCATCCTGCAACAATATCACGAGACATACGAATACATTTTCCTAACCCAACCTCTGTAGCTATTGAAGAGTTGAGTCGCAATCAAAAAGGAAGACTTAATTCTGAACCATCGATAGCGCGTTAGCGGCTCGTTCGATCTGAGCCGTGTTTACATTATTGAGGTCAATATTGGGATATGTATGGATAAGAATCGAATGCAACAGATCACACGATCTCTTCTTGAAGAGATGGGGGAAGACCCTCGACGTGAAGGTCTGAGAGATACCCCCAGACGAGTTGCCGACATGTATGCTGAACTGACTGAAGGCTATTCGATGAATCCCAAACAGGTACTTTCGAAGGAATGGAATGAGGTTAGCGGTATGGTTGTGGCCAGGGACATCGGTTTCTTCAGTCTATGCGAACATCATTTGCTCCCATTTCATGGAAAAGTGCACATTGGATACATCCCATCCAAAGCGGTCGTCGGACTTTCGAAGCTGGTAAGACTTGTCGACTGCTTCAGCAAACGACTGCAGCTTCAGGAGCGAATGACTAAACAGATTGCGGATGCCTTGAATGAAACATTGCACCCGTATGGCGTTGTGGTTGTTGTTCAGGCGAGACATCTATGTATGGAGATGCGCGGCGTCAAGAGCGGCGCAGATATCCTCACTTCTGAGATTCGTGGACAGTTCAAGAAATTCGAGACTCGGAACGAGTTCTTTGAGATGCTGCGAAGGGAAGCGTGATCTAAGATGCCCACTTCGGATGTGCCTGACATAGTCCGTTTGTACAAGCGTGAATTCGCTGCCGCACATGTCATAGCCGGTCATCCCAAGTGCGGCCGAATGCACGGTCACAACTACCAGCTATTGGCAAAAGTCTACGGCTACAGCAGCGAGTGGCTAGATTTCGAGGATATCAAGCGCAAAGTCGACCAAATCATCGATGAGAAATATGATCATAAGGACATTGGAAACATGACCTGTGAGAGATTGGCAAGGCAGATACAAGAACAGCTCAGTAATCTCTTCCAGATCCCCATCAAGATTGAGCTGTGGGAGACTGGAAAATTCGGCGTGGAGACCGCTTGAAATTCGACTACAAACTCGGCAATCTTACCTACTGATATCTAGTACTTTTCGACTTCTCCGCGTACGTGCCCCGCCTTCAGAAGCGCAAAATGGTGTACGCCGGTTGGGACACGCAGTTTTCCGGTGTTGTTGATTCGCTCAATCTTCTGAAAGGCTTCCTGGTCGACGTCCTTATCGAAGGTTAGCTCTCCACTGTTCTCGAGGTGGAAGTTTCCGAGCTCCTTATGCAGACCTAGAATGTCAGACTTGGACAATAGCACAGATCCGGCGATGATGAGCTTTTTCGTGTCAAAAACGTCGTGTGTTTCCGCTGGAGATTCCTTCAGATATTGACGCAGGGCCTCGTTCACGAGTTCTCCTACGTTCTTGCCCTGCTCTCTGGACTTCGCTATCACGGAGTTGTAGATATCCCGGTCCAACCCGCGAATCAGGACAGCATTGTTCGCCATGATAGCCAACTCACAAAGTTACTGTGCTTAATTTGATATCCAGCTTACATTGATTACATAGCTTTCATATAAACCTTGTTAATTCTTTTAACATCCCTTAACTTGTAGTACATGCTTGCCTCGTTTGCACTCGCAAACCTGGTCAACCCGCGAAAAAATGGAGAATAAGAAATTTGGTCGAAGACCTCGAAAAACTACTGTTCGAAGAAATCCCCGAGATGGAGACCCCGAGAATCAAGAGATGCGAGTGGTGCCACCAAGCTCTCCCCAATGACCGGTATCACTTGAAGATCTGCCCCCAATGCAGAAAGGAATCCATCGCCACCTTCATGAAATCCCACTAGACGTGGAACACGGCGAGCAACTCTCACTACAGCAACCTATGCGGGGCCTCCACTCCTAACCTCCCCCGCAATTCAAGCTATTTTGAACGAACCCACTGTGCGACCTCCGTCCCAACGTTCTTAATGGTTGGAGCAACTGGATTTCTTCTTCGAGCGTTAACGGTTGACCCGGACGATAGTCCTACTTTCAGGCGGCATCGATTCTGCCACGACTCTCTACATGACGAAGCGCGAAACCTCGGATATCTATTCCCTGAATATGTTATACGCGCAGGCCAGCTACCATGAAGCCGAAGCCGCCAAGAACCTAGCAGCCGCAGCTCAAGTCAAGGAGCATTTTGCGGTATCGCTTCCCTTCTACAAGGATATTCAGGCCCGTTATCATCCTTCAGCGTCGAATACAATCACATCGGCATATGTCCCAGGACGGAATCTTGTTTTCTACAGCATCGCCGCAGCCTATGCCGAGACTTTGATGGCGAGGAAGATCGTCTTCGGTTCAAATGCTGACGACTCTAGGGTACTCCCAGATGCCTCGTCTCACTTCATTCAACTCATGAATGAGTTGCTTCGAGTGGGAACGAGAACGGGGGTCGAGGGAGCGTCTGCGCAAATCGTGAACCCGCTAATCAACTATGACAAGGCGCAGGTCCTTAGAATTGCGATCGAGCTCGGTGTCCCACTCGAATTGACGTGGAGTTGCTATGAGGATGTGCTCGTTCCATGTGGGAGGTGCCGAGGATGTCGCACAAGGCTCGTAGCCTTCCAAGAAATTGGTGCCCAAGATCCACTGCAATACGCATAGTTCCTCGTCACGGTTGATGTGCGGTGTTCTAATTCGTCAGTTAGTCGCGGGCAAACTCCGAATCAATAAAAGCCTTTGCCATAGCGCACGACGGCTGAGAACAACGTGTTACTCACTTTCCAGCTGAAACTGCCAAGAGGCTCTTGAGTACCATGTTGTATTTCCTTGACTTCTCAATACAATATTTTATACAATTCTGTCGAAAACTATTAATTCACATACAGAGACTACGTGAACTTCTCCACCTTTTGAGGAGCAAAAACCGAAATGGTAGATCACGTTGAAGCTTCGAGCACAAAGCCTTCTCCCGAATTAAGAATCACCCAGATTAGGAAACGCGACGGACGAATCGTCCCATTTGACAAAGAAAAGATCACATACGCTATCTACAGAGCAATCGTTGCGACGAGCGGCAGAGATCGGGCGCTAGCCGAATCGCTCTCAGCACGCGTCGTCGAGATACTCAACGACAAGTACGGAACGCAAGCCATCCCAGCGGTCGAAGACGTCCAAGACATCGTAGAGAGAGTGCTCGTTGAAAATGGCCAAGCGAAGGTCGCTAAGACTTACATAATTTACAGACAGAAACGAGCAGAGATGCGTCACGAGAAACAGCGGGTTCTGGAGAAGGAAGCGATCGATGAAGTCGACAAAGCATTTGATCTCAATGCTCTTAGAGTGCTCAAAGCGCGATATTTGAAGAAGGACGAAACAGGCAAGCTCATAGAGACACCAAAACAGCTCTTCACTCGAATCTCCGTTCACGCGGCCCTACCAGATTTGTTCTACGATGATGAGATCTTCGACATTGAGAAAAAACAGCAGATCCGCGAATCGGAGAGCTTCGATCCTGTCCAATTTCACGAAAGAGTCGGCATTGGAAAGTTCACGCTCAACAGGTATCACCTTGAAGCCCTCAAACGAATGTATGATCGGTTCAGCAGCGACGGAGCGATGAAAGTCTCTTGGTCACGCTTGCTGGATATGCTTAAGGCAGGTTACTTTAACAAATATGAGAAGTCGATTACTGCGTTCTATGAGCTAATGGTTTCTAGGAAGTTCATGCCCAATACTCCTGCGATCGCTAATTTCGGAAACGTTCTGGGCATGGGTTCGGCGTGCTTTGTTCTGGACGTAGACGACTCGATTGAAAGCATCATGGAGACGCTGAAGCAGACAGCAGTAGTCTTCAAGGCCGGTGGGGGAATGGGTTACAATTTCTCCAAGCTAAGACCGGAAGGAGATTACGTAAGCTCAACCTCAGGTGTGGCCTCCGGCCCAATCAGTTTCATGATGCTATTCGACACGATGACCGATGTTATCAAACAAGGGGGAATCCGCCGCGGAGCCAACATGGGCATCGTGAATAGCAATCACCCTGACGTGGAGAAATTCATCACAGCAAAGAAAGGCAATAAGGCGCTGAGAAACTTCAACATCTCGGTTCTCCTAATGCCTGATTTCTGGGATTGTTACAGGAACAACAAACCGTACCCGCTAGTTAACCCGAGAACCAAGAAAGTTGTTCGTGAGGTCAATCCGCGACTGCTATTCGACATGATAGTATACCAGGCTTGGGAGAGCGCGGAACCAGGAGTCATCTTCTTCGACCATGTGAACGAGCATAATCCCTTCTACAAACACCTCGGCCCAATAGTCACAACCAACCCATGCGTCTCCTCTGATAGCTTGATTTCAACCGCAAGGGGCCTGGAGAGAATCGATTCCATGACGGCAGAGGATGTTTCGACAGATTTACGCGCAGCTCAGGTAGATAGAATGAGTTCAGGGCAGGTCACTGTTCAAATGGGTGTGAGGCTCCAAAAGACCTCGCAAGTTATCCGCACTGGATGCAAACCGGCCTACCGTATCATAACCGGATCAGGGTACGAACTAACCGCGACCGCGGACCACAGGGTATTGACAGAGAACGGTTGGAGAGCAGTGTCCGAACTCAGTGTAGGCGTCCGAGTCTGCATCCAATCTGGAGAAGGCCGATTCAATCAAGACAGAGAACTACCGATCCGAGTAGTAAATAGCATCACGACGAAGAAGGGAAGAAAGTATGTGTGGCACCTTCCTCACGAATGGAGCCGCGAGCTCGGACTATGCCTCGGATGGCTAGTAGGTGATGGATGGCTCAATACGAAACATAATCAGTCTGGTTGGGTGTTCGCTGAAGAGGACAGAGAAGCTCGAACGCTCCTAGAGCCTATTCTCGAATCCTTTGTTGGAAGACCACTAACTGAAGTCCGCGTAGCCCGCAGCGTTATTCAACTACGCACCGCCAGTAAGTACGTTGTAAAGTTCCTAGCAGACCTAGGTGTGAAACCAGTTGGCACGGACAAGGCGGCCCCGCGCTCGCTCTTCACGGCTACAGAGGAGGCGGTTGTTGGTTTCCTCAAGGGATTGTTCAGCTCTGATGGAACGATCTACTCGCAACAGGAAAGCAGATACACCATCAGACTCAATTCAAGTTCCCTAACATTGCTTAAGGATGTACAGCTCCTACTTCTCAATCTCGGAATCTACTCAAACATCTATGATCGGTCCACAGAACCCAAACCGTTCCATTATACGACAGCCAAAGGTGACCTGAAAACATATTCGACAAGCGGCATCAACTATGAACTCTCAATAAACGGTCAAAACTTGGTCAAATTCATCAAGAAAATCGGATTCATCAAGTCCCGACACAGAGCCATCGCTCAAGAAATCCTAAGTGCCTACACAAGGGGACCGTACTCCGAAGATTTCGTAGCGCCGATCGAATCGATCGAGTATGTGGGGGAGAAAGAGGTTTGGGATATCACCGAATCTATTACACATTCATTCATAGCGAACGGGCTCGTAGTGCACAACTGCGGTGAAGTTCTCCTCTACCCGAACGAATCATGCAACCTAGGCAGCATCAACGTCTGGGCTTTTGCAAGACGAGATGAGAACGGAAAAGTCACCTACGATTGGGACAACTTGCGTGAAGCGATCTACCTTGCCTCAAGATTCCTAGACAACGTGATCGATGTGAACAACTTTCCACTCAAGAGCATCGAAGATATGACCCTGGCGACCCGAAAGATCGGCTTGGGCGTGATGGGTTTAGCCGATTTGCTCCTCGAGATGCGATCACCGTACAACAGTGATGAAGGCCGAAAATTCATGGAGGAACTCATGGAGTTCATCAACTACCACTCCAAACTGGCATCAATCGAGATGGCCAAAGAACGAGGGCCAGTGCCATACTTCGACAAGAGCTTCTACCCGGAGGGAAGACTGCCCTTCGCAGGATTCTACGATCGCAAGTCATGGCACTTTGACTGGGACAAAGTGGCTGAAATGATCAAGCGCCATGGCGTAAGAAATGGATATACCACAGTCATCGCGCCAACTGGCAGCATATCCATGATAGCTGGCTGCAGCAGCGGAATTGAACCAATCTATTCTCTCGTATACGAGAAACATGTCAAGGTAGGCAGCTTCTACTACATCGACCCGGTCTTCGAACGCGTCATGACCGAAGAAGGACTCTTCGGCGAAGACCTACTCAGAGACGTCAACGACCACGGCGGCTCCATTCAAAAAATAAGCTACATCCCAGAAGACCTGAAGAGAGTCTACATCACCGCCATGGATATCCGCCCAGAAGACCACATACGAGCTCTTGCGGCATTCCAAAGATGGACAGATTCATCGATCTCGAAGACCAACAACTTCCCAGCAAACGCAACGGTTGAGGACATGCGTGAGTCATACCTCTTAGCCTACAAATTGGGTTGCAAGGACGTGACCGTTTTCCGGGACACTTCAATCAAAGGCCAAGTCCTAGTTGCCCCACGCAAGAAACAGGAGCCCAACACGGAACACAACAGCACGACGAATGATCAAGCAGCTCGGGCCCCGCAACTATTGACGATGCCCCTTGTGGGCGGTTCAGGCGTTAGCGAACAGGTGAAACTTTGCCCGCAATGCACGACACAAGTCGTTTACCAAGAAGGATGCTACATCTGCCCTGAGTGCGGCTGGGGCGCCTGCGCCTGAGGAGAACGCGTCCGTATCGGTCCTCCTCGGGCCTCTAAGGAATGAAACGATGACTCCTAACGCATTAATGACTGCAAAAGCATAGAACGCGTATCTAATGGCATCGAGCAGTTGCAGTGTTTCCTGTTGGCTTCCCATAGAAGTTGCACTGACGACAATTGCTAATTTGTCGTAGGGCATAACTGCCGTCATCAGCGCTAGAGCTAGTGGGATACTCACAACGCTACTTGTGTTGAGTATCGTACTTCGCACTCCCGCACCTATCCCTCGTCTGTCGGCCGGCACTGAAGCCATCACTGAGCTCGCATTTGGTGATCTGAAGAGTCCGATACCGAATCCTGCAAGAGCCAATGCTGCAGCTATGGATATGACGGTCGTATCGGTTGAGAACGTGCTGAAGACCAAGAGCGCCCCGCTCGTTATGGCCAGACCTAGTGTGCTTAGACCACGTCCTCCGTATCTGTCTGAGAGTCGCCCACTAATTGGACCTATCACGATCAGCGTCAAGTCCATTGGAATCAGAGCGAGCCCCGTTTGAAGGTCAGTGTAGCCTTTCACCAGCTCGAAGTAAAGCGTAAGCTCAAAGGCAAGCGCGGCGAACGCCAAGCCGTTAAAGAGGTTCGATAGATTCCCAGCGATGAACGGACGGATTCGAAAGAGCCACAGATCTAAAACTGGCTGGGCAACTCGTCTCTCGTGTACTAGAAATATCGCAAACAGAGCCATGCTTGTAATCAGAAGGAACCGAGTGACTAAGGACTGTAGGTCGCCTATTGTTAAGGCGAGAAGGACGATGGTGAGAGCAGAGGAGAATAGCAATGCGCCGAGATAATCAAATCTCTCCTCGGTGGTCTTCCCGTAGAGCTCCTTCAACCTTCTGTGTGCCCAAATGGTGCCGAAGATCCCGACGGGGATATTGATCCAGAATATTGACCGCCAGCCAAAGAGCCCTATCATGACGCCGCTCAGCGTGTATCCGACGATTGTCCCGGCGTTTATTGCCATCTGATTGATACCGATTGCCGTTCCCAATTCAGCTGTTGGAAAGGCGTCTACCACGATTGCCATGCTGTTCACGAAGAGAAGCGCCCCTCCGAGTCCTTGGACCAATCTTGCCGCAATCAATAGTTCCCCTGATGGCGCCAAGCTGCAAAAAAGGGACCCCGCTGTGAAGACGGCGAAGCCGGCATTATACAGTTTGACGCGCCCAATGATATCAGCGACCCGGCCGACTGTAACCAGCAGAATTGTAATCATCAACCTATAGCCCGTGATTACCCATATCCCTGCAAAGAGTGACGTATTGAGATCCTGAATGATAGTGGGAAGGCCGACAACGACTATGCTGGCGTCGAGTGTGGACATGAAAATTCCGACAGTGGTAACCGTCAGAACCGTCCACTTGTACTCCAAGAGGTCTCGAACCTGTTAATATTGGGATTAGGCCAAGGGCTCAGTGCATGTTCGTTGTATGAAAACACTTACCAGATAAAATCTAATTCCTCTACTCTCAACCGAAAGGATCAGTACAAATGGCCCAACTTTATTTCCCAACACTCCACCTGATGTAGTGATTCCAAATGGACAAGCGCTTGCTCAGGATTGTTAACAAGATTAGAGATAGAGGACTCCGAAGGAAGGTTCAGCAACTTCTCGAGCATCCTACTGTAAGGATCGGGGGTAAGACTTACTCAGGCATTCCGATCGATAAGTCTCCAGCGAGCATACGACACCACCATAACTATCCTGGTGGTTTCATTGAACACACACTCGCCCTCTACGAACTCTGCATGAGTCTATCACGAATCGTCCGAGAAGTCTACAAGTGTAGGGTTGATTCGGACTTGGTTCTCTGCGGAGTACTTCTCCATGACATCTTCAAACCAGCTACATACAGCCAACGTGTCGGAGGTGGCTACCGTCGCTCAGGGTTGGCGGAGCGCGTTGACCATTTGACACTCGCGAGTGCCGAACTAATCCGGCGCGGTTTCCCTCTTAACGCTGTGCATGTCGTCACAGCCAGCCACGGCTATCAGTACGGACCAATAGGACCGATGACGATTGAAGCGCTCATTTGCCATTTGGGAGACTACTGTGAAGCCAAGTTGAACGGCGATATCCTCAGTGCGGCGCGTTTCATGGTTCGTGAAGTCACTGGAGAAGAGCCTTCGACCCTAAGTGGCAAAGATGCTTTCGCAATTGTAAGGGCCAAGACGGACAAGGGTTGGGATGGAGTGAGGGACACCATGTCACGAATCAAGTACACTGGCTAGATTTTGAGGTGCTGGACAGTTTGTCGCTAAGGAGCGAGTTGTGGAAGGACGTTGTCAGAGCGATAGAGGCGGCTATACCTGAATATGATTTGGTGAACGAAAAAGTATCTCTAGGTCAGGCTCAGAAAGCTCGCAAGTATGCCGTCGAACAACTCAGTCTTCCGGAGGAGAAGTTGGTTTTGGATGCTGGTGTAGGTCCCGGCACGATGAGCGAACTTCTACTTTCAAACCAAAATAAGATCATTATAGTCGGATTGGATGCCTCTGTCAAGCTCTTGGAAGCAGCCCAACGAAGGTTCAGCGAGCGACATTCTGAAAGAGTGCATTTAGTCCGGGGCGTCTTCGAGGCGTTACCTTTTCGGGATGGGTGTTTTCAGAGACTCGTAAGCGCCTATGCGTTTCGTGACTCTCGCGACAGAGAGACGGCAATTGCCGAGTTCTCTCGCGTCAGTTCAGAGAGGGGAATCTTCGCAATCGTTGATCTAGGCAAACCCGACAGCCCGGTCAAGAGACTGCCTATCACAATCTACGTCAGATTCTTCATACCTTTAATCGCCTGGTGGTCCAAATCTAGGGCCGTTGAGGGAAATCCGTGGAGGATGATTTTTCCAACATATCAAGCGCTCGTTACCAACAGCACTCTGATATCCTCTTTGAGGAAATGTTTTGTCAGTGTGAAGATAAGAGAATGGAGTTTGGGCGGGGTAATCGTAGTAATCGCACAGAAGGCTGTCTGATTCACTGAATCTTTGAAATGTACTCAGCCATTTTCTTTATTCCTTCCCTAATTCGTTCTTCTGGTTCGCTGACAAAGGTCATTCGAACATGTCCGGTGCCGTTCTCTCCGAAGAATCTGCCCGGTATTACTGCGACGCCCGTATCGTTCAGTAGTCGTGTGGAGAAGTCCTCTTCGTTGAGGTGAATCTCCCTCAAATATGCGCGGATGTCGACGAAGTAATAGAATGCTCCGCGCGGCGTAACCGTCTTGGCTAGCGGTAGGTGCTGTTGCAGCATTTTCCCCATAAGATCCCTTTTCTTGACGTAATAAGGAACAACCAAATTTCGAATGTAAGATTCTTTCATGTTCTCCCTAAGGAATCTTACGAGCGCGAATTGTCCCAAAGTTTCAGGCGCAAGCGTGCTGTATTGCTGCATCTTTTCCATGGATTCGATTATCTGAGATGGAGCGAGCGTGTAACCAAGCCTTAATCCGGGTATGCCGGCCTCCTTTGAGAAACTGCAGACTGTAATCGTTCTTTCTTTGGCACCCGGGAAGCGGCTAATCCAAACATGCTCACCCTCGTAGATGATGTGCTTGTAGATGTCATCGCTAATGATCCAGAAATCGTAATCCTGAGCTAGGTCGACCAGGGTCTTCACGAATTCCTCGTTCAGTATTCTACCCGTGGGATTGTCAGGTGACAGAACCATCATTGCCTTTGTCTTCTTCGAAACTACCCTCTTGAGTTGTTCGCCACTTGGCTGATATCCCTCTTCGACGGAGACGGTGAGCCACCGCGGTTTTCCTTGAGCTAGATTAATTATCTCACTGTATCCTAGGTAGGTTGGATCCGTTAGGATTACCTCGTCTTCTGTCTCAACGAGGGACATCACCAGATTGGATATAGCTTCAGTCGCTCATGTTGTGATGATTATTTCTGAAGCCGGATCGAAATCCACATGTTCGCGTCCTCAGAGATCGCTGCGCGGAGCTCCGGTATCCCCCGTGTCCCAGTGTATCCGCAACTTCTCAGCGGATTCGCTTTGAGGAGGCGACTGAACTCTTCAAGAAATTCTTTGGGTGGAGGAATACTTGGTGCTCCTCCGCCGAAGGATATCATGTCGCTGCGTTTGCGGGCTTCATCAAGTAAGGCGGCCACTTTGCGGATTGGTGACATGTGTATCTTTTCGATTCGCCGCGAAAGTGTTCTCATCAAACGCTCGCTGTGACGTGTATTGGAATCGCTTATACCGCTTGCGCTGACGCCGTCAACGAATTCGCTTGTTTTGGGTTGTTAAGGATTCTTGTCTGTCAGACGCGCGCTTTCCATTAGGCTAGCTTAAGTTATATCTCGTATCGTTTGCAGCTACTGCAATACCATCTTTGGAACGATTCTATGTAGGTAAGGTCTCCGTTACAATTTGAGCACTTAGGAGTCCCGGATTTCTTCGTCTAGAACGTCTCCTCCTTCTCCTCGATTGTTGACATTAAGAAAACTGTTATGGTAAGCCGCGATGCGGGTCAAGATGAGAGATAAGCAGTCGTGCCTTCACTTTGCCGGTTTGATTTTGTTTGCTCCGCCCATGTGGATTTGAAGTTGTTCTGGGATGGTTATCGAACCACCTTTGGTCTGATAGTTCTCCATTATCGCTACGAGAGTTCGTTCAGTGGCTACTAATGTACTGTTTAGGGTGTGAACCCATTTGGTCGGTTCGTCTGGTTTATCCCTGAACCTGATCTTCGAACGGACCGCTTGATATGTGGTGCAGTTGCTGCACGATACGATCTCGCGATATTTCCCTTGCCCCGGCAGCCAAGCTTCTAGGTCGTATTTCTTGGCTGCGACCGTTCCAAGGTCCCCCGTGCAGACGTTCACTACCCTGTAGGGGATCTTCAGTAGTTGGAAGAACTCTTCGGCGTTCGCGATTAGCTTCTCATGTTCTCCCCAAGAGTTTTTGGGTTTGGAGAATACGAATTGTTCGACCTTCTCGAATTGGTGGACCCGGAAGATGCCTTTTGTATCTCGACCATGTGAACCTGCTTCCTTTCTAAAACACGGGCTGACGCCTCCGTATCGTAACGGTAGGCTCTTCCCATCGAGTATCTCATCCATGTACTGAACGAGCATCCCATGCTCCGATGTAGGAATGAGGTAGAGGTCTTCGCCTTCGACCTTGTAGATGACCTCCTCAAAGTCCGAAAGTGCGACTGCTCCACCTATTGCATCACGCCTCAGAAAGTAGGGGGGCTGGATGAGCGTGAAACCTTTCATCTCAATGAAGTCGATGGCAAATTTCATCAGGGCATAGTTAAGCTTCACCAAGTCGCCTCTCAGATAGTAGAATCTCGCCCCAGCTACCTTCGCAGCACGCTCGATATCGATGAGCCCCAGATTGGTGGCTAGGTCTATGTGATCTTTTGGTTTGAAGTCAAATTCGGGTTGCTTGCCCCATCTCTTGATCTCAACGTTATCATTCTCATCCTTTCCGAATGGCACGCTCTCATGCATGATATTCGGCAATCGGAGCAACGCATCGTTGATCTTGTGCTCGAGTTCCTCGACCTGCTTCTCCAACGTCTTGATTTGTTCAGGTATCTGTTCAGCGTCCTTCACTAGTGCTGCAACGTCCGCTCCTTGTCTACGTTGCTTGGCTATTTCCTCTGTGAGCTTATTTCGCTTATTTCGGAGATTGTTTGCTTCTGTCGAAACGCTACGCCACTTCCGATCATCGTTCATCAGGTCATCTACCCATGGAATCTTATCGAGTTCACCTCTTCGCTTGAGA
>Ga0315282_10001161_pt1 | contig 50691 bp, 29 predicted proteins | sample YL17G07_20_MG_FD_203693 | JGI IMG/M metagenome (GOLD analysis project Ga0315282, IMG submission 203693) | Sediment microbial communities from Yellowstone Lake, YNP, Wyoming, USA - YL17G07_20 | ecosystem: Environmental > Aquatic > Freshwater > Lake > Sediment | place: USA: Wyoming | collected...
CATCTGTTGGGAACGCTCGGATTGCCGAAATGCCATCGCAGGACTCCTTTCCAAAACCCTACCGCCCATCATACATCCCTCCGCCAAAAAGGAAAGAACCTCCTTATCAGAATTGTGACACAGCCTGGAAGCTTGGCGATGGGGATCTTCCCATGCGTAGGACCATCGCCAAGGCCTGCGGCCTTGACGATGCCACCCGGCACCTCTCCTTCCGGGACTTTGCGATTGCCCTGGGGATCGCAACAACTGACGTTGATACGAGGGCGCCACTCACTGCAGAAGCAGTGAGACCATGTCGTCCGAAAGCTTCAGGAGAAACTCACGTCCGGCGTCTTCCGGTCCCCCCACCTTGTAGTCCAATATCTCCTTCAGAACACCGATCCTGTCGTCGTGGCAGAGAACGCCGAACGAGCCGGTCGAATTCGGGACGACGTGGAACCTCGCAATGCCCTGTTCGTCCGTGTTGTGCGAAACGCCCCAGTGCTGCATACTGTCCGGGCCGACTTCCACGGTGCGTATCGGTATGCCTTCCAGCGCCTGGCCGGCCGAATCAGTCACCCGGACCTGAATGGTAATCGCCCGCTCGAGCGTGAAACGCCCGAGATCGGCGGTCTCTCCCTGCGCCAGGCGAATCTCCTGCGGGATCAGGATCGGACAGAACTCCTCGTCGTACGGCATCTCCAGTTTCAGCCGCAGGCTGACGCCAGCGGGCACCGGGACCGGCAGTCTTGCGTTCGGTTTCAGCCAGTGCTTGTATTCCAGAAAGCTCTCCCGGTTGTCGTCGATGCCCAGCAGGTCCTTGACCCATGTGGGACGCGATTCCTCCTCGATCTTCCACACCGGCATGATCGAAGTGAATTCCTTGTCTATGGCGGTTTCGACGAAGACTGTGGCGGCGGGGAAGAGCTTGATCGTCGGGACTTCGGCGAAACCGTCCGGCCCAGGCTTGAGGGAGTGCTTGCGGTACATCACGGCCAGGTAGTCTTGCTCAAAGGCGACGAATCCGTAAAACGTCTCGTCCGGCTCCAGGGCGATGCCGTAACTGCCCGCGGCATCGGTCCTGACCAGCTTTGTGAAGCCGTATGCCTTGTGCAGCAGGTCGAGGGCCGCGTCATTTCCAGGCGGATCGCTCGCAAGGCCGTGCAGAGTGTCCCACTGTTCGGACGTGAGATCACAGAGTCGCATATCGCTGGAGACACTGCTCATCGCCAAAACAAACGCGCCCGACAAGGGCCGGCCGGTAATTCCATGCACCACGCGGCCGTAATACGTGACGCCGGCAGGCAGTCTGAAAACCACCTCCTGCGGACTTTCCCGCGTCAGTTCCACCGGCTCGAACCGACACTCTCCGTGCGTGCTATGCATCGTCGCCTCGCACGTGCCCGACGGGAGTAATATGCCATCTTTCCAATCGTCGTAGTAGAGCGAGAGCAAGACGTGATCAGGTCGCCGCAGCAAGACCGTGATGGCTTCGAGCTTAGCCGGATCGGTGACCTGGCCCTTTTGATCCTCGAATCGCAATCGTCGCAGCCGATCTCCGCGTTCGAGAACGATCTTCACTTCCCGCCCGTTCTCAATCGGCTCGCCGTACGGCAGCAATCCGAGCGCTTTTGGCGCCTCAATCCGAACATAATACTTTGATTTCGGCGGGATCAGCTCGCCCCGGTCCTCCCGCTCCTTGCGGTTGGGCAGGTAGAATGAAAACATGCCGTTGGCGTCGGTGATGCCCTTGCAGGGCTCGCCAAGCGCGTTCACCAGGCCCTCGCCGAGCGTGCGAACGCTTGGGCATTCGATTGTCGCCCCAGCCACCGGCGCGCCGTTCGGGTCCACGACCCGGCCGCAAATCGCGCGTTCGGCCGCTGCTGTCCCTTTGCGAACCAGCGGCACGGTGAGCCTGCGTGCCGGCTCGAATGGCTCTCGTACCTCGGCACACCCGTATTCCGGATGCGACACAGTGAAACAGATCGTGCGGAGGTTTCCCACGAGTGTTTTCCACGTCAGCCGGCCGGCATCGTCCAGCGTTGCCCGGCCGAACCGGATGCGCGGACCTCGGTAGTCCGTCAGCCAGATCTCCACTGCCGCGTCGGGCAGTGGTTCGCCCAACGCATCGATGAACATCCAGAGACGCGCCTCGCGGTCAGGCGTGTGCGAGAAGGGCAGACGCAAGTTGAGCTTCTTCGTGACGGCCATCGCACAGACGTGGTCGCCGACGGCCTTTCTTACGGCTTCGTCCTTCTGGTCCTCCGCCGTGATAACGGCAACCGGCGGAACTGCTGCCTCGTCGCGTGCGATGGTGGCTTGGCCGCCCTTGATAGGGATACTCTGCGGCTGGAACTCGCCTGGCGAATTCTCCCAGTCGCGGTACATCCGCACCACGAGCATCTTGCCGTCAAGCTCGGTCGCCGTGTCCGGCCGGGCATACTCTACGACGATGTCAGCCGTGGGCGGCGGAGGTACGAGGGCATCGTCGGTCTGCAGGATGATTGTCAGTATGATTCCTGTCAGAATCGTGATGACCATCTTCTAACCCTCGCACAATACCTGTCTCAAATGTGTCCAAGGCAAATCCGCCGACTCTATCCTACCATATTGACGCTCAGATGCCACAGATGTTACAAATTCGGCGGCTGTCAGGTCGAGGCATCGGTGGGCCGGCGCCTGGCAGAGGCGAAACGATGCTTTGTTTTCGGATGAGGACCGATTATGCGATACGAGTATCTCCACCCGCGGGATGAGCTGGTGCTCACGATGCAGCGGATCTACCGCTACAAGATGACAACGACCTCCGGGGGCAACCTGTCGATCCTGGACGAGAACGGCGACATGTGGATCACGCCGACAGGAGTTGATAAAGGCACACTGACGCCGAATGACATCATGTGCGTGCGTGCCAGCGGCAGTATCGAAGGGCTGCACCGGCCGTCGTCGGAGTACCCGTTCCACAAGGCGATCTACGCCGTCCGCCGTGACATCAAGGCGGTCGTCCACGCGCATCCGATGGCCCTGGTGGCCTTCAGCATCGCGCACAAGGTGCCGGATACGCGGCTGTTTCACCAGGTGTGGCGGTCCAACGGGACAGCCGGTTTTGCGTCCTATGGCGTGCCCGGCAGCAAGGACCTGGGCGACAAGATCGCGCAGAAGTATGCCGAGGGATTCGACAGCGTCATTCTCGAAAACCACGGCGTCTGCTGCGGCGGCAGGACTCTGCAAGAGGCCTTTCAGAGATTTGAGACCCTGGAGATGTGCTGCAAGGTGCTCATCAAGGCCAACACCATCGGCGACCCAGAATTTCTCACGGACCAGCAACTCCAACTGCAGGGCAAGAGCGATGTCCCGATCGACTCGTTCGAATACGACCCGACGATGATGAGCATTCGCGAGAAGGAGCTGCGCAATCAGCTTTCCAACTTCATCGAGCGGGGCTACTGCCAGGGCCTGCTGACCACGACCACCGGCACATTCTCCGCCCGGATCGACGGCGAGAAGTTCCTGATCACGCCCTATCCGCTCGACCGCCACAGCGTCCTGCCGGAAGAGCTGGTGATGATCCGCAAGGGCAAAAAAGAGTTCGGCAAGCACCCCAGCCGCGGGGTGTTCGCTCACAAGGCGATCTATGATGCACATCCGGATGTGATGGCTGTGATCAACGCCTCGCCCATCAATGCCATGGCTTTCAGCGTCTGTCACCGGGCGATCGATACGTACACGATTCCGGAGAGCTACATCTTCGTTCGGGAGGTGAGCCTGCTGCCCTTCGAGACAGCATTCAACGACTACGCGACTCTGGCGAGAACGCTGACGCTGAGCAGTCCCGCGGCGGTCCTGTGCAACAACGGCGTCATGGTCGTCGGCGACAGCGTGCTCGCAGCCTTCGACAAGCTCGAAGTGCTGGAGCATTCCGCCGAAGCCGTGCTTGATGCCCAGCCCATCGGCGGCCACGTCGCAATGTCCCAGCAGATCATCGACGAGTTGGCCGACGCATTCCACCTGGAGCGTGCAGCCCCTCGTCCGAAATGATTGTTTGAAGCCTGATCCTGGGGTACGATGGTTCGCGCCATCGTTGATGTGGTTTGTGCACGCTCGGTTTACGAGAGGTTTGTAGTGACGCCACAGAGACGCAACATCTTGCGTCTCTACCCAGCGACAGGAAAGGGCCCACAATCCGATCACGAGGCTCTTGCGGCGCGGCGGCGCTTCCACCATTCCGCCGGTTTCGTCCGCAGAGCTTCCATGTAGAGATAGAACACCGGAGTGACGTACAGGGTCAGGGTCTGGGAGAACAGCAGGCCTCCCACGACGGCCAGGCCCAATGGCTTGCGGGATTCCGCGCCGGCGCCCAAGCCCAACGCGATAGGCAGGCTCCCCATGAGGGCCGCCATGGTCGTCATCATAATCGGCCGGAACCGGATGAGGCTTGCCTCCAGGATCGCATCATGCGGGTTCTTGCCCTCCGTCCGCTGCGCCTCGATGGCGAAGTCCACCATCATGATCCCGTTCTTCTTGACCAGGCCGACCAGCATGACGATTCCGACGAAGGCGTAGATCGACAGCTCGACCCGAAAGATGAGCAGGGTGAGTAACGCACCGAAGCCCGCAAACGGCAGGGCGGAGAGAATCGTGATCGGATGGATGAAGCTCTCATACAGCACGCCGAGCACCAGGTAGATGACCAGGATCGCCAGCGCGAGCAGCCAACCAAGCCCTTTCAACGATGATTGGAAGGCCTGAGCCGTGCCCTGGAAGCTGGTGGTGACCGTCGGCGGCAGGAGGCTCCGCGACAGCCTGTTGACCTCACTGACAGCCTCACCCAGCGAGTAGCCCGGGGCAAGGTTGAACGAGATCGTCACCGAGGGCAATTGGCCCTGGTGGTTGATCGTCAGCGGCCCGACACCCGTGGTCAGGTCGGCCACGGCGTTGAGCGGAACGAGTCGACCGCTCTTGGCGCGAACGTACAGCATGCTCAACGCCGTTGGATCAAGCTGATCCTTGTCCTGCAGTTCCATGACCACGTAATACTGGTTGTTCGGCGCCAGGATCATGGAGACCTGCCGCGAGCCGTAGGCGTTGTATAGCGTCTCCTCGATCTGGGCGGCCGTGATGCCTGTCGCCGAGGCCTTGTCACGCTGAATCTCGACATTCACCTGCGGGTTCTTCATTCGCAGGTCGCTCGTGACATCCTGGAAGCCGGGCAGCTCCCGGATCTTCTGCTCCAGCAGGACGGCGTATTCGTACAACTCGGCAGTATCGGGGCTTTGCAGCGTGAACTGATACTGGCTCCTGGCCGCGCGGCCGCCGATAGAGATCGTGGGCGGGTTCTGCAGGAACACCCTCATGCCGGGAATCGCATTGAGTGCGGGGCGCCACTGCTGAACCAGCTCATCGGCCGAGAATTGCCGCTGCGACTTCGGTTTCAGGCGGATCATGATCGAGCCCATATTGCTCCCCGAGCTGCCGCGGGCGCCGGCGCTGGACATGAAGGACCGGATCTCGGGTTTGGCTCGCAGGATCGCGGCGACCGCCTGCTGATGCTCGAACATGGACTTGTAGGAGATGCCTTCGACCGCCTCGGTGGAGCCCATGATCTGCTCGCGGTCCTCGTTCGGAATGAACCCTTTGGGAATCCGCATGAAAAGGAGGACGGTGGCGGCCAGTGTCGCGACGGAGAACATCATCGCGCCGAGCTTGTGATCGAGGACCCATCGGAGGGTGCGCTCGTAGAAACGCACCATGAGCTGATAAATGCGCTCGGAGAACGCGTACGCCCGGCCGTGATGGATCTCCCCCGGCGGCTTCAGGAACCGGCTGGACAGCATCGGCGTCAGCGTCAGGGCAATGAAGCCCGAAACCAGCACCGCCGCGCCGATCGTGACGGCGAACTCGCGGAACAGCCGGCCGATCAGTCCGCCCATGAACAGGACTGGGATGAACACTGCCGCCAGCGATAGTGTCATGCTGACGATCGTGAAGCCGACCTCACTCGCGCCGTCAAGCGCCGCTGTGAACGTGGGCTTGCCCATCTCCAGGTGCCGCACGATGTTCTCCAGCATGACGATGGCATCGTCCACGACGAATCCGACCGACAGCGTCAGCGCCATGAGCGAGAGGTTGTCCAGGCTGAAGCCCCAGAGATACATGACGACGAACGTCCCGATGATGGCCATCGGCAGCGCCAGGCTCGGGATGATCGTCGCCGACAGGTTGCGCAGGAACAGGAAGATGACCAGCACGACGAGGAAGAGCGTCAGCAACAGGGTATACTCGACGTCGCGGACCGAGTCCTTGATCGAGAGCGACCGGTCGAAGAGAATGTTCATGATGACGGAGGCCGGCAGTTGTCCCCGGAAGGTGGGCAGCAGCTTCTTGACGGCCTCGGCGACCTGGACCGTATTCGTGCCCGGCTGGCGCTGGATCGCCAGCACGATGGACCTCTGCTGCTCCGTGCCGTCGAAGTACCATGCGGCGACTTTGTCATTTTCGACGCTGTCGGTGACCTGGGCGATGTCGCCAAGGCGGACCGGTGAGCCGTTGCGATACGTCACGATCAGCGGCCGGTAGGCGTCGGCGGTGTTGAGCTGTCCCGAAGCGAGAACTGTAAACGCGCGATGCGAACCATACAGAATTCCGGTGGGCAGGGTGACGTTGCCGTTCTCGATTGCCGCTGCCACCTCATCGATCCCGACGGCCTTGCTCGAGAGAGCCATCGGGTCGAGGCGGACGCGCACGGCGTATTTCTGGCCGCCGTAGACCTGGACCTGGGCCACGCCGTTGACCGTGCTGATCCGCTGCGCCATCAGGGTTTCCGCATACTCGTCCAACTGGTACAGCGGCAGCGTGGCGCCGGTCAACGCAAGGAACAGGATCGGCTGATCGGCGGGGTTGACCTTGTAGTACGTCGGAGGGCTGGGCATATCGCGCGGCAGGTTGCGCACGGCCCGCGAAATCGCCGCCTGGATGTCCTGGGCGGCCCCGTCGATGTCTCGCGTCAGGTCGAACTGGATCGTGATCTGGGTGCTGCCCAGCGCGCTGCTGGAGAGCATCGAATCGATCCCGGCGATGGTGGAGAACTGGCGCTCCAGAGGCGTCGCCACGGCGGCCGCCATCGTCTCGGGGCTGGCACCGGGCAGCGAGCCCGAGACCTGGATCGTGGGGAAATCCACGTTGGGCAGGTCACTCATCGGGAGCTTCCGGAAGGCGGACATGCCGAACAGAAGAATGCCGATCATCACGAGGGTCGTCATCACGGGCCTGTGGATAAAGAGCGACGAGAGACTCATGGCTTCTTCACCTCAGCTCGCTCCGCCGCCGGACCTTGGGACGCCGGCGATTGTGACGGATTCTTGATCTGGATCCGAGCGCCCGGGACGAGGCGGAGCTGGCCGTCCGTGATGATGACCTCGCCGGGTTTGACCCCATCGACCACAGTCTCTTTGTCGGCGGCTCTCTTGACGGTGATCGGCCGCATCTCGACGGTCTGATCCGATTTGACGACGTATACAAATTGGCTGTTCTGGCCGGTCTGCACCGCTTGCGACGGTACCACGGTGGAGTTGGGCTCCTGCGCGATCGTCAGGATTACTCTCACGTACTGTCCGGGCCAGAGTCGCTGGTCCTTGTTGGGGAACGTGGCGCGCAGGTGAATCGTCCGGCCGTCGGGATCCACGGTATTGTCGACAAAGGACAAGATGCCGTGGATCGGCTCGCGGTCTTCGCCCGGCCGTATCACGCCGACATCGAGTTCGCCCTTCGCCATCTCTCTCTGGATCGCCGGCAGATATTGCTCGCGAAGGCAGAAGCTGACGTAGATCGGATCCGTCTGCCGAATAGTCACGACAGAGATGTCATCGGCCTTGATCAGGTTGCCCTGGTGGACGTGCAGACTCCCGGTGCGGCCGTCCACCGGCGAGCAAATCGAGCAATATTCAAGCTGCAGTGCGGCGTTCTCGATCGCCGCTTTATCGGCGCCGATGGCCGCCTGCAACGTCTCCACCGCCGTGACAGCCTCATCGTACACGTCCTGCGCGGCAAAACCTTTCTGGAGCAGTTCCGTCTGTCGGGTGGCCTCCCGCTCGGCGTTCTTCAGTTGGGCCTGGTCTCTCTCAAGATTGGCCTTGGCCGCTTTGAGAGCGGCTTCCGGCTGGCGGGGATCAATCGACAGGAGCAGGTCCCCCTTCTTCACCATCTGGCCCTCGGTGAAGTGCACCTGCATAAGAATGCCGGTCACCTGGACCCTGAGATCGACATTCGTGTACGCTTCGACGGTGCCGAAGTCCTCGGCGGTGATCGCCGTCGTCTTCTGTTGTGCTGTGGCCGTAGTCACAGGCACGGCCATGGAACCCTCGGCTCTCGACATCTGCTTGGCCGGCGACTTTTTCACGCAACCGCCGGCGGCGAGCACGGCCGTCAGACAAACGAAGAGGCCAAGCCGCCTCGCCGGATGCGTTCGCCGCCCGCCTGCGAACCAAAGAATCTTCAGAATCATAAATCGTTCCCGTCGAGTACAGACATTTCAGTCCGCTCGGAAATCAAGGCGTATCGGATGATTTTACAGGCTCCCGACCGGGACCGGCAATGCCCCGACGCTCCAGCAGCGAGCCCTCCTGCCGGTACATCTCCACCAGCGACTTCAGATAATTGACAACCGCCTGGACCTCTGCGATCTGACTGGAGGCAAGGTCCCGTTGAGCCTGGGCCACCAGTAGGGAGGTGGACTTGCCCAGGCGGAACTTCTCGTTTTCCGATCGGAGCTTTTCTTCCTGAAGCTTGCGCGTGGCGGCGGTGGCGGTCACCTGCTCCTGCGAGCGGGCGATCTCCAGGTACGCCGTCCTCACGTCCACTTCCACCAATTGGGACAGGTTGCCGATGGCCTCGTGGGCCTGGCGGCGACTCAGGACCGCGCGAAGATGGCGAGCCTCGGCGGCGCGATTCCCCGCCGGGTACTCGAAGTTCAACCCGACGAGGGCGTCGTAACTGTCCTGATCGAGATTCCTGAGCGATCCGCCGAAGGAGTCGGCATACCCGCTCTTGCCCAGCGTGACGAACAGGTCGAGCCTCGGCAGCAGGCCGTTGCGGGTCTTGACAATCTCAAGCTCGCCCCGCTGCAGGAGCAGCTTCGCCTGGTTCAGGTCGGGCCGCATCTGCATCGCCAGGGCCACATGCGATTCGACGCTGTCGAGCGTAATCGACGGATTGGCCGGGAGACTGGCCAGCACGATCTGCCGGTCCCATAACCCGCTGCCCGGCGGATTCACTAAACGCAGCAGGCTCAGCTTCGTTTTCGCCAAGTCGCTGCGGGCGTTGATCAGGTCCTCACGGCGAAGGGCCACTTCCGCCTCGGCCGCCGACAACTCGGTCAACGCCAGGCTGCCCACCCGGATTCGCTCGCGAACTTCTTCCAGTTGTTTCTGAGCCACGTCCAGCGACTGGATGACGATTTCGATTTGTCGCTCAGCCAGGGCGTAATCCCAGTACGTTTCCTCCACTTGGGCGATGAGCGTCTGAACGAAGCCCCGCAACTCGTACTGGGATATCTGCACATCGATTTTCGCCTGGTTCACCGAGGCCAGATTCACGGCAGGTCCCAGGCCCCGCAGCAGCGCCTGGGTTGCGTTGAAGGCAATCCGCGACGCGTATTCGTCTTCGGTGAGTCCGCCGATCCCTGCCTGCGCGGCCAGAGAAGTGCTGCCCGTCACGCCAACCGCAGTGCCGGAAGGCAGGAACTCCTGGACGCCGACGGAAGCAGACGGCCCACTATTCTCGGAGGTTATCGGCCCTGCCTCAACCTTGTTCTGCGCATACGCCAGTTGGCCGGTCAGAGTAGGGTCGAAGACAGCCCACTGCTCGTCCACGAATGTGCGCGTGATTTGCGCGTTCAGGCGCTCGACCACCAGCGACCTGTTGTTCTCCAGCGCCAGCAATGTGGCTTGCCCGACGGTCACCTGCAAAGGTCCCTGCCCGGCCGGCGGATTCGGCGTTGCGGGTTGCGGAGCAGGGGCTTGGACGGTCTCAGTCGTCCGGTTGGGCTCTGAGATTTGCGGACCGATGTAGTCCTCAGAATTCGGCGCATTGGTTGCGGCGCACGAACAGCACAAGAAGGCCAGAAACGGTGTAAGCAGGGCCTTTCCAGCGGACCTCAACTGCGTAATCCTCATCAACATGTTACCCTGTGCATCTGCCGCAAGAACTCATGAAAGACGCTTGAGAGGAGTGGGAAATTGCCACTGTTGCCCCGTATCGCCTTTCACGATGGTCTACCAGCCCGACGCGAAGCGACAAGAATAGGACTTCAGCGGCGAAATGTCCAGAGGTTCTTTCGCAGAGCCACCAATCTCGTTTATTCAGATTCGCCAGGGCGAGCGGGATGCGCGGAAGCACAGGCGGTTGGCACCGTCATCGCCGGGGAATTCCTCTTTCGCCGGGTCCAACTGGAGCGATCTCTGGAGTCGGTAGGCGATGATGGCGAGATGGCCCAGCGATGCCCCGCGATGGCCGATCTCCTCGGGGCAGCTTGTTGTCCGGCGCGTACGAATACACTCAAACCAGTTCGCATGATGATTGTTGTCGCCGATATTAACCTCGCGGGTCGTCAGCTTCATCTCTGCGAGGAGTCCCTCGGGGCTGCCCTCGATTGGCCCGCCGGTGGACATCGATGTGACCCAGCCGCGCTCGCCGACGAAGATGCCGCCGAAGTTGCCCTCCAGCCTCGCAGTCGTGGGCACTGCCTTATAGACGTCCTTGACCATCCCCCAGTGATCCACGTGATGCAGGAGCGTGCCGTTGGCGTACCTGAATGTGAGCGTGGGATAGGTCCCGCTGCTCGGATGAATGACCTCGACAGGCCCGCTTTTCTCCATGCCCAGGGCATACTGAATCACGTCGGCGGCGTGCGACTGGTACCAGGTAACCGCCCCGGCCCCGAAATCCTCATGGAAGGCCCAGGGCACTACACCCGGCGAGGGATTCCTGTGGTAGGCGCTGTTATACGGCTGCCAGGGTGCCGGGCCTACCCACAGGTCCCAGTCGAGCCCGTCTGGCACCGGCTCGGCCGGCAGGGCGAAATCCAGCGGCACGTACGAGTCGACGCCGAGATTACCTGCCAGCTTGCCCCAGAGTGTGAAGACCGATTTGACTTTGCCAAGGCCGCCGGAACGCACGAAGTCGCAGACTTGGCGAATGGTCGGGATCGAGCGGTACTGGGTTCCGGTCTGGAAGATCCGCCCGTACCGTTGCACCGTCTCCACCAGGCGCCGGCCTTCTCGAATCGTCAGGGAGATCGGCTTTTCACAATAGACGTCTTTGCCCGCCTTGACGGCGTCGATCGACTGCATCGTGTGCCAATGGTCCGGCGTGACAATCACGACGGCATCGATATCCGACCGGGCCAGCAACTCGCGGTAGTCGTTGTACGCCGCACAGCCGGCATATCGCTCATTCGAGCGTGCGGCATAGGTATCCTCGACTACCTTCTTTCCCTCCTCGCGGCGCAGCCGATCCACGTCGCAGACGGCGAGTACCTGAATCTCGCGGTCGCCGGCGAGTCGGTGCAGGTGGCCCCGTCCCATCGCTCCGTGGCCGATCAGACCCACGGTAATCCGCTCGCTCGGCGGAGCACTTGCGACCGAGGTCGGAATGATCCACGGAACAGCAACTGCCGCCGAAACGCGGCCCATGCGGCTCAGGCACTCACGGCGTGTAAACTTCTGGCGATTCCTCCCGGGTGTCACGATGTACCTCCACTTACCAGTTGCACGGTGGTCTTGTTGAAAAGCTCGATGGCAGAGGCGCACGATGCGGCGTCTCTGACGCGCCCGAATTCGAGGCAGAACGCGACGTGCTTGCGATCGTGCCCGTGAATCTCTCCCAAACGCTTGCTCATCTCTTCGTTCCCGACGGATTCATTCAGCCTCTCGACGTCAAGATCCGGGTTCATGATGAGGCTCGTCTTGTCCGCGACAACCGCTTCGATCCCTGTTCTCCTGGCGAATTCCGCCACCGCGGTGCGCTCGGCGTCATCGGATGGCAAGCGGTCCGTACGACAGACCAGCAATCGAACGCCTGCGGCATCCAGCTTCAAACGGATCTGCCTCATATCATCGCTGCTGAGCTCGTTGTCGAAAGCCTTGGGGATATCACTACTAACCTTCTGACCAGTATTGCCGCCGACGTACAACAGGCCCAGTTCCGCCGCCTTGTCGATGGTCTCAAAGAGCGTTAGTTCCGTGGACGCCAATGGCACCAGAGCCAAGCGCCAGTTGAGCTTTTCCTGGGCGAGTACGGCCGGGGTCAGCTTGGCGCTCGGCGTCGTCGGACCCGGCAGGTCGCCAAGGACAAACTGGGTCGCTGCGAGATAGAACCGCAACATCTTCGGATCCCAAAAGATGTAGGGGTTGTGCGCAAAGCCGCAGTAGAAGACGCGTCCCCGGCCGTACTGCCGGACCCACGCCAGGGCATAGTCGTTGTCGGCCCGCTCGATCTTGCCGTAGGCCGGGCCCTGGTTCATGTCTGTTTTGGCCGTATCGATGCTGAGGAGCACGCGCACGCGATTTCGCGAGTACGGCTCGTGCACGCGGAAGAATTCGTCCTGGTAGTCGAAGCCCTGGCCCTCGAAAGCCTGGTTCACCGGATGAGTCGGATCGTCGAGCTTGATGAAGACGTGCTCATTATTGGCGCGGTGGTTCGCGCCGCGAGCGCCGAGCATGACGCCGAACTCCGGCCAGTCCTCAATCGCCCCCGGCCATTGGGTGAACGCCACGGAGGTCCCGTGGACGCCCATGAGCCCGCCGCCGGCGTAGACGAACTCGACCAGACTCTGTCGCAACGCCGCATCCTGGAAGAGGTTGCCCACGGTATTGTTGAAGAAGACGGCATCGAATTGCCGCAGGCTCTCCGGGGCGAACACCGCTGCGTCTTTGCTGACTACGGTCTCGAACGCACCGGTGCGCCGGCCCATCAGAGCGAATGCGGCGTTTGCGGTCCGGGCGGAAGGGTGCCCGCCGTAACCGACGTTGGAATCGAAGATCAAGAGCTTTCGCGGCTTGCGGGGTGTGGCGAACGCTTTTGCAGGGATCGCCGTCTCGATTCGCGGGCGCTCCTCGGATTCGGTGGGCTGCCCCTGCGCGCTGGCGCGTTTCAGGGAAGGGACCGCAAGCATCCCGGCCGTCACGATGGCGCCGCCGAGGAACTCACGCCGGGTACTGCATCGTTTGTGTCGTGTCCAGTCAAACATGGGATTCATCCCTTTCCGTCATCGATATACAGCAGACCTTGCCGATCTTGCGAGGACTTTCACTGTCACAGGACCTTAGTGTAGACCGGGCCGGCTCAAAACTCAAGAGCCACTTGGCAGCGGCGGGGCGGGGGGTCATAATCCCCCAACTTGTATGGGCTGAAAAGCAGAATGCAGCACGCGCATCAGGAGGATACCGGATGCATACAATTCGACAGACAAAGTCTGTACTCGCGGTCCTTGGCAACGGCCGAATCTATACCCGCAACGCCAACGGCGATTTCATCTGCCTCGACGTGAGCAAACGCGGCGATCAATCGAAGCCGTAGGTGGCGATCTTCGACAGGGTGCCGCCGGTGTTATCGTAGATCAGGTGGATCAGGCGGATATTCTTATCCTTCAGTTGACTGAGGACATCCGGCGAGATGCCCGGCTCCTGCCTCGGCTCGAACAAGAAGTTCTCAATCTGGTTGTGGTGCTCGGGCCGATACGTCTGCGAGTAGTAGCCTTGCAGGACGATTGGTTCAGTGGTCAGACCCTCAATCACCGTGCGGTCCCATCGCTTCAGTGGGGCGGTCGCCAGTTCCCACGAGGCAAAGCCCGCCGGCGGCGGCGGGAAGTAGAACGAGGTTCGGACGGAGACCCCGCCGGAGGCAAACGACCTCTGCTGGAGAATATCGTCCGGCTGAGGACTCAGACGCGGCCACAGGTAGACCCTGTCGCTCGTCGTCGTGCCAAGGCTCGAAGGCAGAGTGGACTGTGCCGGCTGCTGACGCCACGACGGGACTGGCAGATTGTACTCCACCTTCAGCAGCAGGCACTTGTACGGCAGATCGATATTCATGATATTGCGGGCGTTTGCGCCGAGGTCCGCCAGCGTCACGATAGGGCTTTGGTCCGGCGAGACCGCCGTGGGGATTTGTGTCGTGTTCAGACTGTAGGTCCGGGGATTGGCCAGATCGGGCAACTGCCACGTGTCCGTGGCGACTCCTGCGTCGAAGGCATGTGTGGCGAAGGGCAGCAGGGGCATCTGCTGCTCGATCGTGCGAATCTGATCGCCATCCACATACTCCAGACGGACCTTGCCGTAGAGGCGAGCGTTGAGATTGTTGGCGTCGAGCACCATGCTCTGCGTTTCGAGCGTCCATCGCGACTTGAGACGGTGATCGGCGAACACGTCCGTCGCCTCCATGATCTCGAACTCGCCGGGGAACACCTCCAATTCCAGCGGCACATTGATCAGGAACGGCGTCACCTGGGCGGGCGAGGGCACCTGCCGGACCTGCTTGACAACCAGCCCGCCTGCCGGCAGCACGTCGCCGCCGGGCGCAACCTTCTTGTACTCCAGGTCGAGCATGTAATTCGTCTTGCCCGTGGTCTGGCTGAACTGGTTGCTGACGCGCATCAACAGGCCCACAAGGTCCCGATAGTCATTGGGCCAGTCCATCACCGTCCTGCCCACCGGGAGAAGGCTGGACTGCTGCTTCAGCGACGCCGGGGTCAGCTTCACAAAGCCTGAAGACAACACCTCCGCCACCACCTGTTCCGGGACGGACGCATCCCTCGGGTTTGTCACGGAGATTGCTCCTGTCTGGGTGACCAGGGTGACGATGGTGTTCTCGGCGGAGTCCCTCCTCTCCAGCGTGGCCACGCCGTTGGCCAGCTCGATCTCATCAGGGAACGAATGATGGACGAGCACCGCCATGCCGACATCGGCCTCGTTCACCTGGTGACGCAAACGCTCCAGGTACGCATTGTCATTGTAGAAACTAGCGAACACCTCCCGGATCGCTCCCAGCGCATCGTCTTCCGTCTCACGGTTGGGATCGCAGGCGCAGGGGCCCTCATCGTCGGCGTCCAGGTCGTCGGCCAGGCAGCCGCTGAAACTGTCGTAGAGCCCCGCCCCAACGAAGTCGTCCCTGTCCTCAACGTTCGTGGAGCTGCGGAAACGCAGAGGTATATTGGGCTCAAAGCCGTATTCAGGATTCGACAAAGTAGCAATTACCGCATCGCGAAGCTCGGGGGTGAACGGCGTCGCGCCCTTATTAGTGAACAGGTTGCGGATGGCCGCCAGGTCCATAGCGAGCTTCTCCAAGTCGGCGGGGGGGTACGAAGTATACGGCGCCAGGCGGAGCAGAATCTCCTCTCGCAGGGTTTTGCCCTTCGTGGCGACGGGGATCTGCCATTTGGTCGGCCGGTTCATATCATCCGTCAGGTACATGCCGTTGAGGGTGATGGGTTTGTCCGAGGCGTTGTACAACTCGATCCAGTCCGGGAACTCGCCGGGCACGCAGGGGTCTTCCAGGGTCGCCCCATTGTCGGCCATGATCTCGTTGATCACCAGTCCCTTGCCTTTCACCGGCTCCCCGGAGACATTCGGCTGTCCGGGGGTGGGCTTCTTGAAAGTCCGCCACGTGCCGCCGCCATCCACGGACCGCCCCCAGGAGATATCCTCCTTCTGACTGCCGAATTGGACCGAATCGATCACCGTGGCGCCATCCCGGTCGATCAGCGAGACCGATTCCCCGCCGCGGCTGAGCGCAAAGCTCGTGTGCGTTGGGCCCTGCTCCTCGTGGTTGTCAGCCCAGAAGAGCATATACTTTCCGGGATCCAGCACGAGTTCCGGAGCCGGTCGCAAAGGCTGATCTAGAAAGGCATTCCACAGGTCGAACGTCAGTGCGATCGACTTGGGAGAATTGTCGGGCAGCGCGGCGCGCAGGATCCCGCAGTTCGACGCCTTGCCGCCGACGTACTTTATGGCCTCGGGCGTCAGTCCGCTCGTCGATATGCCGATCGCTCCGTATGGCTCCATTGGCGACAGCGCCAGGGGCGAGACCTTCTTGAGCCCAAGCACCTGCGCTATCGTGGCCTCATCCAGCAGGCCCTCGATGTCGATCAATCGCAGATCGCACGTGCCGTACTGGTCCTCGTAGACACTGTAGATGACTCGGTGTCCCACAAGCTGCTGCGCGCGTGCAGCGTCGGCGGCAAGAGCGGCGTAGGCAAACGGCACGCCGTACGCCCGCGACAGAATCGCCACATGCGAGTTCGGCGTGGACGGCGTCTGCGACAGAATCCCCGCCAGGTAGGGCAGCTCCGCCGGAATCCCGTCCGTCAGTAGGATATCGTTGGGCTCCAGCGAGCCGCTGTGGTAGGCGATTACGATGTCCTTGGCGGGGAAGAACTTCAGCCGTCCGAGCGCCCAGCCCTCCGAGTAGCTGATATTGCCCTGTACCCATCGGGCGGTTGAGCCGAGCTTGATGCCCTGGGATTCAAACCACTGGCGGTCGGCCTGGGCTGCCGCGTCTTGCTCGTACGTCGGAAAGTAGAACACCTGCACGTTCGCCGCGGCCGCCACATGGGCCTTGACCAGGTTGAACATGTCACGGACCTGCTCGCGGTCGTAGGGGTCCTGGCGCACGAACTGAATCCCGTACTCGGGAAAGTCGGCCTGTGCAGGCGAGCCGCTCATCGGCGGGAAAATGACCGTGCCCAGAACCGCCTGCTGGTTGTCTTTGAACAGCGTCGCCTCGTTGAACTGCTCCGTGGTCATCCCGACAAACGGGCGCAGGTGCTTCACGGCGAACGTATAATGGAACATGTACTTCTTGCTGTCCTGGAAGTACAAATCCGGGTCATTGGGGTCCGGAAATAACGTGAACTTGATCCAGGCGACGCTCCCTTCCCGGCTGTACGAGGCGAACGCGTCATCCGGAAAGGTGATCTGGGTCTTGATGTAGGGTGATGCACCTGTCGTCTGGTCGCCGGCGGCCGATGGATACTCCAGGATCCCCAAAGCTATTGCCAATACGAGTACTGACACACCGATCTTTGCAGCGTGGCTCTTCATGGTTCGTGTTCCAAACCGGATTCCTATTGGCTCGATTTGCTGGCCTCGGCGGTCCCGCCGAAGGCACCCATATTGACGATTTTGCCGTTGGGGGGAGGCTCGTGGCCGAGCGGGCTGCCCGGATCGCCGGCGTCGATGCAGGGACTTGTTGCCGCGTCCTGCGCCCATGTGCGAGCCTTGGCGTCCCAGCGGCCGGCCTCCGACTGCAGGTGGTAGTCCCCCATGACCCAGACGGCATTAGGGTCATCCGGCGTCACCACAACTTTCGCGCTGTCCTGATTCACCCACCGGCCGGCGCTTGCAAATCTTGGATCGGCGTCGATGTTGCCTGGGCCGGACCAGCCTCCCGCGACACAACTATAGCGAATCGAGGGCGAGCGAGCGCCGCTGGCGACGATCTGACCCGGCGTATTGCCCCAGAGAATCGAATTGGTCACGAGGACAGGACTGTCCTCCAGACGCAGGCCCGCTCCATCCCCCCCGGCGTAGTTGTCGGCCACCGTGCAGTTGATCAGTACGGCGCTGCTGTCCGTGCAGTATATGGCGGCACTGCTCTCATCGGTGGCCCGGTTGCCCACGATCAGGCAGTTGGAAATCGTGGGACTGCTCGCGGAGCACCGGATCGCTCCGGCGGATGTGCCCTTGCCGCACGCAATGACGAAACCCGCCAGCACACAGTTCGGGTCTTCCTTGTGCGTGAAGCTCACCACGGGCCCGTTGCCGCCGCCGTCGATCACGGGCCAGGCGGATCTGCCCGGATCGCTGGGGTCAAATCCCGTCACTTCCACTCGCTTGCCCAGCAGATCGATGTTCTCGCGATAGGTCCCCGGGCGAACGATGACGGTGGCGTGCTCGGGCGCCACATCAATGGCCTCCTGGATGCAGTCGAAGGGGTGTCGGGTGGTCCCATCTTCCGCCGGATCGCTGGCCGTGGAGTCCCGCAGGCGTACGTCGTTTGGCCCGTCATCATCCACATACAGGACACGCTGCGTGCTGACGAAATTGGCCCGGAGCGTACAGTTCTGTCGTACCTCGAGATGCAGGGGATTGTCACTGGTGGAGTATGTGCCGGACCACCCGGCAAAAATGAGTCCGGGATCGGGGCGAGCCGTCAAATCGACCTCCGTTCCCTGCTCATACACGAACAGTCCTTCGCCTGGGAACCCCACCGACCCGCCAGCCGTAGAGGAGAGGCGCATGTGGTAGAAGACCGGGCCATCAAACTCGAGCCAGATATTGGGATTGTTGCCCCGAATCTGAGGAATCTGAATCTCAAGGGTCTCTTCGCTTAGCGGGTTGCTCTTCAGATTCAGATGGACCAGGCAGTGCATCCCCAGCAAGGGCGCCAGATCGCTGATTCTATTGCACTGCAGGATCAGGTTCTTCATGCCTGTCAAACCCGCCAGGGGCGAGATATCGCTGATCTGATTCCATTCCAGGTGAACGTCCGTCAGTCGGGTCAGGCTGGCCAGAGGCGAGAGAACGCTGATCCGGTTGTCACGGATGACCAGCTCCTGCAGATTGGTGAGGCCCGCCAGGGGGGAGAGGTCTGTGATATCCTGATTGCCGTGAGCGTCCAGCATCCGGAGATTTACAAGCCCAGACAGGGGCGACAGGTCCGTGATGTAATTCCACCGGATCCACAACGTCTGCAGATTCTTGGCATACTCCAGTCCGGTAATGCGCACGATTCCTTTGTCTGTTACGTTGAGGGAGGTCAAGCCGAGCATATCCGTCGGTGTCGGGTCGGTCGTCCACAGAATCTCCTCGACGGCGGCCTTCAAATGCTCATCGGCGAAATATACCGGCTCTTCGGCTTGTACGGAGCCCAAGAGAGACAGTGTCACAAATAGCGCAAATACCACCCTCATGGGGTTCTCCTTGTGCGGCTCGTCCTCGCCTGAACATACCCCGGAAACACATCCTGAACGAGTCAGTATAACAGATATGGCCCTTGATTTCAAGGGGTGAGAGGAGGTTTCTGGAGAGAGGCCTCGGCCGTCCCGCCGTAGACACCCATGTCGATGAACCCACGATTCGGAGATGGCTCGTAGCCGAGCGGGCTGCCCGGATCGCCGGCGCCGATGCAGGGACTTGTCGCCGCGTCCTGTACCCAAGCGCGGGCCTCCGGATCCCATCGACCCGCTCGTGATTGCAGGTGGTAATCCCCCATGACCCAGACCGCGTCAGGATCATCCGGCCCAACCGTAGTCGTCGGATCGTCCCGATTCGCCCACCTTCCGTCGCTCACAAACAAGGGGTCAGCATCGATGTCTCCCTGTCCGAGCCAGCCGCCGGCGATGCAGCTATAACGAATGGAGGCTGCGCCAGTGCCGGTGGAGATCATCTGATTCGGCGTATTGCCCCAGAGAATCGAGTTGACCACCTGGACAGAGCTGTTCTGCAGATACAGAGCCGCTCCACCGGCGGCAGCATAGTTACCCGCAACGGTGCAGTTGACCAGTGTCGCCTTGCTGTCCGTGCAGTAGATCGCGCCGCGGCCGGCACCCATCACACGATTGCCCACGATGAGGCAGTTGGCAATGGTAGGACTGCTCCCGGAGCAGCGAATCGCAGGGGCGGACGTGCCGTCAGTGCTCGTGATGACAAAGCCTCGCAGCACGCAATTGGGGTCTTCCCCATGCGTGAAACTCACCGCCGGGCCGCTGCCGCCGCCGTCGATCACCGGCCAGGCTGCCTTGCGCGGATCATTGGGATCGAACCCCGTCAGTTCGATTCGTTTGCCTGACAGATCGATGCACTCTCGATAGGTCCCCGAACCGACGAAGATCGTGGTTCTATCGATTGCCCCATCGATGGCCTCCTGGATGCTGTCGAACGGATGCTCGGGCGTGCCGTTCTCCTGCGGATCGCTGATCGCAGGATCGCCCGGGCCCGGATCATGCGGACTATCGTCGTCCACATAGATCGTCGTGAGCATGCTCCGGAAATTCGCCTGGATCTGATAATCGTGGTCGAGCACCACAGAGGCTGGATTCAGGCGGGAGAAGTAGGTGCCGGACCAGCCGGTGAAGACGAAGTGAGGATCGGCCTGCGCCTGCAACTGAACCACTTGACTGAACGAGTACACGAACTCTCCTTCGCCTGGAGAGATCACCGACCCGCCGATGCCCGCCGAGAGCGTCAGCCGGAACTGACAGGGGCTTGGCTCGACCTGGGCCGTCGGATTGTTGGCGACGATCTGAGGGATATAAACGCTGCACGCCTGCTGATTCAAAGGATTGTTTTGCAGGTCCAGGCTCTCCAGGCCCACCATCCCGGCTAAGCAGGAGATGTCGCTGATCTCGTTCATGTTGAGGTCCAGGTTCCTGAGCGTGCCCAGGCCGGGCAGCACACAGACATCGCGGACCCGGTTGCCCCGAACAACCAGCGTCTGCAGCTTGCTCAGTGACGATAGAGCCGACAAATCGCTGAAGTGATTGTCGTGCAGGTCCAAGTACTCCAAGTTGGGGATGGTGGCCACGAGGGAGATATCCGAGATTCGATTGTTGTTCAGAACGAGCGTCTTGAGCCTGCTCAGGCCGGACAGAGGCGAAATGTCGCTGATCTGATTATATTCGAGCCGCAACTCCCGCAGATTCGCGGCATACTCCAGCCCCATCAGAGATGTAATCCCTTTGCCGCTCGCGTCCAGAGAGGTCAAGGCAAGCATGTCTGCGGCCGTCGGGTCCACGGTCCACAACTCTTCCTCGACCGTCGCTTTTAAGGCAGCGTCGCCGAAGTGCACCGCCTCTGCCGCCCACACAGAATTGAACAGGGCCAACATGGCAAGAAATGTGACCGATACCCCCGCGAACTCCTCCTTGGTTCTCATATGGCTCCTCTTGGCCTGAATGCTGCTCACGAACGCTGCCGAGTCCCGGAGTCTCAACAGCACATAGACGCATCTAACGAGCGGCTTCGACGGTGCCGCCGTAAACGCCCATGTCGATGATCCCGCCGTTCGGAACCGGCTCATTGCCCGCCGGACTGGCCGGATCGCCGGCGTCAATACAGGGGCTTGTCACCGCATCCTGCACCCAGTTGCCTGGGCTCGGGTCCCACCGGCCTGTCTGCGATTGCAGGTGGTAGTCGCCCATCACAAATGTCGCATCGGGATGATCCGGCGTGACAGCCACGTTGGGACTGCCAGCGTCCACCCACGAACCGGCCCCGGCAAAGAGCGGGTCGGCGGCAATGTTTCCCGGCCCCGGCCAGCCACCCGCAATACAGCTATAACGAACGGAGGGCATGCGAGCGCCGCTGGACACGATTGCCGCAGGCGCATCGCCCCAGAGAATCGAGTTAAGCACTCGGACAGGGCTGTTGCCCAGGTGCAGAGCGGGCCCAAAGGCTCCGGAGCAGTTGTCGGCAATCGTGCAGTTCATCAGCACGGCGTTGCTGTCCGCGCAGTACACCGCCGCGCCCTGGGCATCCATCGCTCTGTTGCCCGCGATCAGGCAGTTGGCAATTGTCGGGCTGCTGCCGGAGCAGATGATCGCGCCGGCCGATACGCTCTTGCCGCCTGTGATGACAAGGCCCTGGAGCACGCAATTGGGGTCCTCCCCGTGTGTGAAGCTCACCACCGGACCGCTGCCGCCACCCTCGATCACCGGCCAAGCTGCCTTCGCGGGACTATTGGGATCGAATCCCGTCAGCTCAATGCGCTTGCCCTGTAAGTCAATACACCCTCTGTAAGTTCCTGCGCTGACAAGAATCACGGCGCCATTGGCGGCCACGTCGATAGCCTCCTGGATGCTGTCGAACGGATGCTCGGGTGTGCCGTTCTCCTGCGGATCGCTGATCGCCGGATTGTCCGCAGCCGGGTCGCCTGGCGCATTGTCATCGACGTGGATCACACGGAGAACGCTGACGAAGTCTGCTCGAATGTGACAGTCAAACTGGAGCGTATAGAAGAGAGGATTCCGCGCAGAAGAAACAGTGCCTGAGAAGCCGGTGAAAACGAAGCCTGGGTTGGCCTTGGCCTGCACCCAAATGTCCGTGCGCCCATTGAAGAGGAAATCCCCTTCGCCAGGGGAGACGATCGACCCGCCCCGGCCGGCGGAAAGCTTCAGGTGGATCTGCGCGCGGTCGTGCAGGATCTGAATGCCGGGATTGTTTGCGGTGATTTGGGGGATGGTAATCTGGTATGCGGCCTCCTCCAGGGGGATATCTCTCACGTCCAGGAAACGGAGACACATCAGACTCAGCAGAGGTGAGATATCGCTGACCAGATTGTCTTCCAAGCTCAGGGTCTGCAAACTGGTCAACCCGGAGAGAGCCGAGATGTCTTTGACTTCATTGTCGTTAAGATTCAAGCTCCGCAGGTTGGTCAGCCCGGCGAGGGGCGAGAGATCGGCGATTGAACTGTCCGTGACCGACAATTCGTGCAGATTCCGGGCATATTCAAGGCCTGCAAGACTCGTGATGCCGGCGTTGGGACAGGTCAGGCTGGTGAGAGCCAGCATGTCCGACGGTGTCGGGTCTGAGATCCACAGTGTCTTTTCCACCGTCGCCTTGAGGGCGGAGTCCGCAAAATGGACGGGACCATCCGCACGTGCAACACCGGACAGCCACAGCAAGGCGACCGCCGGAACGGATAACAGTAGCCGCACGACGCACTCCTTCTTCTTATCACAAACTGAATCGTTCGTGCCTGCGTTATGCCTCAGATCGTGACAGTCATCTCGTAGCGATGGACCGACTCGCCTCGGCGGTTCCGCCGTAGACGCCCATGTCGATGATTCCACCGTTCGGAACCGGCTCATCGCCCGCCGGGCTGGCCGGATCGCCGGCGTCGATGCATGGGCTTGTCGTGGCATCCTGCACCCATTGTCGTGGGGCTGCGTCCCATCGACCAGCCGCCGATTGCAGATGATAGTCGCCCATGACGAACATAGCATCAGGGTGATCCGGCGTGACAGTCACGCCGGGACTGCCGCCGTCCACCCACGAACCGGCCCCGGCAAAGAGCGGGTCGCCGGCAATGTTTCCCAGCCCCGGCCAGCCGCCTGCAACACAGCAATAGCGAATGGAGGATGTGCGAGCACCCTCGGAGATAATCTGATTAGGCGTGCCGTTCCAGACGATGGAGTCGGCCACGAGGAGACGGCTGCTGCGCAGATACAGAGCCGCACCCATGGGACCGGTATAGTTGTCGGCAATCGTGCAGTTCATCAGTACGGCGTTGCTGTCCGTGCAGTACACCACGGCCCCGCCGGCGTCCGTCGCCCGATTGCCCACAATCAGACAATTCACGATGGTCGGACTGCTGCCCGAGCAGCGGATCGCAGCAACGGATGTGCCCTTGCCGCCTGTGAGGATAAAGCCCTGCAGCACGCAATTGGCGTCCTCCCCATGTGTGAAACTGACCACCGGACCGCCGCTGCCGCCGCCATCGATCACCGGCCAGGCCACCTTCGCGGGACTGTTGGGATCGAACCCGGTCAATCCCACCCGCTTGCCCAGCAGATCGATGCTCTCGCGATACGTCCCCGCACGCACAACGATCACCACCCCGTCGGCGGCCACATCGATCGCCTCCTGAATGCGGTCGAAGGGGTGCTCCGCCGTGCCGTTCTCTCGCGGATCGCTCCGCTTGGAATCGCCCGGACCCGGGTCCGCCGGCGCATCGTCATCCACGTACAGCCAAGCCATCGCACTGACGAAATTCGCCTGAATGTCATAGTCCCGGTCCATCACCAGCGACACGGAATTGCTCGTGCAAGACCAGGTGCCGGTAAAGCCTGTAAACACATAGCCCGGATCGGCCCTGGCCTCCAGCACGACGGCCGTCCCCGGCGCGTACAGGAAGTCGCCTTCTCCCGGCCGAATCACCGATCCGCCGGCCGTGGCGGAGATCCGCAGCCGGTGGCTTGTCCCGCAGGGATCGTACAGCAGCGTCACACCCCGATTGTTCGACAGGATTCGGGGCAGGTACACGCTGCACGCCTGTGCGTCGAGCGGGTTGGCCCGCAGGTCCACCAGCACCAGAGAGGTCAATCCTGCCAGAGGCGACAGATCACTGATGCGATTGGTCCCCAGCCGCAGCGTCTGCAGATGAATGGCATACTCCAGGCCCGACAAGTCCATGATCCCCTTGCCCTCGGCCGTGAGCACCGTCAGGCGGAGCATATCCGTCGGTGTGGGATTGAACAGGCCCAGCGCCGCTTCGACGGCGGCCTTGAGCCGGCTGTCGGGGAACTGGATGGGCTCTTCCCCGCCTCCGCCCTGGCCGGGATCGAAGCCGATGAACGTCAGCGTCTTGCCGTGAAGATCGACGCTCTCCGGGTAGCTGCCGGGATGGACGTAAATCGTGACGCCGTCGGCGGCCACGTCGACGGCTTCCTGGACGCGGTCGAAGGGATGGTCGGCCGTGCCGTTCTCCTGCGGATCGCTGATCGCCGGATTGCCGGGGCCGGGGTCCCCCGGAGCATCGTCATCCACGTGGATCGTCGTCAGCGTACTGCGGAAATTCGCCTGCATGCCGTAGTCCTGGTCGATCGTTAACAACAGCGGGTTCTGCGTGGTGAAGTAGGAGCCGGACCAGCTCACGAACGTGAAGAACGGGTTCGCCTTCGCTTCCAGCCAGATCTTGTCGCCAAACTGGCAGGAGAACTGGCCCTCGCCGGGACGAGTGACGTAGCCGCCGAGAGTCGATGAGACGATCAAGAAGCCTTGAAAGACCGCATCGTGCAGCAACTGGATGCCCGGATTGCTCGCCTCAATCTGCGGCAGGTACAAATCAAAGGACGCCTGGTTCAGCGGGTTGGCCCGCAGGTCCAGCCAGACAAGAGAAGTCAGGCCCGCTAGCGGCGAAATGTCGCTGACGTAATTCCTGTGGAGGCCCAGGGACTGGAGATTGTGCAGAGCCGCCAGGGCGGAAATGTCACTGACTTGATTCGATTCCAGGTCCAGCGCCTGTAGATGGGTCGCGCCGGCCAGTGGCGACAGACTGCTGACGGAGTTTCCCAGGAGGCCGATGGTCACCAGATGACTCAGACCCGCCAGCGGCGACAGATCACTGACCCTGTGGTAGCGAAGATCGAGGGTCTGCAGGTTCGTGGCGTACTCGAGACCCGCGAGGTTCTGAATCGCGCCGATCCGCTTGTAATCGATCGGCTTGCTCAGGTCCGTCAGGCCCAGCATGTCCGTCGGCGTAGGGTCGGAGACCCACAGCGCCTCCTCGACGGCCGCCTTGAGGTTCGCATCCGGGAAATTCACCGGCTCCTCCGCCCATGCGGAAGTCAGGACAGATAATGACAGCACCAGCATTGATAGTGCCTTGCTCATGTCCTCCTCCGGAGAAATCCGTGCCGGCACAATAGAAACGAATCTCTGACTCGAAAACCGACTGTCGAGCAATCAATTATAGCAGTTCTTCCGCGAATTTCAACCCGGATTTCATGCGGGCGATGAGCATTTCTGAGGAAAATTTTCCGTGAGTGAGGCGGTCGTATCGGGCATAATGAGCGGGGCGGCAGCATCTGCAAATGCGAGCCGCTTGGATCCGGGAGAAGACCTGAATCAGGCACAGATTATAGGAGAAAGCCGCCGTGAGCAGAACACCGAGAACAGATACGTCGCGTCGGGAATTCCTGAAAAAGACAGGGGGATTGGCCGCCGGTTCGGCGGTGCTGGCGGCTCTCATGCCACGGGCCTATGCCGCCCAGAATAATACCATCCGGCTGGCGCTGGTCGGCTGCGGCGGACGGGGCACTGGGGCAGTTGCCGATGCCTTTGCAGCCACTGGCGGGCCGGTGAAGTTGTACGCCGCGGCCGACCTGTTCGAGCCCCGCATCCAGGCAAGTCTCAAGAACCTGAAAGAAGGTCACGCCGACAAGGTGGACGTGCCGCCGGATCGGCAGTTTGTGGGGTTCGATGCCTACAAAAAGGCGATCGATTGCCTCGGACCCGGGGACGTCGTCCTGCTGACGACACACGCCGCGTTTCGTCCCATGCACCTCGAATATGCCGTCAGCAGGGGCGTCAACGTCTTCGCAGAGAAGTCATTCGCGGTCGATGCGCCCGCGGTTCGCCGGTGGCTTCAGGCGGCCGAAGCCTCCGAGCGCAAGAATCTCAAAATCGGCGTCGGGTTCATGTGGCGTCACTCCAAGGCGAGGGAGGAGACGATCAGGCGCATCCATGACGGGGCCATCGGGGACGTACATACCCTGCGGATTTATCGCGTGCACGGGCCCGTGCATTGCCCGCCTTTGCCTGCTGGCACCAACGAGCTGGTGTTCCAGCTTCAGAACCCCAACAGTTTCACGTGGGTATCGTCAGGTTTCTTCATCGACTGGCATTGTCACAACATCGACGTGGCCTGCTGGACGAAAGGGGACTGGCCGGTCTCGGCGCAAGGCATGGGCGGCCGATGCTATGAGCCGGCGGGCAACCAGTTCGACCACTATACCGTCGAGTACACGTTCGCCGACGGCACAAAGCTGTTCGCGTTCTCGCGGCACATGAACGGCTGTTGGGAGACGTACGCGGACTACGCGCACGGCTCAAAGGGCTCGGCCGTCCTCATGGCCACGCTCGGCGAGCCCAAGCCGAAGATCTATAAAGGTCACAACATGGTTCCCGAGAATGTCATCTGGGAGTTCGGGCAACCCGATCCGAACCCATATCAGGTAGAGTGGCAGTTACTTCTGGATGCGATTCGCCAGGACAAGCCGCACAATGAGGCCCGGCGGGCCGGCGAGGCCGACATTGTTGCGCTCATGGGACGAATCGCTACCCACACCGGACAATTGATCACCAGGGACCAGGTGATGAGCTCGAATTTCCAGTTCGTCGCGGATATCGACCACATGTCGTTCGAGACGCCCGCCCCGATCCATGCCGGCCCGAACGGCATCTACGCAGCCCCGCAGCCCGGACTGACGAAAGAGTGCTGATTATGTGACGCCTGTGCGACGGGCGATGGCGGACGGTCCTGTCAGGCCAGCCCTTTGCCCGCGCCCGCGCAGGCAAGCTCGTCGTGCAGCGCCAGGATTGTGGCGATTTCGTCGTTGTCGGCTGGCTTGCCACAGGTTTCCATGAGGTCGCAGACCCGGTATCCATCGGCAGCCTTCTCATACCGGCGCTGCCAGTCCCGGTACCGCCATTCCGCGTCCTGATCTGTCCACGGGTATTGATTAGGCGGGTCCTTGCTGCCACATCGCCACGGCTTGGGCGTCAGACGGGCGCGGAAGCACTCCTGTCTCAACGTCAACCGGCGATACAGAGGATCGCTGCCGAGCTCGTCCAGGATGCGCCCAGTTTCTTCCGATTTCGGCTCGTACAGCTTGTCGACGAAGAGAAGGCGCAGGCCCGCACATGTGCGATAAAGTCGAAAGGCACGAGTCCCGTTCTGCTGCGACCACCGCCTCACGGACTTCAGGGTCAGCTCGCGAGCTGCCGCCTTTCGCCATTCTCTTCGGCTCCTGGAGAACAGCAGGACGAGGGCATCCCACAGGCCGGTCGGCTTTATCTTTGGATAATCGACATCCACAAATAGGACAGAAGCCGCGTTGAGCACCAGTGCACCGTACCGATTTCGCGTGACGATTGCGATGTCTCTGTCGCCCTGTCGGGCGGCACTGACAATCTCCTCTCGCGGGGGCTGGTCGGCATACTCATACTTGCCGGGGCGCGGGCCATTGATCAGGCGGTCGAAGATCTTCCTGGCTCTCGACAGGCCGTTGGCCTGTGCCTCTGCCGGGTCGTCGAGCGACCATCCCCAGGCGCTGCACGTCACCTTCCTGCCCTTGTGGTCTGGCCCTGTGTAAGAGGCCTTCGTCCAGTGTCGCGGAATTCTCATCGTTGCGTCCTCATGGCGTTGTCCTGAGCAAGAGCCGGCTGCCCATGCGCTGCACCTCGTCAGGGCTTGCCCACGAACGAACATACACGAGCGACCGGGCCTCTTCAAGATGGAACCTAAGCCCGGGAGACAAAGAGCGGCGGCGCGTGGCCCGGTGCCGGGCCGCCGCAGCGTAGAATTGTCCTGACGTTGGTGCTTGCATGGCCGTGCTTGAAGACGTATGATAGCCGGCATGGTGGTTGTGTGCCGCAACGTGTGGCGGCGCTCCGGCCGATTCGATAACAGTTGTGGAGATTGCACAAGATGAGATGGTCCAGTGCGCTCGGTTGGACGGTTGTCCTGGTGATCGTGGCTATGGGTCTGTCAAGCTGCCGACGGGCGCCGGACCAGCAGCAGGCGATCGAGCTGTCATACAGTGTGTTCTTCCCCTCGACGCACATCCAGACGAAGACGGCGGACGCCTGGGCCCGGGAGATTGAGAAACGCACGAACGGCCGGGTGAAAATCACTATCTACGACAGCGGCACGCTGACCTCGCCTCAGCAGTGCTACGAGGGTGTCGTCAACGGCGTCTCGGATCTCGGCATGAGCTGCCTGGCCTACACGCTGGGACGCTTTCCGCTCCTGGAGGGTCTGGACCTGCCGCTCGGATACCCCAACGGGATGGTAGCGACACGGATCGCCACCGAGCTGACGGAGAAATACAAGCCGGCGGAAATCGCCGATACGCATGTGCTGTACATCCATGCCCACGGCCCCGGGCTCCTGGCCTCCAAGAAGCCGGTGAAGAGCCTGGACGACCTCAAGGGCCTGAAGGTTCGGGCGACGGGCTTGTCCCGCAACATCGTCGAGGCCCTGGGCGGCACGCCGGTGGCGATGCCGCAGACGGACACGTATGAGGCTTTGCAGAAGAACGTCGTCGACGCGACCCTGTGCCCGATTGAGACGCTCAAGGGCTGGAAGCAGGGCGAGGTGATCAGCTCGATCACGGACGCGACGGCCATCGGATACACGACGGCCATGTTCGTCGTGATGAACAAGCAGCGGTGGGAGCGGCTGCCGGCGGACATCCAGAGGGTCTTCACGGAGGTCAGCCGGGAGTGGGTGGCCAAACACGGGCAGGCATGGGACCAGGCCGATGCCGAGGGACGCGAGTTCGTCAAAAGCCTGAAGCGGGAGACGATCACGCTATCGGCCGAGGAGCAGCGGCGGTGGAAACAGGCCGTGGAGCCGGTGCTCAACGCGTACCTGGAGAAGACAAAGGCCAAAGGGCTGCCGGGCGACGAGTTCCTGAAGGATGCACAGGACCTCGTCGCGAAATACTCCCGGTCGGTGGGGCAATAGGTGAAGTCCACTTCGATGCAGACCACCACGATTCACCCGTTGTGCGAGCGCTGCGAGTCCATGCTGCGCTGGGCCGCCGGCGTATTGGCTTCCGTGGCGGGACTGGCCATCGCGGTCATGATCGCCGTGACGAGCGTGGACGTGGTCGGCCGGTGGTTTGGCCGTCCGCTCACAGGCGCCTATGACGTCGTCGAGTTGCTGGGGGCCATCGCGATCACCGGGGCGCTTCCGTACACCACGGCGTGCAAGGGCCACGTGGCCATCGACTTTCTGATCCACAAGCTCCCCGGTCGCATCAGCAGGGCTGTGGACATCCTCACGCGTCTCGTCACCATCTCCATGTTCGCGTTTCTCACCTGGCGATTCGTCCAGTACGGGATGGAGCTCAAAGCAAGCGGCCAGGTGACGCTGACGCTGCGGTGGCCGATTTTCTGGATGCCGTGCTGGATGGCCCTGTGCAGCGCCGTGATGCTCCTGGTGCTCGTATTCGAGCTCGTGCGCCCGGGGAAGGAGTTGATCAAGCCGTGACGCCGGAACAGATCGGCATCGCAGGATGCGTCACTCTAGTCGTGCTGTTGTGCAGCGGCATGCCGGTGGCGTTTGCCATGGCGGTGGTGGGGTTCGTCGGCTACGCGGTGGTCGTGAATCCTCACGCGGCGGTGAGCATACTGACGTTCGATCTCTACAAGACCTTCGCTTCCTACAGCCTGACGGTGATTCCGCTGTTCGTGCTGATGGGGCAGGTGGCGTTTCACGGGGGGATCAGCCGGCGTCTGTTCGACGCGGCGTATCACTGGCTCGGCCCGCTGCCAGGCGGCCTGGCGATGGCCACGGTGGGGGCGTGCACGGCGTTTGGAGCGATCTGCGGCTCGGGGCCCGCCACGACGGCCACCATGGCGATGGTGGCGCTGCCGGAAATGCGGCGGTACAAATACAGCATGGAACTCGGCTGCGGGGCCGTGGCCGCCGGCGGAACCATCGGAATGATGATCCCGCCCAGCGTCGTCTTCATCGTCTACGCGATCATGACCGAGCAGTCGATCGGCAGACTCTTCATCGCGGGCATTATCCCCGGACTTCTGACGGCGCTGCTGTTCTGCATCGTCATCTACTGGCAGTGCAAGCGGCGGCCGGAGCTCGGACCGGCGGCGCCGTCATCGTCCTGGAAGGCCAAGATCCTGTCGCTCCGCGGGGCGTGGGAGACGCTCCTGCTGTTCGCGGCGGTGATGGGCGGAATGTTCCTCGGGTTCTTCACAGCGACTGAGGCCGCCGCGATCGGGGCGGCGGGGACCGTCGTGATTACCGCCATCCAGCACCGGCTGAGTCTCGCGATTCTCATTCGATCGTTCAAGGAGACGCTGCGGACGTCGTGCATGGTGATGGTCATCGTGGCCGGCGCGACGGTCTTCGGGCATTTCCTGGCGCGCACGCGCATTCCGTCCGAGATGGCGGGCTGGCTGGGCAGTCTGCCTCTTCCGGGCTGGGGGGTCATACTCCTGATCGTCGTGTTCTATCTGATCGCAGGGTGCTTCGTCGATGCGCTGGCGCTGGTCCTGCTGACAATCCCCATTTTCTATCCTGTCGTGACGAATCTGCATTACGATCCGATCTGGTTCGGCGTGATGATCGTGCTGGTGACACAGATGGGGGTCATTACGCCGCCGGTGGGCGTCTGCGTGTATGTGGTCAGCGGGATCGAGCGGGATGTGCCCCTGGAGACAATCTTTCGCGGGGCCATGCCATTCCTTATGGCATTGGTGGTGGCGGCGATCCTTCTGATCGCTTTTCCGCAGCTATGCTTGTTCCTGCCGGAACTGGCGCAGTAGATCTTGCCTTGGCTTCGCGTGCCCGGGCGCCGAGCGCGACCTGCAAGACCTGGTCGGTAGTGCTCACGAAGACGAACTCGATGTCCTTCTTCACGTCCTTACGAAGCTCGGCGATATCTTTCCTGTTGCGCTCCGGCAGGACGATGATCTTGATGCCCGCCTGCTTGGCGGCGATCACCTTTTCTTTGAGTCCGCCGATAGGCAGTATGAGTCCTCGCAAGGTGATTTCGCCGGTCATGGCGACGTCCGGCCGCACCGGCCTGCCCATCAACAGACTGACCAGGGCCGTAAACATGGCGACCCCCGCGCTGGGCCCATCCTTCGGGACCGCGCCGGCCGGCACGTGAATGTGGTAGTCGAATTTCGTGAGCCGCTCCTCGGGGATCTTCAGCCGCAAGACGTTCGACTTGACGATTGAGAACGCGGCGTGCGCGCTTTCCTTCATGACGGCGCCAATCTGGCCGGTAAGCTGCAATTGGCCCCGGCCGGGCATGGCCGCACATTCGATGAACAGCAGCTCGCCGCCCACGGGCGTGTACGCCAGGGCCGTCGCCACCCCGGGCACGCCGGTCCGCAGCGCCACCTCGGATTCATAGTGCGCAGGCCCGAGAATGCCCGGGAGGTCCTTGGCCGTGATCGTCCTGCCTCTTTTGGCTCCCTTTGCGATATCGGTTGCCACAGCGCGGCAGACTGCCGCAATCCGGCGCTCCAGGTTGCGCACGCCCGCCTCTCGTGTGTAGCCGTGAATGATGGCCAAGATCGCTTCGTCTTTGATCGTCAGTTGCGACTTCTTGAGCCCATTTTCCTTCAACTGCCGCGGGATCAGGTGCTGCTTGGCGATCTTGAGCTTTTCGCCGGCCGTATAGCCGGGCAAATCGATCATCTCCATGCGGTCCAGCAGGGCGGAGGGGATTCGCCCCGCGTAATTAGCGGTCCCGATGAACATCACGGCCGAGAGGTCAAACGGCTGATCCAGGTAGTGGTCCGTGAATGTGTGATTCTGCTCCGCGTCGAGCACCTCCAGTAGCGCGCTGGCAGGATCGCCTCGGAAGTCGGCGCCGATCTTGTCCATCTCATCGAGCATGAAGACCGGGTTGCGGCTGCCGCACTTCCTCAACTCCTGCAAGATGCGGCCGGGCAACGCCCCAACGTATGTGCGCCGGTGCCCGCGAATATCCGCTTCATCCCGGATACCGCCCAGGGAGATGCGAACGAACTGGCGCCCCATGGCGCGGGCGATGGATCGACCCAGCGAGGTCTTCCCGACCCCAGGCGGCCCGATGAAGCACAGCGTCGGGCTTTTGCCGTCGGGGTTGAGCTTGCGCACCGCGAGCATCTCCAGAATCCGCTTCTTGACCTTGGCCAGGTCGTAGTGGTCGTGATTCAGGATGCGCTCGGCCCTCCTGATATCGAGCTGGTCCTCGGTCTGCAAAGACCAGGGCAGCTCGCAGACCCAGTCGAGGTAGGTGCGGATCACGCTGTATTCAGGCGAGGCGATCGGGATTCGGTCCAGCCGGCTCAGCTCGCGCAGCGCTTCCTCCTCCACTTTCTTCGGCATTTTCGTCTTGACGATATTGGCGCGCAGCTCCTCCATCTCCTCGACCCGTCCATCCTGCTGGCCGAGCTCGGTTTGGATCGCCTTGAGCTGCTCCTGGAGAAAATACTCCCGCTGGCTCTTATCGATGGATTCTTTGATGCGGCCTTGGATTCGGTTGCTGAGTTCGAGCACCTCAAGCTGGTGCGCCAGGGCAACCGAGATCGTATTGAGCCGCTTGGCGGGGTCCAGCTCCTCCAGCAGCGCCTGCTTCTGCGAGATCTCCATATTGACGTTGGCGGCCAGAAAGTCGGCCAGCGAGGACGGGTCCTCGATGTTTTCGAACATGACCGCGGCCTCCTCCGGCACGTTCGGGCTCAGCGCGATGACCCGGCTGGCCGTTCGGCGCACCCCGACCATGAGGGCCTGGAGTTGCTTGGTCATTCGGACGTGAACGTCGAGCAGCTCGATTTTTGCTTTGAGGTATGGCTCCGTCGCCACGCGTTCCACCACGCGGAACCGGGCGATGCCGTAGGCGAAGACATTGATGGACCCCTGCGGCAGTTTGGTGACTTTGACCAGCGAGGCGGTCGTGCCGACCGAATAGAGATCATCGAAGCCCGGCTTGTCGACATCGGGGTTGCGCTGCGTCAACAAGCCGATGATCGTCTCCTCGCCGTCGGTGTCCGCCAAAAGCAGTCTGCTGCCCTGGCGTCCCACGGACAGCGGGGTAATCGTGCCGGGGTAGGCCACCGTATTGCGGATTGGCAGGATGGCGACCACCTCAGGCAGTTTGAAGTCGGCTGTCCTGCCCTCCAAAGGCCGGCCGGTCTTTGCGCGACGGGGTTTCATCCGGATCATCCTGTCGCGAATGACGGCACTGACGCTCTCACGATCGGCGGATCGCACGTTCTTCAGGTAGCTTGCCATCTGCTTTTCAACTCACTACATGATCCTGCTGGAATCATGCCCTGTTCCCACAACTCCGCGGCAAGCGAGAATGAACGACAGCCGTGAGACTCCTACTTGTCAATCAGCATCGACGCGGACCGGGCTTCTTCTGCCACCCCATAGACATGACTCACTTGTCTTATATACGCGGCCACTGGAAATTTGCTCGCAATTGACCGCAGACACGCAAGATTTTGCGTCTTTGTTGTCAGGAGCAGCCCGCCGAATCCCTGATTCGACCCTTTCCCGATGGGCGGAGCCACCGCCCCACAGGGCTATCGCATCTCAATTGTCCGACCCTGATTCGCCCGGCTCATTTGTGCCGCCGCAAGCAAGAAGGATTCTTTGAATTCCCGCCTGGTTCGTGGTATATTGGCAGCACAGGGACGCAACGGAGCATGCAGCCACGAAGGATCTGTCTTCTCGAAGGCGAAGGCTCTTTCATACACAGAACGGCTTGAAACCGCAGATAAGCACCGATGAACGCGGATGGTGGAGGATTGGTTTCTCGCAAAGCTCGCAAAGAGCGCCAAGGTTCAAGGAGACGTGGGGGCAGGGAAGCTCTGATTGAGCACCACCTTGGCGCTCTTTATGTTCTTCGCGAGAGCAACATGATCAGCGCTTATCCGCGTTCATCGGCGGTTTCAAAGTTGATTGCAGGTTGATTCGGGTTTGGAGGATTGGAAACCATGAGAGCTCTACTTGTAGCGTTGACCACATGCTTGCTCATCCTGCCTGCCTACGGCAAATACAGCGGCGGGACGGGCGAGCCGAACGACCCTTACCAGATCGCTACGGCCACCGACTTGATCGCCCTCGGCGAGGATCCGAATGACTACGACAAGCACTTCCTCCTGACCGCCGACATCGACCTGGACCCCAACCTCCCCGGTCGAAAGATTTTCGATCGGGCGGTCATTGGCACTCTGAGCGGCACCTTCGATGGAAATGACCACCAGGTCTCACATCTGACCATCCGGGGCGGGGGGTATCTGGGTCTGTTCGGTGAGCTACGAACTGGAGCCGAGGTCAGGAATCTCGGCGTCGTAGATGTCAACGTATCCGCCTCTGACGACTACATCGGCGGGTTCGTGGGCACCAACGGGGGAACCCTGACCGGCTGCTACAGCACTGGGCTGGTCAGTGGTCGGGAGGATGTGGGCGGCCTGGTGGGGGACAACTGGGGCACTGTGGCCCAGTGCTACAGCGCCTGCGCGGTCAAGGGCGGCTATGGAGTCGGCGGGCTGATGGGGGAGAACTCCAGCGGTACGGTGAGCAACTGCTACAGCACTGGCCCGGCGCTGGGCCCCGGTGGGAACAGCGGTCTAATGGCGTACAACCTGGGTGTTGTGATCGGCTGCTTCTGGGACATCCAGGCGTCCGGCCAGACCGGCAGTGCCGCGGGCACAGGCAAGACCACGGCCGAGATGCAGACGATAAGCACATTCCTGGAAGCCGGGTGGGACTTCGTGGGTGAGACGGCTAATGGGACTGAGGACATCTGGTGGATTCTCGAAGGCAAGGACTATCCGAGGCTCAGTTGGCAAGGGCCTGCGGGCATGGTCTTCGTAGACATCCCGGCCGGCACGTTCCAGATGGGAGACCATGACGGTGCGGGATATAGAGAAGATGAGAGGCCCGTGCACGCGGTCACGCTGGACGGCTTCCAGATGAGCAAGTACGAGACGACCAATGCCCAGTACGCCGAGTACCTCAATGCGGCGATGGCCGGCGGGCTGATTCGGGTCGTCAACGGCCTGGTGTATGCGTCCTCGGACGCTAACCTGGCGCAGGCGTATTGCGACACGTACACTTCCAGCTCCTACAGCCAGATTGAGTACAGCCAGGGCCGGTTCGCGGTCCGCAGCCGGGACGGCAAGGCCATGTCCGACCATCCGGTGGCCAGGGTAAGCTGGTATGGGGCCAAGGCGCTCTGTGATTACTATGGGTACCGTTTGCCCACAGAGGCCCAGTGGGAATATGCGGCGCGTGGCGGGTACCATGACCCCTACTATCGGTATCCCTGGGGCAGTAACAGCATCGATTGCAGCAAGGCGAACTGCAAGACCGACAGCGGCTTCTGCAATCCCTTGAGCCTGACGAGCTGGCCCTATACTACTCCGGCGGGCTACTATGGTCCACAGGGGGCGTACGGCCTGTGTGACATGAGCGGCAATCTCTGGGAGTGGTGTCAGGACTGGTACGATTCGAGTTACTACAGTGTCAGCCCTGCAAGCAATCCGACCGGGCCTGCTGGAGGTACGACTCGCGTTCTGCGTGGCGGCGCCTGGGACGTCGACGGCAACAGTTGCGACGTGGCGGGGCGCTCCGTGGCCAGCCCGGACGTCCGCGGCCAAGTCGTCGGGTTTCGGGTCTGCCGTTGACTTGGTCCCCTGGCAGTGACGCCGTAATGCGTTCTCTGCCGATACCTTTACGGGGATACGACAACTGCGCTGTCAGCCACGCATGGCGGAACGAGAGCGAGCGCGGGACGCGCTCGATCATCAATCATCCCTCATCAATCACTTGATCCCGGCGTGATAGCTTTGGAGCGAGCGGACGGGGGCGACGCCGTTGCTGCGGGTCTCGGCGATTCCCTTCACGGCGGCGGCTGCAGCGGCGGTCGTCGTGATGTACGGAATCTTGTACTTGATCGCCGCCTTGCGGATGTACGAGTCATCGCTCTTGCTCAGTCTGCCGCCGGGCGTGTTGATGACGAGCTGAATCTCGCCGTTCTTGATCGCATCGACGATGTTCGGCCGGCCCTCGTGCATCTTCAGGATCAGCTCGGCTTTGACGCCGTTGGCCGTCAGATGCTTGTACGTCCCGTCCGTCGCCTTGATCCGGAAGCCGAGTCGTTCAAACTCCTTGGCCGTCTTGGTCACGTCCTTCTTGTCCGGGTCGGTGACGGTGATCAGCACCGTGCCCTGCAGGGGCAGCTCCGATTTGGCCGCCTGCTGTGATTTGTAGAAGGCCAGGCCGAAGGAACTGGCCATGCCGAGCACCTCGCCCGTCGAGCGCATCTCCGGCCCGAGAACCGGGTCCACCTCGGGGAACATGTTGAACGGGAAGACCGCTTCCTTGACGCCGAAGTGCGGGATTTTCCGCTGCTTGATGCCGAGCTCCGAGATTTTCTTGCCGAGCATGCATTGCACGGCCAGACGGGCCATCTGAATGTTGCAGACCTTCGACACCAGCGGCACGGTCCGCGACGCCCGCGGGTTCGCTTCGAGAATATAGACCACGTCCTTGCAGATGGCGTACTGGATGTTCATCAACCCGATGACGTTCAGCTCGACGGCGATTCTGCGGGTGTACTCGCAGATCGTGTCGATGTGCTTCTTGGGCAGGGTGACCGGCGGGATGACGCAGGCCGAGTCGCCGGAGTGGATGCCCGCCAGCTCGATGTGCTCCATGACGGCCGGCACAAACGCGGTGGTGCCGTCGGCAATCGCGTCCGCCTCGGTTTCGATTGCGTTTTCGAGGAACTTATCGATGAGGATCGGCCGCTCCGGTGTGACCTCCACGGCTCGGGCCACGTAGTGACGCAGCATCTCCTCGTCGTGCACAACTTCCATCGCCCGGCCCCCGAGGACGTAAGATGGCCGGACCATCAGCGGGTAGCCGATATCCGCCGCGATCTTCAATGCCTCTTCCGGACTGCTCGCCATCCCGGAGTCCGGCTGCGGAATCCCCATCTTGCGCATCACCGTGCGGAAGCGATCACGGTCCTCCGCCAGGTCGATCGCCTCGGGTGAGGTCCCGAGAATCTTGACGCCCGCGCGAGCCAGCTCGCTCGCCAGGTTCAGAGGCGTCTGGCCGCCGAACTGAACAATGACCCCTTCGGGCTTCTCCTTGTCGTAGATGCTCAACACGTCCTCGACGGTCAGCGGCTCGAAGTAGAGCTTGTCCGAAGTGTCGTAGTCCGTGGAGACCGTCTCGGGGTTGCAGTTGACCATGATGGACTCGAAGCCCTCATCGCGGAGCGTGAAGGCGGCGTGAACGCAGCAGTAGTCGAACTCGATGCCCTGACCGATGCGGTTGGGTCCGCCGCCGAGGACCATGATCTTGCGTCGCTTGCTGACGCCGACCTTGTCGGGTCCGTTGTAAGTGGAGTAGTAGTAGGCCGCGTTCTCCACGCCGCTGACCGGCACGGCGTCCCACGCCTCCGTCACGCCAAGTCCGATCCGACGCTTGCGAACGTCCTCCTCCGGGACGCCGAGCAGCTTGGCCAGGTACTTGTCCGCGAATCCATCCTTCTTCGCCTGGATCAGCAGCTTCTCCGGCGGCAGCTTGCCCTTGTACTTGAGAATCTCCTCCTCCCGGGCGAGCAACTCGGCCATCTGCTCGATGAACCAGTGCTTGATCTTCGTCTTGTCGTACAGGCTCTGGACGCTGGCCCCTTTGCGAAGGGCCTCGTACATGACGAACTGCCGCTCGCTCGTCGCGTACGTCAGGAGACCCATCAACTGATCGAGGGGCAGCTTGTTGAAGTTCTTCGCGAAGCCCAGTCCGTGCCGACCGATCTCGAGCGACCGGATCGACTTCTGAAACGCCTCCTTGTAGTTCTTGCCGATGCTCATCACTTCGCCGACGGCTCGCATCTGAGTGCCGAGCTTGTCCTCGACGCCTTTGAACTTCTCGAAGGCCCAGCGGGCGAACTTGACGACGACGTAATCCCCGGAGGGCGTGTACTTTTCGAGCGTGCCATCGCGCCAGTAGGGGATTTCATCCAGAGTCACGCCGGCCGCCAGCAGGGACGAGACCCGCGCGATGGGAAACCCGGTCGCCTTGGAGGCCAGGGCCGAGGACCGCGAAGTTCGCGGGTTGATCTCGATGACGACGACCCGGCCGGTGTCGGGATCGTGGGCAAACTGGATGTTCGTGCCGCCAATGACCTCGATGGCATCGACAATGTCATAAGAATATTTCTGCAACTGCTCTTGCAGCTCCGGATCGATGGTCAGCATCGGGGCGGTGCAGTAGGAGTCGCCCGTGTGGATACCCATCGGATCGACGTTCTCGATGAAGCAGACGGTGATCTTCTGGCCCTTGGCATCGCGGACGACCTCCAGCTCCAGCTCCTCCCAGCCGAGCACCGACTCCTCGACGAGGATCTGCCCGACCAGGCTGGCGGAGAGTCCCCGGCTGGCAACGACGCGCAGCTCCTCGACATTGAAGACGGCGCCGCCGCCGGTGCCGCCGAGCGTGTACGCCGGGCGGATGATGACCGGATAGCCCAGTGTCTCCGCAATCTTCTCCGCATCCTCCACGTTGTAGGCCACCTCGCTGCGCGGCAGGTCGATCCCGAGACGTTGCATCGTCTGCTTGAAGGCCAGGCGGTCCTCGCCCCGCTTGATCGCATCGACCTGGACGCCGATGACCTTGACGCCATATTTATCGATGGCGCCGCTCATGGCCAGTTCCGAAGCGAGGTTCAAGCCGCTCTGGCCGCCCAAGTTGGGAAGCAGGGCGTCCGGCCGCTCGACTTTGATGATCTCCGTCATGGCCTGGAGCGTCAGCGGCTCGATGTACGTCACGTCGGCCATCCCCGGGTCGGTCATGATCGTCGCCGGATTGGAGTTGGCCAGCACGATCTCATAGCCGAGCTTACGCAAGGCCTTACACGCCTGCGTCCCCGAGTAGTCGAATTCGCAGGCCTGACCGATCACGATCGGCCCGGAACCGATGATCATTACTTTCCTGATGTCTGTGCGTTTTGGCATTGGGTCTTCTCCTGTATATGACAAGCCCCGAATCGAGGCTGCTGGGTGCCACACAGGTCGGGCGGGATTAGACCATATCCGGCCAGGCTTGTCAAATGGCAAGAAGACCACATGGGGGAATCTGCATGGAGGCAGGAGAAGGTCCGCGGTCAATGCGGCCGGGACCCGCGGTAGAGGTGAAAACAGACAACCACCCGGCTCCGCGATCCGGACCCGGGTGGAGCGAGGTCTTGCGAAGCGGCAGGGGACCGGTGCCGCTGTCTTGCGATTCATCCGGCCCATGATGCCGCTGTGGCTGGTAGCGCGATGCTGCCGCCTGCCTGCGTCATGTGCGCGGCAGACGGCAAGAGGCCACTAGTGGGCTTGCCCTGCGTTCTGCTTCAGTGCGTCGGACGGCGTGCATCGGGCAGCCGCACTGGGGTCCGCGGGTTGGACCTGCCGCGCCTCCGTGCAATCCCCCGCCAGCCATACCGCTCCGGGCCTGGCGGAATGGGCCCAGTCTATCCACTGGTAACTGACCACTGCCACAAGCAACTCCAGCAGCAGCGTGAGTGTCCTGATCGATAGCTTCTGCATCGTTCTTGCTCCTTGATAACCTACCCGTCGTCCATACTCAGAGAATCACCTTCCGAGTAGGAGGCCGGTTTGTATTCCAGAACAAGCTTCGGCACGAAACCGGCCGGCACCTCACTTCCACGGCCGGACCGGTTGAAATACAGGTTGCCGTTGCCAGTGAGCGTCATTGCATTGTGCGAGTAGTTGAGGATCGAGCCATTGATGACGCCGCCGGTATTGCCGTGCATCGAAATCCCGTTGGCCGCCATGGCGCCGCTCAGTGCGCTGAAGGTGCCGCCGAATTCAGCACGGAAGCCCGGCGCGATCATAAACGTGCCAGTCTTCTCTTGCAGTTCGTGGAACTGTGGCAGCAGAGGCAATTGGCTGACCGGATAGCTGTTCACGTTCCCGCCAAAATAGATTTGAGGGGCGGTTGTGTCGGCCGGATCGGGGTCAATCGTGGAATCGCCGTTAGTGACGATGATGCCCGTGATATCCACTCCGCCGGTGAACTTGACCACGTTGGGCATCTGGATATAAACAACACCTCTCAAGGTGGGGTGTCCCGTGAAGTTCGGGTTCATGCCGGGGGGAATCAGCAGGTTGTCATAGGTTGCATTTCCGGACAGATCGGCGGTCGGACTGAGGGGGTTCGCGGCGTAGTCGAAGAACTCGTTGGGATTCAGCTCCGGGAATTCCGAGGGCGGGACGCCATATTCCGTGTACGGCGGCCGCGTGGCCTCCATGCCCGACACTCCTCCGATGCTGGCATGCCCGCCCTGCAGGTTCACAAACGCCGACGCATTGGTAATCTTGACGCTTCCGGCAATTTGAGAGTTTCCGATGATCTCCAGGGCGAGGGGCTGGTCAGTCTCGATGTACGCGTTGGATTCGAGCGCGATATTGGCGCCTTCCATCTCGATGTTGCCCGACAGGTGTACCGGGCCCTTGGAGGCGACACCGAAATCAAAGACGTTATCGGCGCGTACGTTGAAGACGAACTCCGAGCGTATGGTCCGGCTGATGGACCCGTCGTAGCCCGTCACGTCCAGCCGGACGTTCGTGTCGCTCCGTTTGGTCAGAACGGCCGAGAACTTCTCGTTCCGGCTCGTATTGAGAGGCACATTGGAGATTGTGATTGTCGAGCCGCCGCCGTACACCGGGGTGATATTCGTGATCCCGGCCGCCGTCAGCGCGCTCTGGAGGTTGCCGGCCAACAAGGCAAACCGCTGGGCCGGTTCCGTCGTGCCCGACATCTCCACCTTGCCGATCCAGTAACGCATCACTTCCAGACCCGATTCGGCACACGCTCGCGTGTCCTCCATCTTTCGAAGGTTCTCGGCGACCTGGACGTTTGACCCCGACATCGTTGCCAAGGCCACCGCCAGCGCGGAGATCATGACGATGAAGATGAGTGAAAGAATGAGGACAGAGCCTTGCCGACCTCTCGATGAGAGATACCCAACGCGTTCCATTTTCCCCCCTGTCGAACTGCAAGACGAAGGATGACACTGCAATGAACTTCTATGGCCCGAGTAAAGCATACGCAATGGGGCGGGAGATGCCAAATGCACCGGCAAAATCGTCGCGTTTGCCGAAGGGACCTATATTGATGCGTTTTCCCGCTCGGCGAAGTAGGAGCTTCGTGCGAACGGCGCCGACAGGACCCAGGAAAAGCCGATCTCGACGGCCCGGTCCTTCCACCAGGCGAATTTCTCCGGCGGGATGTACTCGACCACGCCGAGCGAGTCTTTAGAGGGCCTGAGGTATTGACCGATGGTGATCCGGTCGCAGCCGGCGTCCCGCAAGTCGTGCAGGACCTGCTCGACCTGGCTATCCGTCTCACCCAGGCCGAGCATAATGGAGGACTTCGTCGGCACGCCGCCGTAACGCTGCCGTGCCATCTTCAGCAATCGAAGCGAAAACAGATAATCGCCGCCGGGCCGGGCCACAGAATACAGCGACGGCACGGTCTCTACGTTATGCGCAAAGACAAATGGCAGGGCGGGCGCCAGGGTATGCAGGGCCTGCTCCTGGCAGCCCCTGAAGTCCGGCGTGAGAATCTCGAATCGCGTCGATGAGCAGCGCCGCCTGACCTCATCGATGCACGCGCGAAAGTGGCCCGCACCGCCGTCGGGCAGATCGTCGCGATCGACGCTCGTAATCACCAGGTACTTGATGCCCATCCGCACCGCCATTTCCGCCAACCGGGCCGGCTCCGTCGGGTCTGGCGGCGCCGGCCGGCCCGTCGCCACCGAACAGAACCCGCAGTTGCGCGTACAGACGTTGCCGAGGATCAGGACCGTTGCCGTCCCCCGGCTCCAGCACTCCCCCCGGTTCGGGCAATTGGCGTTCGTGCAGATCGTCTCCAGGTGCAGCGAATCCAGCGTCTCGCTGGTCTGCCGGAAGCTATGCCCCGCCGGCCACGGCCTCTTCAGCCACGCAGGCAGTTTCCCTGCCCCTGGACTCATGGATGCCCTCCCTGCGATGCGTGCCCTAAATACTGATGCAGCAGGCCAGCTAGCTGCTCTTTGACCTGCCCCATGTCGTATGTCCGGCCGGTCTCTTTCTGTGCGGAGGTCATCACGACGCCGTCGAGGCCGCACGGGACCATGAAGTTGAAGATGCTCAGGTCGTTTTGAATGTTGATGGCCATGCCGTGACAGGTGACGAAGCGAGAGACCCGCACGCCGACGGATGCGATCTTCCTCTCGCTGACCCACAGCCCCGGGTATCCTTTCCGCCGCCCGCTCTCCACGCCCAGTCCGGCCAGCAGCTTGATCCCGATGGCCTCCAGCGTCCGCACGTACTCATTGACCCCCAGCCGCAACTCCTGCAGATGCACAATCGGATAGAACACAAGCTGCCCGGGATTATGAGCGGTCGCCCCACCCCCGCGCCGAATCTCGACAACATCGATCCCGCGCCGAGCCAGTTCCGCCGCATCCACCAGGAGCCGATTCGCCGTCTTGCGGGCCCCCAGCGTAATCACCGCCGGATGCTCGACGATGAGCACCGTGTCCCCGATCTCCCCAGCCCTCCGCCGCTCCTGCAACAGCCCTTGCAGTTCCAGCACCCCCCGATACTCCGCCGCCCCGCAATCGCGGATGGTAAGAGGATGTGTGAGAAGGTGGCTTGTCGTAGCATGGGCATCCTGCCCATGAGTCGCAGGGCCATCTTGGCCCTGCCAACTACTGGTCCCTCCCACGGGGGAGACGCCCGCCGGACTCACGGGCAGGATGCCCGTACTACCGATAAGACGGTTGTCGGGCTGTAAGCTGTGGTCCTGGAGTTGTCCTGATCCAAAAGTCATAGCCGGATTGTAGCCGCAATCCCCACGAATTGCAGCCCCCATTTTGGCGATAGAGTCCTCCTCATGCGAATTCGTGCCTTGCGCACGCGGTTTATCCCCTCGCGCAACAGGTTTGACCTGCCTATTGTCCGCCGGTACAATAGTGCTTGTATGATTCGTTCCGAGAATGACAATCAGAATCGTGTCGTCCCCGCAGAGACGCGAGAGGACATCATCGAACTGCTGCAATCGCATCGGCGAGAGCTCGACGAGCTTGGCGTAATGCGCCTCAGCCTCTTCGGGTCGGCCGCTCGGGGCTCCCTGACGCCTCAGAGCGACGTGGACATGGTCGTCGAATTCTCGCAGACGACGTACAGGCGCTTCGTCGCTCTCAAATCATTTCTCGAGACAGTTCTTGGCCGAGGAGTTGACTTGCTCACCCCTGCGGCGGTCCAGGGAAGGCTCAAACAGGAAATTGAGAAGGACCTGGTCGATGTCCCGAGATGAGAGACTCCGCGTCCTAGATATTCTGGATGCCATCGACAAGATTGCCTCCTATGTGGAGGGACTGAGCTATGGCGATTTCCTCGCAGACCCCAAGACGCAGGACGCCGTCACGCGCAATATTGAGATTATAGGAGAAGCGGCTCGCTCCTTGCCGGCAGACTTCAAAGAACGGCACGCCGAGGTCCCCTGGGACGAGATCGTCGGCATGCGGAACGTCATAGTGCACCAGTACTTTGGCATTCTCCCCGATGTCGTCTGGGATGTGGTGAAGAACGAGTTGCCATCGCTCCATTCAAAGATCGCCGAGTTGTGACATGCCGCGCCCGCGCGCCGAGAGAAGAACGGGCGCAAGGACAGCCCTGCAACCCTGATAGAATTCGGATGTGTTCGCATCACCCCTTGCGGCGCAGCCGCCAGCCGGCATAGCTGAGACCCATGGTACCGAGCAAGAACGCCCCGGGAGCGGGCACGACAGTCATGCGGATGTCATCAAGAACAAAATCGTTTTGCACTACGTCTGTCTCTATGTCAACTATTCTGATCGTTGCTGCTGTACTGGAGCCCGATTGCCATAGTATTGCCCGCCTCACAATCTCCGTTGAAGATGAGGTCTGCGCGAAGACTAGCTGTGCTCAGAAGGACCACCACGAGTGTTCTAAGGAGAATTCGCCTGTTCATCTTTGTTCCCTTACAACCCTATACAGCTTTGAAACCGATGCCGCGCGCGGACAAGAAAGGGGGTGGGCATCCATCACGCCGGTCGGCTGGATTTATGCAGACGAAGGAAGGGGCCTATTGAGCGCGGCTGGCGTGACTCGACCGGGTCTGTGGCGGTACAGGCAGAGAGAGTATAGAATCCCCATGTCTTGTTTCCTTGCCCTGTCTCTCGGCCTGCCATGCTGATTCCTCTCGTGCAGCAACTATTATGCCGACGAATACGATCGCCATCCGTGGTCGAAATCCTGAATCTGCCTCGTCCACGCGTGCCAACATAAGCCGGGGGCACCGCGAAAAAGGAACAAGGAACGACGCAGTCTCCTTGGCGATCTTCGCGCTCTTTGCGAGAGATATAAGTCCTTCTGCTGGTGAAGCTTATGACTCCGACCGGGAAATACCTCAAGAGGATTTCACCGCAGAGGACGCGGACAGTCGCGGAGGTAAAGGCACGACAGTACAAGGCATTCCTCTGCGTGCCTCTGCGTCCTCAGCGGCTAGATTCGTATGTCAGCATTCTTCCAGGAGCAGCTCGCCGAGGGCTTCGTGGACGGCGTCTTCGAGGGTTTCGGAGACCGTCGGGTGGGGGAAGGTGATCCGGCGGACGGGCTCGCAGGTGCCGATCAGGGTGCGGGCGAAGGCGACAAATTCGGTCGCCATGTGGCCGACCATGCTGATGCCGATAAGCTCGTTGATCGCCTTGTCTCGGACGGCGTGGAACTGGCCGATCGTCTCGTTCTCCGCCAACGATCGGCCGTTGGCACGGTAGAAGCCTTTGCCGATGGCGATATCCATCCCTGCCGCCTGGCACTTCTCCTCCGTCTTGCCCACGGAGGCCACCTCCGGAAACGTGAACACGACGCGGGGGATCAGTGAGTAGTCGAGCATCTCCTCGTTGCCACCCGTGGCATTGGCGGCGGCGACTTCCGCCTCGGCGGTCGCCCCGTGCGCGAGGTACGTCGTGCCGACCACGTCGCCCAGCGCGTACACGCCGGGGACATTTGTTTCGAGCTTGCGGTTGATCTTGATGAGCGGCCCGTTCATCTCCAGTTTCAGGGCCTCGACGATCTCCTTATCGATTGCCGCTCGCCGGCCGACGGCGACGAGGACCTTCTCCGCTTCGATGATCTGGCCGTTATCGAGGCTCACCTTGGCAGGGGAGGCGCTCTTATCGACAGACATCACCTTGCGGGCGGTGATCGAATCGATGCCGAGATTCTTGAACTCCCGTTCGAGGATGCGACTGATCCAGGAATCCTCCATCGGCAGCAGGCGCTCCAATGCCTCGACAATCGTGACCTTGGTGCCGAGGGCGGCGTAGGCGCAGGCCATCTCGCAGCCGATCACGCCGCCGCCGACGATGAGCATCGACTTCGGGATCTGCGGCAGGGACAGCGCCTCTTTGCTGCTGATGATCGTCTGGCCGTCAAAGGGCATATTGCGAAGCTCGATGGTCTCCGACCCCGTAGCTAAGATGATCTTGCCGGCCTCCAGTTCGCGGGTTTGCCCATTTGATTGCACGCGGATGCGTCCCGGCGCAGTGACCACGGCCCGGCCCTCGATGTGCGTCATCTTGTTTGCCTTCATCGTCCCAAGCATGCCCTTGCGAATGCCCGTGATGATGGCCTCGCGCCGCTGTTGAATTTTGGCCCAGTTCGGCGTCGCCGAGGGGATATCGATGCCCATTTCGCCTGCCTGTCGGGCCCGAAGCAGCAAATGAGCGGTGGCCAGCAGCGTCTTGGAGGGGATGCAGCCCCAGTTCAGACACGTCCCGCCGACGAACTCCTTCTCCACAACCGCGGTGGATGCGCTGCGCTGTGCGCATCGCCTCGCCGCCCGAAATCCGCCCGGCCCCGCCCCGATGACGACGACATCGAATCTCTCAGCCATATTTCCAGCCTCGTCCGATCTCTTCATGTTGTCTGCAATCTGACACCGATTTCCGGCCCGTTAGTATACCAACCGCCGTCCCGACGGCAACCTGTTCTTCGTGGTGAGGGCATCCTGCCCTTGCGTCGCGAGGCCATCTTGGCCTCGCTTTGTCACTGTGTGACGCGTCCGGCCGAAACGTAAGGGCAAGACGCCCTGACCACAGGGACTGCGCCGTTTTTACACGTAATTTACACATATCCGCCCAGATTCTGCCGTACAATACGGCCGGCGCTTAGGTGTGTTTTAGAGGGACATGGCAATGAAGCAGCGTTGTATCACATTGGGCCTGCTGTTTTGGGCCTGGGTTGCGCCGGCTTCGGCGGGATCGTCACGCGGTGCGTCGATCCCGGAGGCGACGCTCGAACGAGCGTTGGAGAGCGGCTGCTCGTTTGTGATCGCCGAGATTCTGGATGTCTATGCCAACGACCGGATGTACTACTACAAGCCCAGGATCGTCCGAACCATCATTGCCGGCGACTTGGAGAAGGAGCAGATGCACAATCCGCCGGACTTGTTCGCAGGCGCATCGTACGCCGGAGCCTTGAAGCCAGGCCCGTATTACGCCATGTTCATCGAGCGCGATTACCCGTATGAATTTGGCTGGGCCTTTCGCAACGATGTGATCGAGGTGGACCCTTCCGATAAGGACGCCATCCGCCGGCTGGTCGAGGCCGCGGACCGCGTCTATGCCGGGACCGCGATTCGCCAATTCCGCCGAACGGGGCCTGGGGGCAAGCCGTCGGCGAGTGGCGAACTGCCTGTTTTGCCTGATGAATTGGCCTCCCTTTGCAGGCAATTCCGGGAGCAGTCGGGGCGGCGAGCAGACATCGGCAAAAGGATCGGCGAATCCGGCCTCGGATCCCGGATCGACGAGTCCAAGCCCTTCTCGTCGCAACGCACGTACCTGCCGCCGAAGATTTCGCTGTCTCGTCAACAGATGCTTGCGCTGCTCGGCGAACCGACGTGGCGAAGCGGCTGGACCTATTCCTGGCGATGCGACGATTTCGTGCACGTGCAGGAGGGCGGGGATAAGATTGGCATCCTGTCTGCGGCTTTCGACAAGAGCGAAAAATCGACAGGTGTCTCGTTCGCCATGCAGGACAGGTCGAAATGGATTCGGCCCGCCAGGGCGAACGACTGGTTTGCCAAGCTTGACGGCGATCCGGGCGGTGTGACTCGGCAGTTCCTGGAGGCGCTGAGGCAATCGGATTGGGATCGGGCCTTGTCGCTATGCTCGGACCGGGTCAAGGCCAAGGCACTGCGAGCCGCTTCTACGGAGGTCTTCTTTCACCAATACGTGCCTGTGGAGAAGCTCGCCGCAGTGTCGCAGTTTCAGCCGCGAGGCTATGGCAGCCGGGACGGCGAGATCGTCGAGATACCAGCGGAGGTGAATATCGACGCTCCAAATGTACAGTGGCCGGTGCAATGGAATTGGAAGTTGATAAGGGCCGGCTCGTCCTGGGCCGTGGACTTCGAGCTTGTGCCTGTGGATCAGTACGTTCAGAAGGAGCTCATCAAGAGGGAGTTTCAGCCGGATGGTGCCCGGCGGGGGGAGATGTCCGAGCGTGACCTGACATACATCCTTACGCCGATCACGAGCGAATTCGTGATCGGTCAGCCCATGCTGCTGTCACTCCAGATGAGAAACGACGGGAACACGCCCGCCGCGTACTGGCACACCTCAGTAACGGTGAATGATCCGATGCTCGTGACAGGTCCGGACGGCGAAATGGTGCCCTACGTTGACACAAGTTACCAGACCATGGTCTATCCCGACGCGATCCTGCCCGGCGAGACAATCTCCCTGGCCGACAAGTACGACGTGACATCGCAGTACCGCATTGTCCATCCCGGCCGATATCGATTCCAGTTCCGGGGCACGCATCACGGCGGCAAGCCATCGAACGTCCTGGAACTGGATGTCAAGCCTGGACCTCTGCCCACGGCAGACCAGATCATCGAGAGGCTCCTGCCGGTCCTGCCCGCCGGATGGAAATTCACGCGACACGTCGCATCAGAGAGTGACGACATTGACGCCGCGTCCTTTGAACAACTCTATGTCCATCTGATCGGCCAGCCGGGTGGCAAAGGTGGCGACAGGGGAGTGCTCCTCGTGGTCCTGCCGGGCACCGACGCGTCAGAGACCGACCCGTGGCTCAAAGAATCATTCGACCTCTGGGGCCTGAGCCCCTGGGGACTGCTGTACGCCAGCGTCCACGACGCCGACTCCCTCTGGCCCAATCACAAGGCACAGATCGTGCGCGTTCTGGAGATCAAGCCTCCACAGGGACAATGACGAGTCTCGGGCTCTCCGCCACCTCCGACCGAACGATCTCATCCAACAGCGATTTGTCACCCCTGCGAAAGCAGGGGTCCAGAAGCCCCGGACGTAATGGATTCCTGCTTTCGCAGGAACGACATCGGATGAACCTCGCTCCTATTCCGTTAAAGGCTCTTGTCGTCAGGTCCAATGCTTTATCGTTTTGGCGCCAGCAGGTGGAACTCCCAGATTGTCGGGCCGTCGGTGGCTTCGAGGATGCTCAGGCGGACGTGCTGAGCGGTCACGGGGTCGAAGCTCTGTGCGTATTTGTTCCCGATGCGCGTGCCCTGGAGGAACGTCTTCCAGGATTCGCCGTCCTTGTACTGGAGCTCGAATCGCTGGACGCGATCATACTCCTCGCTGATGGCCACACGGCTGAATGTCACGGGCTTGCCTAAGTCCACTTCGAGCCAGGCTTGCTTTACACCCGAGTCTGTCGCCCAGCGAGTGCCGGGATCGTCGTCAAACGCCTTGTCCGGCCCGTGCGCGGGGTCGTTCTGGAATACGTTGGATGCCGTAGCTTTCTTGTTGGAGGCCAGTGATGCCGAGGATACCGCAATTGGCGGAATGTCTGCCGCCGGGCCATCCAGCGTCAGCTTCACAATCGTATCGATCTCCTGACGATTGGCCGCGGGCACCTGGATCTCGATGCCCTTGTCCGTCTGCTGCGCGTTCACTGTTCCGCCGGTCAGCAATGACGCGCCGGTCAGGCGTTTCGGCAGCAGCGGCAGCGTGATCGTCTCACTTGGCCATTCGAAGATATGCACGTAGATCGTGTTGTCCCTGTACGTGCTTGCCAGGGCGGCGGTGGTCTTGAAGGGCCCGCCGCGTGTGCCGAAGATGCTCTGGCCGTACTTGCCGAGCCACTGGCCCATCTCGCGGAGGCGGTCCACCTGCCTTGGCTCGATGCGGCCGTCGGGCATCGGGCCGACGTTGAACAGCAGGTTGCCGTCGCCGCCGACGACCCGCACGAGGGTCTGGAGGCATTCCTTGAGCGACTTCATCTGGTCGTTGGGTTTCCAGGCCCACTGCTGACAGATGGTCATGCAGGTCTCCCAGGGCCGCTCTCTCTGGAAACCGCCAATGGTCTGCTCCGGCGTGTCGTGATCGGCGGGCAGGCCAGCCCGATTGTTGATAATCACGTGCGGCTGCAACTGCCGGATCATCCGGAAGAGGTTCTCCGAGTCCCAATCCTTCGCGCTGCCGCCAAGCCCGTCGAACCAGACGATGTCGATCTTGCCGTAGTTGCTGCAGATCTCGCGAAGCTGCCCGTGCAGGTACTCGATGTATCGCTGGTGCGTGGCCGTGCGATAGTCCGGATGGTGCCAGTCCACCGGCGAATAATAGTAGCCCAGCTTCAGGCCTGCCTTGTGACACGCGTCGGCCAACTCCTTGACCACGTCCCGCTTGAACGGCGAGTTCGTGATTTTGTAGTCGGTCAGCTTGCTGTCGAACATCGAAAAGCCGTCGTGGTGCTTCGACGTGAACACGAAGTACCGCATCCCGGCATCCTTCGCGATCTGCATCCACTCATCCGCATTGAACAGAACCGGGTTGAACTCCTTGTACAGGTTGTCATAGACCTCGACCGGTATCTCGCCTTTGCCGCCGATGCCACGCCGCTCGGCCCCACGGGACCACCCGATCTCCGTCCCCTTGAGGCTCACCGGTCCCCAATGCACAAACAACCCAAACTTCAACTCCCGCCACGCCTGCACATCTTCGGGGCTCGCTTGGAGGTAGCTGGGCTGACTCACGCTGCCAGCCGGCGCGGGCTGTGCCCAGACAACCGCTCCAAGTGCAAGGGGCAGACAGATGAGACTGATCGTGTGACTTCTTGAAGTCCTGAATCCAAGCATGATCGGCTCCTTTCCAGGTAGTTCTATGCAGATGTCGCGTCCCAGTATACCCGCCCAACCCGGCGATGGGAAATGGAAGTCCGGAGTTTGAGCGTTGAGTGTGAAATTGCAGGACTCGGCTCCTGCGTGTGCGACTAATTTTCGTGGGGATTGTACGGCCTCTGGGCGGTTGGACGGCGTATGAGGAGAATGGAATTGTACGGTCATTCAATCATACAGCAAGGAAGTACTCATGCACGAGAAGCTCACCGC
>Ga0315282_10001162_pt1 | contig 50684 bp, 45 predicted proteins | sample YL17G07_20_MG_FD_203693 | JGI IMG/M metagenome (GOLD analysis project Ga0315282, IMG submission 203693) | Sediment microbial communities from Yellowstone Lake, YNP, Wyoming, USA - YL17G07_20 | ecosystem: Environmental > Aquatic > Freshwater > Lake > Sediment | place: USA: Wyoming | collected...
GGTTAAATTTTAAGCGAATCGATGCCTGTCCGGAAACACTTTTAAACAGAATCATCTGGCATTCAGTCAGGGGTTCGGGCGCTCCTTATCCTGAGTGGGCGGTGACTCTGGTTCAGGATGATGACGACTGAAGAATGATACGGATAATTGATGATTCAATTAACTCAGGATAGCTTAACGAATCTCTCTTTTTTAAATTAACCTTTACTATTATTTTAGTTCATATATTTTTCCGGATTCAGCGGATAAAAGTGTTAAAGAGAAGCTTGCAGCTGCCGTGAGTTTGAGCCCGGTTCTGAGCTCTTAAACCAATTAGAATGATTTTACCCTGTTCATAATCGGCTTCAATCATGGCTGCCTTTCGGCTGAGATATTTTTCACCTATGAGCCAGCCGCTCTGGAGAAGGTCTTTAGGTCAATTTTTCGACCAAGCTGACCGCTTTTGATGTCTGCGTCCATAATGGTGACATAAGGCAGGGAGAATTTTTCCAGCAGCAGCCGGGTCCAGCCTTCATCCATGTTTCCGCCGGAGTAACGCTGATAGAAACCAATTTTGAGACGGCGAACTTTATGGATTCCTGTGGTCGGGGCTGAAGACAGGGGCAGAAAGTCAACTCCAATCTTTTCAGCGATTGATTGAAGAAGGAATTCCTTAGCTGGCAGCAGCTATTGAATGACCGTTCCTTTTCGGTCTGCAGGATGATTTCTGATCCTGTAGGGATTGGCTGGTCCGGCCGGCCCGAAAACTTTGGTTGGAGCCACCCAATGAGCATAAATGATCTGGTTCTTAGAAGTATCTATGACCGGATCAGAGATATAACCGGGGCGGCCAAGGAGATAGGTGGCCAAGAGCATTATGGTGGTCGAAGGCAAATCCCCCTCACAGGCTCCTATCAGACCATCATTGTTCAGGTGGCAGAATCCGAGACAGGGGTGAGCCGGAAGCTTACCGGTATAGAAAAGGTTGAGGCAATCAACAGTAATGGCTCGAGCCTTGTAGCGTTGAAGGAGGTCCAGCATTGCCAGCTACCTAGCCCCGGATTTTTTTATTTCTTCCTTAAATGGCTCTACCACTTTTTCTGCATTTTTTATCCAGAAACTGGCTCATTTTTCAGCCTGGTTTTGATTTGCCCCCTTATCAGCTTCGTCTCTTTCAGCTGAACTGATTTTTACTACCTCGGGTCCCAGGACTTCTCTTATAACTTTTGGCTCTCCCCACTAACCCTGGCTATCAGTGACATCGAGAATTCTTGTAGTTTTCATCTTTTTAAGAGCTTCAAAGCAGCTTACAGCTTCAACCACCTCTTCAAATGGGGATGAGGAAACATCGGCCCCTCTGTAGCCATTCCTTCTGCCGGCCACCTATTCAATCAGAAACTCACCGGAGCCGGCAAAAAGGTCATCGACCAGGATAGTGGGCTGACCGGAAGGGCTTGCTTCAGCCTGGCTGCCAGCTCTTTTTTTCGGCCTTCATAATCATAACTGATATCGGACCAGGTTGGTCGGGCCGGCGGAGGAATGGCTTACGTACCACCTGGCGAGGACAGCACCCTTGATCTCCGCACCCAGGTCCGTTTTTATATGGAGACTGGAGCGACCATCTATTCAATCAAGGATAAAAATGCTTTTGACCGGGAAGCTCTCTTTGAGATCAGGATCGGATTTAATAACAAATGATTGTAATTCAGACGGATGTTCTGTATTATGAAATCAGTTGATGGTAAAAATTGCTATCAATAAGATCTGGCCGGGTTTTATGGGCGGAGTGTTTATCTGCTTTGATGTCGGTCCTCTGGCGATTCAACCAGAACTTCTTTATGCTCGGAGAGGAACCAAAGTTGATTTGACCATAGACAGCAGTCCTTATACTGCTGAATATCGGCTTGATTATTTTGAAGGCCTATTGCTTCTCCAGTGGAAAATTCTTCCAGCCGGTCCACTAAAACCGGTTATTTTCGCCGGTCCTTCTTATGGGAGTCTGAGTAAAGCTAAGGCCGTACTTTTTGATGCTTCCGGTAGCTATGTAGATTCTGTAGATATCAAGGATATGTTTAAAAGTGGTGAACTGGCTGCGGTCTTCGGGGCCGGAGTTGAATTGAAGCTTCCATTTTTAAAATTATCCTTAGAAGGTCGCTATCATCTCGGTCTATCCAATATTGCTGCTTCTGGGTTTGAAGGCGATTCCATAAAAAATAAAGGACTGACGATGATGATGGGGGTGGCTTTCTAAGCCCTGAAAAATGCAAATTAGGAATGGGGTGAGTGAGGGGATTCGAACCCCCAACCATCGGATCCACAGTCCGATGCTCTAACCCTTGAGCTACACTCACCATCGAAGGGATTAAAATTTTCTCATCAAAAGCCTGACTTGTCAATAAGGGTAGTCGCCCCGGCCAGGAAAGAGATTTGAAAACTCATAGCTTTCTGGAGCCAGAAAACCGATTTACTTACCTTTTTATATTGATTCCAGTTGAGATTTTATCTAGTCTTTCTGTTCTTCAATCAGGTCCAGGACTTCCTCTGAATCTCGCCATTTTTCTCTGACCCTGACACTCAGTTCCAGAAAAACCTGGCTTTCTAAGATGTCTTCCATCTCTTTTCGGGCTTCAGTGCCGATGGTCTTGATCATTGAGCCCTTGCGGCCGATGATGATTCCTTTGTGGTTTTCTTTTTCCACCAGGATTTCGGCCTGAATATGAGTCAGAGGTCTTTTATTTAAGGTTTCTGTCTGGCTTTTTTCTCGACCGCTTCTTTTTACCGCCGGCCTTTCAATCTTTTCTATCGACTGAATTACCACTGCCGTGGTATAAGGCAGCTCTTCTTCCACATGATGCAAAACTTTTTCCCTGATTATTTCTGATAGCAGGAACCTTTCTGATTGGTCAGAAATTTCGTCATCTAAATAAATGTTTTCAGCTTCTGGTAGATAATCATAGATCAGCTTTTCCAGCCTGTCGAGATTGTCGCCTTTAAGAGCTGAGATCGGGATTATCTCTTTAAAAGGAAAAATATCCTTGTAAGCATTGATTGTGGTCAGGATGTTTTCCTTTTTTATCAGATCCACTTTGTTTATCAACAGAAAAACTGGTGTCGAAACCTTCTTAACAGTATCAAGAACATACTGGTCTCCATGGCCAAATTTTTTGGCGGCATCAATCAACAGAAGGATGAGGTCAGCAGTCTCCAGTGAAGAATAGACATAGTTCATCATTCTTCTATTCATCAAATGCAGCGGTTTATGAATCCCGGGATTGTCCACGAAGATAATCTGACCGCGGTCTGTGGTCTTAATTCCCAGAAGGCTCACTCTGGTGGTCTGGGGCTTATCAGAAACAATGGCTATCTTCTGCCCGATCAGGGTGTTGAGCAGGGTAGATTTGCCAACATTAGGTCGGCCGACCAGAGACACGTAGCCGGTATGCATATCTTTATTAATCCTTTTCTTTATTATTGGCCTTAGTCTCCGCTTTGCTTCTAGTCAACCTGACCTTTTTTATACTTTTATCATCAACTTCTAAAACCTCAAAAGTCAAACTGCCTATTTCCAGTTTTTCGCCCTGGCGCGGCAGGCGTCCGAGCCGCTGATTGAGCAACCCATTAACCGTGAGGAAATCATCTTCAGAGAGCTCAGTCTCCAGCAACTCTTCCAGCTCTTCGACCTCAGTTTCTCCCCGGACCAGAAAACTGTCAGGCCTTTCAACTATTATCTGGGGCTCTTCAATGTCATATTCATCCTGAATTTCTCCTACGATTTCCTCCAGCAAATCTTCCATAGTTACCAAGCCCGAAACGCCACCGTATTCATCGACCACCATAGCCATTTTTTGTTTGACTTTCTTGAATTCTTTCAACAGATCCTTAACAGCCATGGTTTCCGGAACAAACAGAGCCGGTCTGATTAATGGTTCAATTTTCTGGTTAGCCTGTTTCTCGTCACTGAATTCCAGCAGATCCTTAGCTATGACCATTCCTTCTATGTTGTCCAGTCGCTCTTTGTAGACTGGAATTCTGGAGTATTTTTCTCTGATGAACAGGTCTTTTAGCTGTCCGATGGCGGCTCCTTTTTCAATAGCCGCTATCCTGGTCCGCGGGGTCATCACCTCCCTGACCACCCGGTCACCGAATTCGACCAGGCCGCGTAGAAGTTCGTTCTGGTCTTTTTCGATTATTCCTTCTTCGGTAGCTTCGTCGATAAAAGTGTCGATTTCTTCTTCAGAAGCTTCATGTTCCCGCCATTCGGCCTGTCTTTTTTCTTCTTTAGCCAGAAAGAATCTGGGAAGGACCAGCAAGGGATAAAGTAATAACTTTAAAAGCTTTAAAGCCGGCAGGAAAAAACGCAGAGAATTCCCTTGGAGCAGGGAAAAAACGAAGCGCGGCAGATAATCAAAAAGCAAAATATAAACTAATAGCAGAATCAAAAAGAGCCAGAGTGGCCATTTAGTTACCCCGGGCAAAATCAGAAAAGCGTATATCAGAAAGGCAATAAAAAAGATATTCCGGCCATAATTAATGGCGATTTTTAACTCCTCGTAATGCTCGACGATCTCTTCCCTCAGCGATTTCTTCTCATCTCCCAGGATTCGAGAAAACCCAATTCGGGAAAAGTAAGAGAATATAATCTGAAAAAGCGACAGAAGGAAAGTAATTAAAAAACTGAGAATCAGACCGCCAATTAATAAATCAGATTTCACCATTTTCCCTTCTATTGTCAAACGGACAATTGTTAATCATTTTTCAGAAGAAGAGGCCTGACCTCAGCTTCCTCTTCTTCCAGACCTTTAAAATGTTCAAAGCCCAGAAGATGAAGAAATCCATGAATAACCAGAATTTCAACTTCCCGTAGCAGTGAATGATGATGTTCCTTAGCCTGTTTTCTGGCAGCTTCCAAACAGATAATAATATCTCCCAGATAGAATTTCCCGTCCAGTCCTTTTTCCTTCATGGTGAAACTGAGGACATCAGTAGGTTTATCCTGGTGACGGTATTTTTTATTGAGCGCCTGCATGGTTTGAGGACCGACAAAGCTCACCACCACCTCAGCTTTTTCCATCCTGTACCTCCGGCTCAATCTCTGCAGGAGGTCTTTAATTTTTTTCTGAGGTATCGGGTTTTTCTTCAGTTTGTTGATTATGACGACCATTGTTTTTTCTGCCTTCCTCTTTTTTCTCAATTCTCTTTTCAAAATCAAATCCTGGATAGGTTAGTCGGGGATGATAAATAGCGTGAAGAGTAGTTAGAAAGGAATTGGCAATGATTCGCAGGTCTTTTAAGGGAAACCCACAATCATCAAGCTGACCATCCTGAAGATGGGTGTTGAATATTTCGGTAATCACTCGCTTTAAGTTTTCTCTGGTAGCTGATTTAAGACTTCTGGCCGCTGCTTCCACCGAGTCAGCCAAAAGTACCAAGCCGGCTTCCTTGCTCTTGGGGGTGGGACCCGGGTATCGGTAATTTTCGGCTTCAATTTTGTGTAATTCGGGGTCATACTTTTCCTTGGCTTTCTGATAAAAGTAGCGAACAATAGTTGTCCCATGATGCTGGGCGATGATCTCGATAATCTGCCGGGGCAATCGGAGCTTTCGAGATAGGTCAATTCCATCTTTGACATGGTTAACTATGACCAGAGTGCTCAAAGACGGAGTCAACTCCCGATGAACATCAAAGCCTGGATTCTGGTTTTCTGTGAAATATTCCGGTCTTTTTAGTTTGCCGATGTCGTGATACAGTCCCCCGGCTTTGACCAGTAATGAATTGGCTTTGATTTCTTCAGCCGCTTTCTCGGCCAGAGTGGAGACGATCAAAGAATGATGGTATGTTCCTGGAGCCTCTAAAGCTAATTTCCGAAGAATCGGTAAATCAGAATTGGTTAGCTCATGGAGTTTGGAAGGAGTCAGAAAGCCGAAGATAGTTTCAAAGACCGGCATTAAAACAAAGGCTACAGCCGCACTTAGTATTCCACCGATTAGGCCACTGAAGATTTCTGTGCCTGAGGATGGAAAATTCCCGAAGCTCTGCTTGATCAGATGGAAGATGATGACCAGAATTACCTGAAAGGGGGCCAGAACCATAAGACCGGTTCTCAAGATGGAGCTTCGACTTTGAGAGAAGTAGTATCTAATGCCGTAGATAACAGCGATTCCGCCCAGCAGGACAAAGATGATCAAAAAATAATCGCCATTGAGAAGATATCCGGCCAGCAGACTATTGATCACGCAAAAAATGATCGAAATTTCGCTGGCTGTCAGAAAAGCAAACAGAAAAGTTCCCAGCTGAAAGGGGAAGGCAAAAACCAGCGCATCTTTTTCCAGAGAAATTAAAGTCAGGGAACTGCTTAAAGCCTCAGCGATAAATAGGCTGGCTTTGTAAGCCAGAAAACTCAGGAAGAGAGTCAGGCCCATCATCTGGAGCAGGGATAGTTTATTTTCTCCCTTGACTACTGTATCGATAAATTGCCAGATGAAGAAAAAGATGATGAAATAGAGAATTAAAAGCCCGAAGAAATTAATCAGCCAGTGTGGCTGGCTGCTGATCTTCTGGTTAATCAGAATAATCTGTTTGATAGTATCAGCAGTCGCTTCATCGCCCTTTCTGATAATTACTTTCCCTTTCTTGATAGTATAAAAGACAGGTTCAACTGAATTTCTGGCCCTGAGTCTTCTAATTTCGGTTTCAGCCTGGTCATAGTTTATGGTTGGGGTAATAAACATCGGAGCCAAAACCTTCAGGCTGCTTTTAGTTCTGGCTGGTAATTCTAAAGCGTTTATTTCAGACAGCAGAAAATCTCTGGCTTCTTTAAGGTCGATAACATCAGCCGCTTTTAATGGTTTTTCTTCTTTTCTCCTGACTACCAGCAGACCTTTTTCAGCTTCTCCATGATTCATCAAGTTCTTGGAAAGGATGATCTCTCTGGCCAGGACAGGGGTTATTATTTCTGAGAGAAGCCCCTCCAGTTCAGTCGGGAATTTTAGCCGGACCAGAGGATTTAGAGTGTTTTCGTCCAGGTCCAGAGCCAGAGTTTCTGAGATGGTCTTCTGCAGGTCTTTCAGCCTCAAAGCCGGACTAGAAGATACCCAGGCCCGACCTGATTCAAAAAGCTGCTTTATTTTTTCCTGAGTGCTGGAAGTGATTTTTTCATTGTAAAAATAGACTGGCGGGATGGTGGCTTCAGCTTGAGTTTTTCTTTTCTCAGTAGCTTGAGCATCTTCTACCGTGATCTCAATTGGAGAGACAATATCTTTCGGAGCAATTTCACCAACCCGAATCACCGGAAGTGGTCTAGCCGGAAAAAAGGAAATAACGAAAGCGATGATTACAGAAAAAATTGTTATATAGAGAAAGGGATTGAAGATGATCTTTTTTACCCAGAGTCGTTCTTCCTGTCGACCTGAACCAGGCTTTTTCTTGAGGGGGAAAATCTCATCGCTTTTGAAAAGACGCAGTTTCCGGAATTGGATGATTTTCATTTCTGTTTAAATTGACCTGGATTCGGCTTTAGCATAAGCCCGAATGATTTTCCCCACTAACGGATGACGGACGACATCTTTTTCATTGAAGTAGACAATGGCAATCTCTTTTATGGATGAAAGTACCTTAATCGCCTGAAGAACACCGGATTTCTTTGGCTGAGGTAAGTCAATCTGGGTGATGTCTGCTGTGACCACCAGTTTGGAATCAAAGCCCAGTCTGGTCAGAATCATTTTCATCTGTTCTCTGGTGGTGTTCTGGGCTTCGTCGAGGATGATAAAGGCGCTGTTCAACGTTCTTCCCCTCATGTAAGCTAAGGGAGCGATTTCGATTATGCCCCGCTCAACCAGCCGATTGGCCTGCTCGTAGGGAGTCAGGTCAAAAAGAGCATCATACAGAGGTCTGAGATAAGGATTAATCTTCTGAAATATATCACCGGGTAGAAAGCCCAGTCTTTCTCCCGCTTCCACGGCCGGCCTGGTCAGGATGATCCGGTTAACCTGCTTGCTCTGGAGATAGGAAAGAGCCACGGCCATGGCCAGATAGGTCTTTCCTGTTCCTGCAGGACCGATACCAAAAACCAGGTCATAATCCTTGATTGCCCGCATATATTCCCGTTGATTAAGGCTTTTGGGGGAAACAGATTTCCGCTGAAGATAGAGGGGCTCGGTTGGAGCGTAATCTTCCAGTCGACCGGGGTTATCTTCCAGCAGGTCAAGAGCGATATGAAAGTCTTCTTCTCTCAACTTATGTCCTTTTTCTTCGAGTTCCTGGATTTTGTCAAAATACACCTTGGCAAACTGAAGCTTGTCTGGCTCTCCATCCATGATCAGCTTATCACCCCGAACCGACAGAGTAACTCCCAACCGGTTCTCTAAGCGTTTCAGATTTTTATCGAGAACGCCAAAAAACGAAATTCTTCGGATATAAGGGTGGGAAATCTTTTCCATTTTAAGGGATAAGTCTGTCTGTCTCCTTTTTCAGAAGCATAATGGAAATCTTTAATCAAAAAAATTAAATCACGGATTTCCGGGTTTGTCAAGAAATTGAACAGGTCAGGAGTCCAGAGTAACAGTTTATTCATTCTGATTTTTTGACGGAGTTAATTGCCAGATTTAGGGGAAATTGATCAGCCTGGCCTAAGAAGATAGCAAAATTAACCCGGAAACATAGAAATCCCGGGACAAAAAACCTGAAGTCTGTTGAAAAATCAACCTATCTGTTATATAAAATCTTCTCAGGAGGAAAAATGGAAAAAGAATTTACTCCGGTTTCGATTCCAACCTCTCTTTATAATAAAATCGAAGAAAAGATAAAAGGAAAAGAATTCAGCTCAGTATCCAGTTATGTTGCTAAAGTGTTGAGGGAAAGTCTGGCTAAGGAAGAAGAAAACAAAGAAGTTTTCACGGCTGAAGAAGAAAAAAAAATTAAAGAAAGGTTGAAAGCCTTAGGCTACATTGACTGATCGGCTGCTTGGTTCCTCAATGTCCTTGAGTAAAGGAGAATCCCATGATACCACCACATGGTGGCAGGCTGATTAATCGTCTGCTCGAACCCGAGAAAAAGAAGGAAATTCTCGAGAAACTTGACTCATTACCTTCAATAATTCTGGATGATGACCTGATTTCCGAGGTGGAAAACTTAGCTTCCGGGGTCTATTCTCCGTTGGAAGGCTTTCTCCATCAAGCAGATTTTCAAAGTGTTTTAGACCAGATGAGACTCACCAGTGATCTTCCCTGGGCTATTCCTATTGTCCTCGATGTCGACCGGGAAACCGCTGACAGTCTGAACCTGGGACAGGAAATCGCCCTGCTGGCAGAAGGTCGGCAACCGGTGGCTCTTATGACTGTTGAAGATAGATATACATATGATCAAGAAGAATTTTCCCGCAAAGTTTATGGGACAATTGACTCGAAACACCCCGGGGTGGCCAGAGTCCTTCAGATGAAAGAAGTTCTCCTCGGCGGTCAGGTTAACTTGCTTAACCTGCAACCAACGGCCTATGACCGTTTTCGCCTTTCACCGAAAGAAACCCGCATTCTGTTTAAGGAAAAAGGCTGGAAGACGGTGGTCGGTTTTCAAACGAGAAATACTCCCCATCTGGGCCACGAGTACATCCAAAAAACAGCCCTGACCTTTACTGACGGAATTTTTGTCAATCCGGTTGTCGGCCGGAAAAAGAAGGGTGATTTTAAGGATGAGGTTATCTTAGCTTCCTACGAAGAGCTGATCCGGCATTATTATCTTAAAGAAAGAGCAGTTATGGCTATTTTGAAGATGGAAATGCGTTATGCCGGACCCCGCGAAGCCATCCACCACGCCATCATCAGGAAGAATTTCGGCTGCACTCATATCATCATCGGTCGGGACCATGCCGGAGTGGGTAATTATTATCATCCGTATGCGGCCCAGGAAATCTTTGACGAATTTCCTGACCTGGGAATTGTCCCGCTGTTCTTCAAATCTTTCTTTTTCTGTAAGAAGTGTAATTCAATTGAGAACGAAAAGACCTGCCCCCACGACTCTTCTGAACATATCGAGTTTTCAGGGACAAAGATCAGAGAGTTACTGGTAAAGGGTGAAATTCCGCCGCCGGAACTGATGCGGCCCGAAGTGGCGAAAATCATCCTGTCATTTGATAATCCCTTTAATGATTGAGATGAAATCAAGGATATTAATTTTCGGGAAAGGCAACGAAAATTGAAAAATAACATTAAGGACAAAAGACTGCTGGTTGTCGGACTTGATTGTGCGGCCCCGACGCTGGTCTTTGACCGAGCCGACCAGCTACCCAACCTTAAAAAGCTCATCGATCTGGGAATTTCGGGAAAGCTGCGAAGCTCTGATCCACCAATTACTATTCCTGCCTGGATGGTGATGGCCACCGGTTGCGACCCCGGCCAGCTCGGACTTTATGGCTTCAGGCACCGAAAAGGCTACGAATACAACAAAATATGGATTGCCAATTCCACAGCCGTAAAAGAGAAGACTGTCTGGGATTTTCTTGGTGAACAGGGAAAAGAGAGCATTCTGGTCAGCGTTCCCCCGAGCTATCCGCCCAGACCGATTCGAGGTAAACTCATTTCCTGCTTCATTACTCCATCAAAAGACCAGGCCTACACCTATCCGGCTGATCTTCGGCAGGAAATAGAAGACCGCTTTGGAGGTTTCATTTTTGATGTAACCTTCAGGACCGAAGACCGCTCTCAGGTGCTCAAAGAAATTTACCAGATGACGGAGAATCATTTTCAGGTGATTAATTATCTGATTGAAGATAAAAACTGGCGGCTATTCTGGTTTGTGGAAATCGGGGTTGACCGGATGCACCATGCCTTCTGGAAGTTTATGGATAAAGAACATCATCTTTATGAACCTGGCAATGCCTTTGAAACTGCCATCTATGATTATTATAAATTTATCGACGAGAAGATCGGCCGTCTCCTAAAAAAGATAGATGACCGAACGGCTGTCCTGGTTGTCTCTGACCATGGAGCCAAAAGGATGAAGGGTGCTTTCTGTGTTAATGACTGGCTGATTAAACAGGGTGACCTGGTCATCACCGAGCAACCGCAGAGGGGCCAGAGTGTGGATCACCTGAAAATTGACTGGTCTAAAACCAGAGCCTGGGGCTGGGGCGGATATTATGCACGCATTTTTCTGAATGTTGAGGGCCGGGAACCGCAGGGGATAATAAAACCGGAAGACTATGAAACCGTCCGCGATGAGCTGGCCGAAAGACTGAAAGCCATCAGGGGACCGCAGGGTGAAAAGTGGAACACGGTGGTTATCAAACCCCAGGAACATTATCCCGAGCTTAACGGGGAATATCCAGATCTGATGGTCTACTTTGATGATCTCTACTGGCGGTCGGCTGGAACCCTCGGCTACGGGACGATGTATCTTCAGGAAAACGACACCGGACCGGATGATGCGGTGCATGATTACGACGGTATCTACATTCTTTATGATCCTGACCGACAGGGAGTCAGAAAAAAAGATGCCAGTATTCTGGACATTGCCCCAACTATCCTCAACCGGCTCCAGGGACCGGAAGTTCCAGGACTGAGAGGTAAGGTTATTAATTGAGCAATGGTCGGGGGAGTATTCTGGCCAAGAGAAAAGTGAAACCCAAAGATAAAATCAGTCATAAAAAATTAAAAAAAAATAACACAAATAAGAGAAAAAACAAAAAAGGAGAAGCTGGATGTGTCAGGAACAGAAAGGTTTTACTCTCTGGTTTACCGGTTTACCCTGCTCGGGCAAGTCCGCGGTTGCCGACCGGGTGGCTGATATTCTCAGGTCGGGCGGTTTAAGAGCTGAACGACTTGACGGCGATCTAGTTCGTCAGAGTCTTTGCCGTGACCTGGGGTATTCCCGGGAAGACAGGAATGAAAACATTCGTCGGGTAACGTTTGTGGCCAAGTTGCTGACCAGAAATGGAGTAGCGGTTTTAACTTCTTTCATTTCGCCCTATCGGGAAATCAGGGATGAAGCCCGGCGGGAGATCGGCGATTTCATCGAAGTTTATGTTAAGTGTCCCTTAGAGGTTTGTCTCTCTCGGGATATCAAAGGAATGTACAAAAAGGCTAGGAACGGGGAAATCAAGGAATTCACGGGGATTTCTGATCCTTACGAAGAGCCGCTCAATCCAGAACTGGTTCTGGAGACTGATAAAGAAACTCTGGAAGAAAGTGCTCAGAAAGTTATTGATTGTTTGAAGCAGCTGGATTATCTTGACCATCATTTTAGGGAATGATGATGCTTAAATATCGAAATTACCTGGTTACCGGTGGAGCCGGATTTATTGGCTCTCATCTGGTGGAAAAGCTGCTCAGCCTTGGCTGCCGGGTGAGAATCGTAGATGATTTTTCTACAGGCAAAGAAGAAAACCTTAAAGATTTTCTTGACCAGGTCGAAATCATCAGAGGTGACATCCGAGATAGAGAGCTCTGCTTCCAAGTAGCTCAGGGAATGGAGGTCATCCTGCATCAAGCGGCTTTAGCTTCAGTTCCGCGGTCCGTGACTGAACCGCTACTGGCTCATGAAATAAATGTTACCGGCACGCTGAACCTGCTTGTGGCTGCCGGGCAGGCTAGAGTCAGGAGCTTTGTCTTGGCTTCTTCTTCAGCGGTCTATGGGGATGACCAGATTTTTCCCAAAAAAGAAGGAAGCCAAGGCAAACCACTTTCGCCCTATGCGGCTCAGAAATTCGCTTCAGAAAAATACTGTCAGGTTTTCAGCCAGCTTTTTGGTTTTAACGCCGTGTGTTTACGCTATTTCAATGTCTTTGGACCAAGGCAGGATCCATCTTCTCAGTATGCGGCGGTCATTCCTATTTTTATAACCAGGATGCTCACAGGGCAGCCCCCGGTTATCTTTGGTGATGGCCAGCAAACCAGGGATTTTATTTATGTAGAAAATGTGGTGGAAGCTAATCTCTTGGCGGCCAGGGCTGAAGATTTTCGTGGTGAAGTTTTTAACATTGGTTCATCCGAGCGGGTGAGTATTAACCAACTGGCTGAAGAGATAAACTCTAATTTGAAGACTGCTCTTAAACCAGTCTATGCTGACCCGCGGCCAGGAGATATCCGGGAATCCTATGCTGATGTCAGTAAAGCCGAACAGGTCCTTGGTTTTAGACCGCAGATAGATTTCTACCAGGGGTTGAAGCTGACCATCGACTGGTATAAAGCCGGGCTCAGATAGTTATCAATCAACAGATTCTTGGCAGTAGTTCAGAAGTCAAAGGTTCAAGCAGTCGCAGACCTCCGCTAGTTGCTCTCAGTAGAGCTTCTCCTTTTTTCCCGATTTTATCTTGAACTTCTCCCATAATTGCTGCTGACCTGCCAAGTGGATGTCTTTTAATCATTTTAAGAATCTTTTCTGCTTCAGATTCAGGCGAAACTAAAAGGGCCCGGCCTTCACAGGCTAAGTACAGCGGGTCGATTCCCAGGATTTCCACCGCTCCCTGGATTCTGGAAGAAAAAGGAATTTTTTCTTCATCCACCAGCAGGGGATAAGCGATTTTTTCGGCCAGTTCGGAAAGAACAGTGGCCAGACCCCCGCGGGTGATGTCTCTCATCCAAAGGATGCCTTTTTCCCAGAGGGGCAGGAGAAAAAGAAGAGGAGCACAATCGCTTTTTACTCGGCAAAACATCGTGAAATCATTTCTGGCGAGCATAATGGCCAGACCGTGTTCACCCACCGAGCCGGTAACTATTAATTTATCACCGGGCTTAATTTTAGCTGGCCGGGGTCTTCCGATCAGGCGACCGACGCCGGCGGTGTTAATATAAATCTTATCTCCCTGTCCTTGGGGAACCACCTTAGTGTCCCCGGTGACAATTCTGACAGAATTCCGGGAAGCTGTTTTTTTAATCGATTTAAGGATTTTCTCCAGAAGTTCGAACTCCAGTCCTTCTTCTATAATCAGGGCCAGCGACAGGTATTCAGGTCGAGCTCCCGAGACCACCAAGTCATTGACTGTGCCGTTAACGCAGAGTGTTCCTATGTCTCCTCCGGGAAAGAATATCGGGTCAACTGTGTAGGAATCAGTGGTAAAGGCCAGCCCAGAGGGTAGAAGAGCCGCATCGTGAAGCTCATTCAAAATTGGATTCTGGAAAGTCGGGATGAGTTGTTCGTCTATGAATTTCCTCATCAGTCGGCCACCACTGCCCATTTCCAGGCTGACTTTTTTCATTGTGATTTTGCTCCCGAAGAATATTTATACTCAATCAAGCAGGCGCCTTCATAAGAAACCATACAGGGTCCTTTAGGGTTTTCTGGATGGCAAACCTGGCCGAAAAGAGGACAATCTTTCGGTTTAATCAACCCTTTAAGCACTTCTCCACAGCGGCAAGCTGATTTTACGATTCTTACAGGTAAGAGCTTTAGAGCGAATCGCCAAACAGCATCGAAATCTTTGTAAACTGGCTTGAGCCTCAACCCGCTTTCAGGGATTATGCCCAGTCCGCGCCAGTCAGCGTTAAATTTTTCTAGCATTTCTTCCATCAGGGCCAGAGCCTGAGGGTTGCCTTCGGGCCTGACCACTCTTTTATACTCGTTGGCTACTTCTGGCTTTTTCCACCTGATTTGCCGGACGACAGATAGAATTCCGAGCAAGATATCTGCGGGCTCAAAACCAGCAATAGCTCCTGAAAGTCCATATTTTTCAGCAATAAAGCTATAAGCTGCTTCTCCAATTATGGTACTCACATGACCTGGATAGATAAATCCATCGATGGCCATTTCTTCAGAGTCGATGATGGCTTCAAGAGCCGGCGGGATCAGCCAGAAGGCTGAAAGTAATGAAAAATTTTTCAGGCGTTCCTGACAAGCCTTTTTAACGGTAAAAACAATCCCGGGAATGGTAGTTTCAAATCCGGCCCCGAAGAAAATTACCTGCTGCTGAGGATTCTTTCTGGCTAAGCCTAAGGCTTCTTCCGGTGAGTAGACTATCTTAATTTTTGAGCCTTCCTTCGGGACAACGGTCTGAAGCGACCCTTTTCGGGTTGGAACTCTGGTCATATCTCCAAAGGTACAGACCAGGATGTCTTTTTGATTGGTTAGCAGGTCGATAATGGCTTCATGATAATAATCGGGGGTGATACATACCGGACAGCCCGGACCTGAGATCATTTCCACTCCAGCTTCTTTCAGAAGAGGTTTGAGCCCGAACCGGTGAAGGGTCATGGTGTGAGTTCCGCAAACCTCCATTATTTTTACTGTCGAGCCGATAGTCCTAATTTCTGAAGAAATAGTTTTAAGAAGTCGCTCGACGATAGACCTTGAGCGCCAGCCGGCAAAAGGTGATTTTCCAGCAATCCGGACGGTCATAACTTATTCGGTTAAAGAAAGTTTTTCCATCTCTCTAAAAAGCTTCAGAGTTTTTCTGGCTTCTTTCCGGTCAAGTCTGGAGATAGCAAATCCAGCATGGACAAGGACCCAGTCGCCGACTTTAATCTTCGGAAGAAGAGAAAAGTTAGCCAGGACAGTGCTTCCAAGATAATCGACCTTTCCAGTTCGGTCACCTTTCAGACTGACGACCTTGCCAGGAACAGCCAGACACATCTTTTTCTCCAGGAAATTAGAATACCAGAACTGGTTCTTTCTGTCTATAAGCCGCTCTTCCGGTCTTTTGACAATTTTCTCCAGGCTACTTATAATGTTTTTCATGTTTGATACCCTCGAAGGATACATCCAGCCCGGGAGCGAAGAAGAAGGCCTGGTCAAACAGATTGATTTTTCGCGTCTTCCCGGACATGTGGCCATCATTATGGATGGCAATGGTCGCTGGGCTAAAAACAGAAATCTTCCCCGGACCGAAGGCCACAAAGCTGGAAGCGAGACGGTGAAAGAAGTGGTAGAAGCCTGTGCCCGACTGGGTATTAAATATGTGACCCTTTATGCCTTTTCTCGAGAAAACTGGAAAAGGCCGGAAGATGAAGTTCTTACTCTCTGGGATTTGCTAAAAAATTATCTGGCTAATGAGGGTAAAATTCTTATAAAAAATGATCTGAAATTGAAAGTGATTGGAGAAAGGAAAGGTATTCCTTATTTTGTCCGACGGGAATTAGCCCGGGTCGAAAGACTTACCAGGAATAATCAGAGAATGACTGTCGTTCTGGCCCTTAATTATGGTGCCCGTCAGGAAATCATCGAAGCAGTAAAGAAATTATTGAAAAGAAAAACTCGGCCCCAAGACCTGAACGAAAAAACTTTCTCCCGATATCTTGATACTTCAGGTTTGCCTGATCCTGACCTTCTCATCAGAACCAGCGGTGAGATGCGTCTTTCCAATTTTCTGCTGTGGCAGTGTGCTTATACCGAGTTATTGATTACCCCCGTCCTCTGGCCGGATTTTCGGAGAAAACATCTTTTCCAGGCAATAATCGATTATCAGAAAAGAGAAAGAAGGTTTGGCGGTCTTAACCATTTTTCAGGAGAGGATAATAACCAAAATGAGCCTCGTTCAAAGAACTAAAACTGCTTTCATTCTGATTGCTATTCTTTTTGTCATTATTCAGTTTGCTCCGATCTGGGTTTTCTTTCTGATTCTCCAGCTGGGAATCATCGGTGGCCTGCTGGAATTCTACAACTTGAGCAACCGACGGAGGTTTTATCCAAAGAAGTGGCTTGGTTGCCTCTTGGCTCTGATTGTCGGAGCCACTTTTTATTTTGATCAATTCCCCTTGCTCCTCGCTTTTACTCTGATCACCATTATAATTTTTATCTATTACGTTATCGATACCAACAGCCTGGAAAAGCTGGCTCTCTTTCCTGGCTCCTTCAGCCTGACTGTCTCGGGTGTGGTTTATGTGGCCTTAACCATGAATTTTCTCTACTGGATACGACGCGATTTCGGACTTCTCTGGTTATATCTGCTTTTTACCGTAATTTTTCTTGGAGACACCGGAGCTTTTCTTGTGGGCAAAACTTTGGGCAGAAAGAAAATGGCACCCATTGCCAGCCCCAACAAGACCTGGGAGGGTGCTGTTGGCGGAATAATCTGGGCAGCTCTGGGCGGCTGGCTGGCCAGGGTCGTCCTGTTACCTCGTTTCCCTTGGTTGGAGATAATAGCTTTAAGTGCCGTGGTTCACGCCGCTGCTCAGGTAGCCGACCCTCTGGAATCTCTTTTTAAGAGAGCGGCTGGCGTCAAGGATTCTTCCGGCCTGATTCCCGGTCACGGTGGTATCCTTGACCGGATTGATAGTTTTACCTTAGCTTCTCCAGTCTTTTATTATCTGATGAAACTCCTTATCATGAAATAAATTTAAGACTTCACAGAACAGATGAAAAAGCAAAAGAAACGTCTGGTTATTCTCGGCAGCACCGGTTCCATCGGTCAGAATACTCTCGAAGTAATCCGCCATTTTCCTGAAAAATTTGAAGTGGTCGGTCTGGCCGCTGGGAAAAATATTGCCCTTCTGGCTGAACAGATAAAAGAATTCAATCCGGTACTGGTGGCCGTGAAGTCTGAGAGAGATGCTAAGAACTTAAGAAATAGATTTTCTGGCAAAACCATCGAGTTTTTAGCCGGAGAAATCGGGCTTCAGGAAGTAGCTTCGCTCGGCCAGGCCGACTTAGTGGTTTCAGCCATCACCGGCATCGCCGGTCTGAAGCCCACCGTGACTGCACTGGAGAAAGGGAAAGACGTAGCTCTGGCCAACAAAGAATCGATGGTGGTAGCGGGAGGTTTCCTCAGGAAAATTGTTTCAAGGACGAGAGCTAAAATCATTCCAGTTGATAGTGAACATTCTGGTGTTTTCCAATGCCTTAACCGGGAAAATAAGAAAAATTTGCAAAAAGTTTATCTGACCGCCTCCGGTGGGCCATTTCTCAGAGTGCCTTTACAAGACCTTTCCAGCAAAAGCTGGCAAGAAGCTCTCCAGCATCCACGCTGGAAAATGGGAAAGAAAGTGACCATTGATTCAGCCACTTTGATGAATAAGGGCCTGGAGCTGATTGAAGCCAAGTGGCTTTTTGATTTGCGGGCTGACCAGCTGGAAGTCCTGATTCATCCCCAGAGTATTGTCCATGCGCTGGTTGAGTTTAAAGATGGCTCGATGCTGGCGCAGTTGAGTCAGACTGATATGAAAATTCCCATTCAATATGCTCTGAGTTATCCAGAAAGACTGGATTCGCTGTTACCACCGCTCGACCTGATCTCGGTCAAAGACCTGGAGTTTTATTCGGTGGAAACCGAAAGATACCCATTATTCAATCTGGCCAGAAGAGCTCTGGAGGCCGGCTTGAGCTTTCCAGTGGTGCTGAATGCGGCTAATGAAATAGCTGTTCAGGCATTTCTTGAAGAGAAAATCAGCTTTGGTCAGATTTATTCTGTGGTGGACCACTGTCTGGAAAATCATCAAGCCAGAACTATTGATTGTCTGGAAGATATTTTTTCTACTGACCGGGAAACGAGAAACGAAGCTCGTCAATACATAAGATTGAAGGGAAAACAGAAATGACCATTTTAGGAACAATTGTGGCCTTTTTGATTGTCTTCGGAATTCTGGTGTTCATCCACGAATTTGGCCATTTCTTTGTGGCTAAACTGGTTGGCGTCAGGGTGGAAGTTTTTTCCTTTGGCTATGGTAAAAGGCTGTTCGGGTTAAAAAGGGGGGACACTGACTATCGAGTCAGCCTGATCCCGATGGGCGGATATGTCAAATTGCTGGGCGAAGGGATGTTTGATAAGAACAGGGAATTATCTCCTGATGATTTTATGGCTAAAACCCGCTGGGAAAGATTTTTGATCATGGTTATGGGCTCGCTGATGAACATAATTCTAGCCATAGTCCTGGTGGCTATTCTCAATATGGCCGGAGTAACTGTCCCGGAATATCAGAATCAACAGCCGGTTATTGGCTGGATAGACTTGGGATCTCCGGCCGAGAAAGCTGGACTGACGGTGGATGATGAAATCCTGAAAATAAACGGTCGGCCAGTCAGGACCTGGAATGAGGTAGAAATAGCCGTCGGCTCCAAACCTGATCGGTTGATTACTGTTGAAATCAGAAGAGGCGAGGAGATTCTTCAGATTCCACTCAAAACAGATAAAGTCACCAAATACGAAATGGGCTATGCCGGATTCAGGGCAAAAATTCTGACCCAAATAATGATGGTCAATCCCGGGTCGCCAGCAGAGAAGGCCGGACTCAAGCCAGGAGATATTATTCTATCGGCGAATGGTCAGCCGATCTTTTTTTACAATTTTGTTAAAAAAATCGAAGAGAATCCCGAAAAACCTTTACTTCTGACTGTAGACAGGTCGGGACAGCAGCTGGAAATGACAGTTATTCCCAGAAAAGAAGGTAACGTGGGGAAGATTGGCATTCTTCAGGGACCAAAATCAGTTACTAAAAAATATTTGTTTTTCCCGGCGATGGCTCAAAGCGTAAAAGAAAATGCCAGAAACACTTTTCTGGTGATTAATTTTCTGAAAGATTTATTTACCGGGCAGGCTTCTGCTAAGCAGCTGGGTGGTCCCTTAGAGATCGCCAGCTTTTCCTACGCAGCCATGAAAATGGGACTGTTAGCTATGATCAGCTGGATTGCCATCATCAGCCTTCAGCTGGGGATATTGAACCTTCTGCCCATTCCGGTATTTGATGGTGGTCAGATTTTTGTTTTGATGATTGAAAGCCTCGTCCGCCGTGACCTGAGTCCAAAGATGCGCGAAATCTGGATGCAGATTGGCTTTGTCATTTTTATCTTTATCATCGTCTTTGTCATTCTGAATGATATTGCCAAAAGATTACCCGGCGGCTGGAAGAGTCTGATTCCGTTTTTACGTTGATTTATATGAAAAAAGTCATAACTGAGGCACTCTTTCCCAGGCGGCAGACCAGATTGGTACTGGTAGGGAAGGTGAGCATCGGCGGCGGTGCTCCCATCGTTGTTCAATCAATGAGCAAAACCAGAACCGCGGCGGTGACTTCTACTATCCGTCAGATCAAAAGGCTGGAAAAAGCTGGTTGTCAGGTGGTCAGGGTAGCAGTGCCCGAGCTCGAAGACGCTCTGGCCATAAAGAAAATTAAAAGAGAGATAGCTATACCTTTAATTGCTGATATCCATTTTGACCCGCAGCTGGCCATCGTTTCCATCGAATCCGGGGCTGATGGTTTGAGAATTAATCCTGGAACTTTCGGGTCAAAGACCAGACTCAGAGAAGTGGTCAGCCTGGCCGGGGAAAGAAAAATTCCTATTAGGGTTGGAGTTAATTCAGGTTCGCTGGAAAAAGATTTGCTCCAGAAATATGGCCGGGTTTCAGCTGAAGCCATGGTCGAGAGTGCTCTGCGTCAGGTAAAATTGCTGGAGGACCTGGGGTTTTATGAAATAAAAATCTCCATCAAAGCTTCTGATATCCGGAGAACGCTTGAAGCCTACCGCCTGCTGGCGGAAAAAGTTGATTATCCTTTTCATGCCGGCATTACCGAAGCCGGACCCTTACTCCGCGGCAGCATTAAGTCAGCGGCCGGGCTGGCTCTTCTGCTCCAGGAAGGTCTGGCTGACACTGTCAGAGTATCTCTGACTGCTCCGCCAGAGAAAGAAGTGGAAGTGGCCTATGAAATCTTGAAAAGCTTAGGGTTGAGCCAGAGAGGCGTTAATTTCGTTTCTTGCCCTGGATGTGGCCGGAGTGAAGTTAACCTCAGGAGCCTGGCCTCTAAGGTGGAAAAAAGAATTGCCGGGATATCTGCCAACCTGACTGTAGCTGTGATGGGCTGTCCAGTAAATGGCCCTGGAGAAGCTAAGGAAGCTGATATCGGAGTGGCCTGCGGGCGGGGAATAGGGGTGATTTTTAAGAAGAGCAAAATCTTTAAGAAAGTGCCGGAATCAGAAATCGTTGAAACCCTGGTTCAGGAAGTTTTCCAGATGGCGGAAAAAGTGAAGGAAGAAAAGAATTAGACCAGGGAAGGTTTTTCGCTCTGAAGGGAGATGAATACCATGACCACTACAGGTAAGAAAAAAGCAGACCAAATTCCTACTAAATTAGTAGGAAAATATTCCCGTTTGAAGGAAATTCTGCAGTCGATGGGCAGCGTCCTGGTAGCTTTTTCTGGTGGAGTGGACAGCAGTTGGCTGCTCCGGGTAGCAGCTGAGGCTCTCGGAGATAGAGTAATGGCGGTAATTGCCAGCTCACCGACCTATCAGCGAAGAGAGATTCAGGAAGCTAAAAAAATCGCCAGAAATCTTAAGGTTAAGTTTATGGTCATTGAATCAGAGGAGTTTCAATCAGACGAATTTAAAAAAAATACTCCGCTTCGCTGCTATTACTGCAAATTATCCCTGTTTTCCCAACTTCAGAAAATCGCCAGAGAGCAGGAGCTGGCTCAAGTAGTTGAGGGTTCTAACCTGGATGATGACCTGGATTATCGTCCGGGAAAAAAGGCCATTGAGCAGTTAGGGGTCCGCTCACCACTCAAGGAAGCCGGTTTTCGGAAGAAAGACATCAGACAGCTGGCCAGAATCCTTGGACTTCCTAACTGGAATAAGCCGTCGATGGCCTGCTTAGCTTCCAGAATCCCTTTCAATCAGCCAATTGAAACTGATTTGCTGAACAGGATCGCGCAAGGAGAAGAATATTTAAGGCAGATGGGCTTTTCCCAGATAAGACTCAGGCATCATGGAGAAATAGCCCGGGTTGAAGTTGAGCCGGAAGAATTTTCTCTTCTTATCGATGATAAAAACAGGCAGAAAATTGCCCGCCGGTTGAAAAAGCTTGGCTACCGGTATGTAACGATTGATGTGGAAGGATACCGGACTGGCAGCCTCAATCCATAACTTAATCTTAATCCACTTCTACCAGATTGGTCGGTCTTTCGCCTCTGAGGCTCTGAAGTAGGTTGTTGACGGCCATAAAACACATCTTCCTTCTGGTCTCATAGGTGGCACTGCCAATATGGGGCAGCAGGATTACATTTTCCAGTTGGAGTAATCTTGGTTCTATTTGCGGCTCGTTTTCATACACATCAAGCCCGGCGGCCCAGATTTTACCCTGCTCCAGAGCTTCAGCCAGAGCTTTCTCATCAACTATCGGTCCCCGGGCCACGTTTATCAACACAGCGGTTTTTTTCATCAATCCGAGCCTTTCCTGGGAAATAAGATGGTAAGATTGGGGGGTGAGAGAAGCGTGAATCGAGACGATATCAGATTCTGATAAAAGGGAATCAAGGTCTCGAAATTCAGCTCCGAGTTCCTTTTCTTGGTCGCGGCTTAAAGGATTGGGATCATAATAAATGACTTTCAGGTTGAAGGCTCTGGCCCGCCTGGCCACAGCCCGGCCAATCCGGCCAAAACCGATTATCCCCAAAGTTTTGCCGGAAAGTTCCTGACCTAAAAAAAGGTCAATCTTCCAGCCCTGGAATTTACCTTGCCGGCAGAAGCGGTCAGCTTCCACCAGCCGCCGGAAGGTGGCTAAGATCAGGGCCATAGTCAGGTCAGCCGTAGCTTCGGTCAGGACATTTGGAGTGTTGGTCACCAGAATTCCCCGGCTCCGGGCGTAATTAACATCTATATTATTTACTCCAACGGCACAGTTGGCTATCACCCTGAGCTCTGGCGCCTCGTCGATGACCTCTTTATCTACCGGGTCAGTCAGAAAGCAGAGCAGCCCTTCCTTATCCTTAAGCTTAGAAATTAACTCTGCTTTCGGAAGAAATAGTTCTTCAGTAGCCAATTCCAGATCAACCTGATCAGCCAGATAATCCATGGCTTCTTTTAACAGGGGATGGGTTAGCAAAACTTTTGGCTTCATCGAAGTCTCCTTTACTCCAGAAGTTAAGTAGACTGATCAAAGATCAGAGGTAAAAAATATTTTCTGGTCGATTCCAGCACAGAAGGACGGAGAAGGCCATTGACCCATTTCCCACCGAACAATTCGTCTGAAACAATGAACAGACCAGCCGCTTTGATTCCATAGAATTCGGAGAAAGCCAGAACAGCTGAGACTTCCATATCCACGGCCTGCTGCCTCTTTTTCTGCATTTTCTTTATCCAGGATAGGGTCTCCCGATAAGGGGCGTCGGTGGAAACTATTGAGCCGATGGCATAAGGCAGATTGTGCCTGTTCAGATAGCTTTTTATTTTTAAGACCGATTTTTTATTTGGATAGAACAGGTTGTTTCTTCTGTAAAGATAGTGTCTGGAAGTCCCTTCGTCGCTTAAAGCGGAATCTGGCAGGAAAGCCATAGCCGTACTTAGATTTTCAGACAGGGAACCACAATAGCTCAGCAGAGTTATCCTTTTAACTCCAAGAAGTCTGATTTTTTCCAGAGTGATGATGCTGGCCGGAGCTCCGACTCCGCCGTAAAGAACAGCCTTATTGTTCAGGTAAAAAAGCTGGCCGGAATAGATTTTCAGAGTTTTAATGACTGCCTTTGCTATTTCTGTAATGAGTCCGGGATAAGGCAGGAAAGGGATAAAAATTAGGTATCCTTCAGGGATCTCCGGACCACTAAATTCTGGCCTTACTCTAGATTCTTCTTTTTTCATGGTTCTTTTTGAAATTATCAGATTTTTGATAGGCTGGCAATCTCTAAAGTCTTCTGCTTTCGTTTACAAAGAGACTGGTCTGACTTAAAATTGAATCTATGATACTAAGAAAAATCCAGATTGATGAAATCAATCTTGAAGACCGCAGATTCAGGTTTACCTGTGGCCAGCCGGATGAAAAATTTTTACGTTCGATAAAAGAAATAAGCGTGGTCGAGCCAGTCAAGATCATAAAGAGAGAAGCCAGTTTGGTGCTGGTCTCAGGCTGGAAGAGGGTCGAAGGGGCTATAAGCTGCGGGCTTGAAGAGTTGCCAGTTCTGGAAATTCCGGAAAATTTATCTGACCTTGAAACTTTTGCCCTGGCTTTTTTTGAGAATTATAGCCATCACCAATTTTCGCTGGCTGAGAAATCCTTAGCTGTCAGGAGATTCTCAGATTTTGGTTTAGGACAAACAGAGCTTATCAGCAGGATCTTACGGATTCTGGAACTGCCACCAACCAGACACACCTTAGAAGTACTTCTCGATCTCTCCAGGCAGGGAAAAGCTCTCCCGATAATTCATCTGAAAGACTGGAAACTGATTACGGCTGAACTTTTCTTAAGTTTTCCAGAAGAAGAAAGGTTCCTGCTTCTTTCCTTGTTTTCTGATCTGAGTCAGAATAAACAGAAAGAAATGATTGAGCTGTTCTATTCTCTGAAAAAAAGGAAAGGTAAAAACCTGAAGGCTATAGTCGAAGAACCAGCTATAGCCTCCTGTCTGGAAATATTCAAGAAAAATAAACCCGAGGCTGCCGATAAATTGCTCTCAATTTTGAGGAAGGAGGTTAGCCCTTTAGTGCATCGACTCTGCGAGGAGATCGACAGGGAAATAAGACAGTTCAAGCTTCCAAACAATGTCCGGCTTGATTATGACCGCACTCTGGAAAAAAGCAACTTGACCCTGGAAGTTATGGTCAGCTCGCAAGAAGAGCTCAGAGAAACTGTAACAGAAATCCTGAACAGTCTGGCTGACGGAAACTGGCAACGGCTTTTCGAGCTTCTCCAGCAGGAAATAGAAGAATGAATCAAGCTGAAATAAATAAAGTATTCATAGACCGGAAAGTAGAAAAAGACCCGCTGGTATCAAGAATTATGAACAAATTAGCCGGGCTGCCGGCTGAGGTGATTGATGAGTCTGAGATGATTAGACAGAAGCTCAGGCTGACTTTAGACCCCGTCGGGGAGAGTAAGAGGCTCCTTTTTCTTACTGAACAAAAATCTTTTGTTCGTCCCTGTCCCTGCACTCCTGGCTGTGTTGGTTGTCATTACTGGACAATCGACCTGGATATCAACTGCCCGCTCGATTGCAGTTACTGCCTACTTCAGAGTTATCTTGAAGAACAGCCATTAACCATCTCGGTCAATAGAGATGCCCTGAAACAGGAACTGGTAAGTTTTTTTGAACAAGAAAGAAGCCAACTTTTGCGGATCGGGACCGGAGAGCTAAGCGATTCCTTAGCCTTAGATGAGATAACAGAGGATTCTCTTTTTTTGATAGAGCTTTTCCGGGCAAGACGGAATTTTTGTCTTGAAATGAAAACCAAAACAGCCAGGATTGATAGCTTATTAAAAATAAAGCCAGAGCCAAATGTAATCCTGGCCTGGTCTTTAAACACTGAAAGGATGATCGAATCTGAAGAGAGAGGAGCAGCCAGCCTGGATGAAAGGCTAACTGCAGCCGCTAAAGCTGTAAGCTATGGCTATCAAGTCGCTTTTCATTTTGACCCAATAATCCATTATCCGGGCTGGCAGGGAGAGTATCAACGAGTTATAGAGAAGCTTTTCAGGAAAATCTCCAAAGAAGGCATCGCCTGGGTCAGCCTTGGGTCTCTCCGCTTTCCCCCAGATTTAATTAAAGTCGTCAGAAGGCGTTTTCCTGGAGGTGTTATTTTTGAGCATGAGTTTGTCAGATCCTGGGACGGAAAATTCAGATACCCTAGACCTTTGAGGGTTAAGCTCTATAAAGAGCTCGGCAGAATTTTTTTTGATTTCGGAGCTGAAGAAAAGCTTTATCTCTGTATGGAATCGACTGAGGTCTGGAGAGCTTTTTTAGAAAAAATAAAAAGGGGAAGGCCTTTATCCACCTTCCCCTTTCCTTGGCTAACCTAAGTCAAAACCGGGGAATCATTGACCCTCAGTGGCTTTCCTCTCTGTGATTATCCCGACGAGTTCAATTCCAGCTTCTCGGATCTTATCGATGACATCGATAATTTTGCCAAATTCCAGGTTCTCATCGGCTCTCAGATAAAGCTTTTTCTCAGTAGCAGTTAGAAAGGCTTCTTCAAGAGCAGAACTCAGTCCCTCAAGGGTAACTCTTTGTTCCTTCAGAAATAGCGAACCGTCAGCCTTAATCGAGAGAACTACCTCAGGATTATCAGGCATGTTGGTGGTATTGAGAGCTGAAGGAAGCTTGACATCAACTCCCTTCTGAACAAGTGGAGTAACAACCATAAAGATGATCAGGAGAACCAGGAGAACGTCACAAAGAGGAACAACATTGGGTTCAGATTTTACGGTTTCTTTTCCGCTATTCGATACTGTAAAACCCATTGTTTTCCTCTCTCAGAATGATTTTACCAGAGTCAAATTACTTTACCCCAGTAATGCGGATGAAGTAATCAACAATCTGGGAGGTGGTATTTTCCATCTCAGCATTGTAGACCTCAATCCTGGTGTTCAGAGTGTTGAAGGTCCAGAGGGCGATAACAGCCACAGCAATACCGAAGGCGGTAGTAACTAGAGCTTCAGCAATACCGGCAGCTACAGCACCAATACCGCCGGAGCCAGTCATAGCCATGCCACGGAAAGCATTGATGATTCCGAAAATGGTTCCAAACAACCCGATAAATGGGGCAGAAGTAGCAATGGTAGCCATAACAGCCAGACCTCTCTTCAGTTCCTGAGTGAACAGGGATTGAGCTCTTTCGCAGCCTCTCTGGGCAGATTGAATCTGCTCGTCCATAGTAAGATTGGATTCTTTACCGGCCAGATATTCTTCGATACCGGCAGCGGTAACCCTGGCCAGATGGCTGGCTTTATAATCTTTCTTGGAAGCCAGAGCATAAGCTTCTTTTATCTGTCCATTCTTCAGCAGTTCAGCCAGCTTGGGGGCAATCTCTAATGATTTTTTTCTGGCACGAGAAAAGGCCAGCTGCCGCTCGATGAAAAGATAGATGGTAATAACAGACAAAGAGATCAGGATAATGGCAACTGTTTTTGCCACTGGACCCATGGCCTGCCACATTTCAATCAGACCGAATTGCATGTCTAAAACCTCCTTTTAAATATCGAAAGCCATTATTAGCTTTTCTTTCTTACTTACTTAAGTTTAAAGGTCAAGGTAACGGTGAAGATAACTCCTCTGGGTCGGCCGTTGATGATCATCGGCTCATAGACCCATTGTTTGACCGCATCAATGGCAGCCTGGTCGAGTAAGGGGACTGACCTGAGAACTCTAACCGACTGGACACGTCCTTGGATATCTGTAGTTGCCTCAAGAATAACAATACCTTCAACCCGTGCCTGACGGGCAATTTCAGGATAAGCAGGTTCAACCTTATGAATTAGTTTTGGCGCCTTAATTTCGCCGATGGCTCGAACGGGTTCTTCAACTTCGCCGACAACTCCGCCGAGCACTCCTCCGACAACTCCGCCGAGCACTCCTCCGATAACGCCACCTTCGACCCCGCCTTCAACTCCGCCCTCAACTCCGATGTCGGAAATCTGTTCTTGACCAATCTGATCTGGTATTTCCACTGGAGCAACCAGCCTTCCTGGTTCAACAGAAGGTGCGGCCTGAACAGCCTTGATGGTCCTGGTAGAAGTCGATTTCTTTTTGGCTGGCGGCGGTGGCGGTGGCGGTGGCGGCGGTGGGGGAGCTAAGAAAGCGCTATAAACTTCAACTTTGGGCAGCTGGTCTATGGACAGAAGCGGGATGACAATAATGGAAACAACAAAGATAGCGTGGAGAATAATGGCGATCGGCAGGGCCAGTGCTTTTCTCTTCATCCCCGACTCGGCCTTGAAGAAGGAGTCTTTAAAGAGTTCAGGAAACTCTTCTTGCTTTTTAGGCCTTTTTACTTCTGGCATGTTGTACCTCACGCTATTTAAATTAGATTAAAGTATAAATTAAATTTCTTTTTTTTACAAGTCAAATTTAATTATTTGTGTAATTTTTTCTTCCTTAAATAATCATTCCAGAAAAGGACTACCGGACAGGAAATGAAGATAGTCGAATAAACACCTTCTATAGTTCCGATGAGCATGATGAAGGCAAAGTCATTGATCACTTTGCCACCAAAAAGGAAGAGAGAAAGAACGGTTAGGAAGACTGTACCAGAAGTGATTAAGGTTCGTGAAAGGTTTAGATTAAGAGACAGGTTCATTATATTTTCCAGCGACTCTTTTCTCATCGTTCTCTTGAGTTCTCGGATACGGTCAAAAATAACGATGGTATCGTTAATTGAATAACCGACTATGGTTAACAGAGCAGCGACAATCGGCAGGTTGATTTCACGGTTGGTGAAAGAATATATGCTCAGAGTTATCAGAACATCCTGAGTCAGAGTAAAAATGGCTGAGGCTCCGTATTCAATTCCCTTAAATCTGAAAGCAACGTAAACCAGCATCCCGACGAGCGACCAGATAATCGCCTGGGTGGCTTTGTTTCTAAGGTCTTTTCCCACCTGAGGTCCGACAGTTTCGCGACTCAGGACAGTGAGTTTACCAAGGAAGGTCTTCTTCTGCAGGTAATTGATAGTCTCCTCTGGTAAAAAAATTGGTTGGCCTTTAAGTTCATTCCAGTCAGAGATTACTCCGTGAAGAGTCCTGTACTCGATAATTTTGCTGGTCAGATCTTCTTCTTTTTCCGGATAAACTTCGCGGAAAAGAGAACTCAGGGCATTCCGGTCAATGTTGTTTAAATCCAGCAGACTCTGAGCAGCCTTCTGTTCATCTTCAGCTCCCTTTAAAGCCTTGATCACCCGGTCAGCTAAGATCTGATGACTTTCCAGCTCTTGGTCCTGTCTGGTGGTCTTGGTTTCCATCGTTCGGATCTGAAATTCCCGGCTGTCTTTCCCGGTTTCTTGGATGACGCTATTACCAAGGCCGACATCGGACAGAAGCTTTCGGACTTGAGAGACTGAGACCGGCTCTCTGAACTTGACTCTGATGAGTGTACCTTCGCCAAAGTCTACGCCCATCTTCAAGCCTTTGCCAAAGGCGATATTCAGAATCCCGGCCAGGACGATGGCCAGGGTGACGCCCAGGGCGATCCATTTGTATTGAAGAAAAGGGATATTGGTTGTTTTTTTGAAGATTCGCATGTTAGATACTCAACCTCTTGGCGTTAATTGGAACGGCTAAATCAAAGATTAAGCGAGAAACAAAAACTGCGGTAAACAGGTTAGCCACCAGACCGCAGATCAGAGTAACGGCATAGCCTTTGATGGGGCCTGTTCCGAACTGGAAAAGGAAAATAGCGGAAATGATAGTGGTTAGGTTGGAGTCAAAAATGGCTGAGAAGGCCCGGGAAAAACCATTGGAAAGAGCACTCGAGACATTTTTCCCAGAAGCCAGTTCTTCTTTAACCCTCTCAAAAATCAGGACGTTAGCATCCACAGCCATTCCGATACCCAGGATGATACCGGCGATGCCAGGCAGCGTCAGGGTGGCTCGGAAATAGCCCATTGCCCCGAAGATGATCAGTTCGTTTAACAGAAGGGCGATGACCGCGTTTACTCCAGCCATTTTATAATAGAAAATCATAAAGACCATAACCGCAAAGATGGCAATCAGTGCAGAAATCAAACCCTGGCGGATAGAGTCAGACCCGAGAGATGGGCCAACAGTTCGTTCTTCGAGATATTTGATTCCGGCAGGAAGAGCACCAGCTTTCAGGATAACTACCAGGTCATCAGCTTCTTCTATGGTGAACCTGCCCTGGATAATACCTGAATCAGAAATTCTGGCATTGATTACCGGAGCTGACTGCAGTTTTCCATCAAGAATAATAGCCAGTTGTTTGCCAATATTCTGGCCGGTTACTTGTTCAAAACGCCTGGCACCATCAGCGTTAAGCATGAAATGAACAGCGGGATTATTCCATTCATCGGCACCACGGCGGACAGTTCTGAGGTCTTTACCGGTAACTGTAGCCACCTTGCTCACCAGGTAATAACCCTGGGTGCCCCTTTTGGGGTCAGCTTTGACTATTTCAGCGTCGTCCGGTAGCTGGCCACCGAATTCCTGTAACAGAGTCTGTTCATCAGGTGCCGGCCCGGCTTTAACCAGCTTCCATTCAAGGACAGCAGTTACTTTGATCAGATTTTTAACTCTTTCCGGGTCTTCAACACCTGGAAGCTCAACCACGAGACGGTCAGAACCCTGTCTCTGGATGACCGGTTCAGCCACTCCGAACTGATCAACTCTGTTCCTGATAGTCTCCAGAGTTTGATTCACAGCCTGGTCTCTCAGGAACTGAGCAGCTGCTTGTTTCAGGGTAAAAACCAACTTATCCAGGCCGAAGGAATAATCCCAGTCCCTGGTGTACTGGTCAATCAGGTCACGAACTTTTCCTTCCTGGTCAGGATTCAGCCCCCGAAAATAAAATCGCCCTGGTCTCTCCTTGGCTGCCTCTGTATAGGTGATGTTATTTTTTTTGAAGACTTCTTCAAATCTGGAAATTTGCTGGTCAGTTTCAACATTAATGGCGTCTTCAGTCAAAACCTGAAGGACTAAATGAGTCCCGCCTTTCAAGTCAAGACCGAGTTTAATCTTGTCTTTGGGCGGATAGACAAGAAAGACGCACAAACCGATAACAAATAAGGTGAGAGCTAATTTCCATTGTAATTTCTTTTTCATCTTGGTAAAACTCTCTCTTTTGGATTAATTTTTCTGGGAAAATGAATTTGACTCTTTGGATTCAGTTTTTTCCTTTTCTGAAAGAATTATGGCTACCGCACTCTTGAGGATGTCCACCTTGACGTTAGAAGAGATTTTAAGTTCTATCCGGTCGGGATGCACATCCATCACCGTACCAAAAATTCCACCGCTGGTGATTATCCTGTCCCCAGCTTTCAGATTATTTACCATCTGCTGGTGTTGTTTCTGTTTTTTTCTCTGAGGAAGAATAAGCAACAGGTAAAAAATCACAAATACCAGGATGAAAGGCAAAAGACCGAGTAACAGATTACTCTGTCCCTGTGGGGCAGCCTGCTGTTCTGAAAGGCTCATTAAAGTTAAAAGGCTCATCTTTTCTTCCTATTCATTTAAATTTTTTTCTATAACTGCTTTTTTGAAAGATTGAAATAAATTAGAGTGGATAGCTTGCCTCATTTTTCGAAAGATGTCAAGATAATAATACAAGTTATGAATGGTGTTGAGGATGGCTGAGCTGATTTCTTTCCTTTCGTAAAGGTGTCTGAGATAAGCCCGGGAAAAATTTCTGCAGGTATAACACTGGCAGCTTTCATCCACAGGCCGACTGTCTTCAGCATATTTTAGATTTTTTATTGAGATTCGACCATTGCTGGTGAACAGGGTGCCGTTTCTGGCATCTCTGGTTGGCAGAATACAATCGAAGAAATCCACCCCTCTTTCTACAGCTTCCAGGATATCTTTGATATAACCCATTCCCATCAGGTATCTGGGTCGGTCTTCGGGTAGAAGTTCATTTGACCTTTCTAAGGTTTCGTAGAGTTGAGTTTTTGGTTCGCCAATTCCCAGACCACCGAGGGCATAACCATGAAAGTTCTGGCTGACGAGTTCTTCAATACTCTTGCGGCGGTCCAGCCAAAGGACACCACCCTGGGTAATTCCCCAGAGCTGGGTGGGTGGTTGAAGATGATTAAATTCTTCCCGGCAGCGTTTAGCCCAGCGAGTGGTGAGTTCTACTGATCTGGAAACCTCTTCTTCTGAATAAGGATAAGACGGGAAATAGTCCAGACACATCATGATATCTGTGCCCAGTTTCATCTGAATTCGGACCGCTTCTTCGGGTGTTAAAAAAATCTTTTTGCCATCAAGATGAGAAGAGAATTTCACCCCTTCATCGCTGACTTTAACTAGTGGAGACAGGCTGTAAACCTGAAACCCGCCGCTGTCGGAAAGAATGGCTTTTGGCCAGGAAATGAATTTATGGAGTCCCCCGAGTTTTTCAATCAATTCAACTCCAGGCCTCAGAGAAAGATGGTAGGAATTAACTAGGATAATCTGTGAGCCGAGTTCATGCAAGATAGCCTGAGTCAGGGCTTTGACCGTGCCCTGGCTGGCCACCGGCATAAAAGCTGGTGTTTCTACCAGGCCATGGACAGTTTCCAGAACACCTGTTCTGGCTTGACAAGAAGAGTCCCGGCCGGTAATGGTGAAAGAGTTTCTCATTGGGAAAATCTGAAATAAACGACATCTCCGTCGTGAACCGGATAATCCTTGCCTTCAAGACGAAGAGCCCCAGCTTCCTTGGCTTTCTGCCAGGAACCGGACTTTATCAATTCCTCAAAGGGGATAACTTCAGCTCGGATGAAACCTTTCTCCAAGTCGCTATGAATCTCTCCCGCAGCTTTGACTGCTGGGGTGTTTTTCTTTATGAGCCAGGACCTGACTTCGTCTTTTCCGATGGTATAGAAATTTATTAGATCCATAACCTCGAAAATTTTTCGGAAAAACCGAGATGGTGTCGGTTCTTCAAGTCCGTAGGTATTCATAAAAAGGGCTTGTTCTTCATCTTCGAGATCCATTATCTCTTTCTCGATTTTGCCGCAGAAGGCCAGGACTGACGTCTGGGAGTCAAGAGCTGCATAGAGCTCACCTGGATAATCAAGATAAGCCATGTTCTGTTCGTCCAGGTTGATCATCTGAAGAACAGGCTTAAGGGAAAGAAAACAAAAGCCTCTCAGCATTTTTTCTTCTGATGGAGTAAGAGGAAAATCATGAAGGAGCTGGCCTTCTTCGAGCAGCGGCTTTAGCTTTGCCAGAAGTTCTTTTTCCTTCTGAGCTTCGGCATCTTTGACTTTTTTTAAGTCTTTATCCAGCCTTTCCAGTCTTCCAGTTACCATCACCAGGTCGGAAAGGACCAGTTCTTCAGTCATCGATTTGATGTCGTCAACCGGGCTGATTTTCCCCCGGGGATGGGGAACCGCCGGATTTTTGAAGCCTCTGACCACGTGAACCAGACCATCGGCTTTTCTCAGTTGGCTGAGGTAAAGGCTGGTGGAAATTTCACCGCAGGCCATTCCAGGAAAATCTTCGATCTCCAAGTGGACAAGAACCTTTTTCTTTTCAGGATAAAGAGAAGCTAATTTCTCCAGCCGGGCATCAACAACCTGGCAAACTGATCTCGGAACATCGAGCCTGGCCTCATGCCCATAATAATGCTCTCCTCCTTTTTTCTGGCTGAGGATCTCGAAAAGAGAAGTCTTTCCCGAGCCAGCGTAACCAAAGAGAGCAATAACCACATCTTAAGTAAAACGCGAAAGTGCCCGTCTGTCAAGATGGCTGAAGTTTTTATTCCTTATTTATATATATTGAACCAAAAGTAAATTTAGAGTATATTAACAAAAAAATAAGGAAGAATAGCATGGCTAGGCTTGGTAAAAAGCTCGAAGAAGATATCGAAAAACTAAAGCAGAAAGAGAAAGGAAAAGAGAAAAAGAGAGAGAAAGGTCTTTTCCGCGAGTATTTTGAGCTAATTGCTGAAACTGCAGTTTTTGTTTTCTTTGTTATGACTTACGTTGTTCAGGCCTTTCAGATACCGACCGGGTCAATGGAACCGACCTTGCTGGTGGGAGATTTTCTCCTGGTCAACAAGTTTATTTATGTCCGGCCGGTACTGCCCCTGGAATCGGTCATCCTGCCTTGCAAGAAGATCGAACGGAAAGATATTGTTGTCTTCAAATATCCGCGTGACCTGAGCAAAGATTTTGTTAAAAGAGTTATTGCTCTCGAAGGTGAGAAAATAGAGATTAAGGACAAAGAGGTTTATATCAACGACAAACCCTTAGAAGAAAAATATAAAGTCCATAATGATTCCCAGATTTTCCAGAAGGGCAATTATTATCAATACGATGATGTCATCCGGGACAATTACGGCCCGGTAGTCGTGCCGCCAGGATATGCTTTCGTCATGGGAGATAACCGGGACAACAGCTTGGATAGTCGCTACTGGAGCTTTCTGCCAATGTCCTTCATCAAGGGGCGGCCCTGGCTTATTTATTTTTCTTATGAAGCCGAAAAGGACGCTTATCTGAAAAATAGCTTTCGGGATAAGTTCAAGAAGTTTTTCCGTTTCATTCTTAAAACCCGCTGGAATAGAATACTGAAAGCTGTCTTTTGATTAGTTTCTTCCCCCCATTATAAAAAAAGTATTGACCAGTGTAATCTCCTGGAATAAGATTATTCTCAGCTCGATGTTTCAGGAAGGAAGATGGGGCAGGCTCTGATCACGCTTCTGACTGATTTTGGCACCAAAGATTTTTTTGTGGCTTCTTTGAAAGGGGTCATCCTGTCGATTAATCCTGAAGCTACCATAATTGACCTGACTCATGATTTACCTGATTTTAATCTTAGAGCAACTGCTTTTGTCCTCTGGGCTTGTTACCGATTTTTTCCCGGCGGGACAATATTTCTGACCGTGGTTGATCCCGGAGTGGGTAGCGAGCGCCGAATTCTCCTGGCCAGGACAAACCGACATTTTTTTATCGCTCCGGATAACGGCCTTTTGTCTCTGGTGCTGGACAAAGAGAAAGCTGAAATCTATGAGGTCAACGGCAAGAATTATTTTATCACTGAGCGGAGAAGCAGCTTTGAAGCCAGGGATAAAATGGCTCCGGTGGCTGCCTGGCTGAGCCTGGGTATCCCGCTTTCTGAACTGGCCCGACCGGTTTCTTCCTATGAAAAGCTTGATTGTCCGGAACCTCAGGTCAGAAATAAAGAAATTCAGGGAGTCATCGTTTACCAGGATAAATTCGGCAATCTTATAACCAATATTAATCAACCGTTGATTGTTAGATTCCTGAATTCCAATCAAAGCTCTAATCTGGTACTCTTAGCTGGTAAGAAAAAAATTTCTGAGATGGCTTCGACTTATGCTCTGGCTTCGACGGAGAAGCCCTTTTTTATGATTAATAGCCTGGGCCTGCTGGAAATTGCTGTTTATCAAAAATCGGCGGCCGAAGTTCTGGGGCTTAGTCCCGGTGATTCTGTTGTTCTCAGGATTGAATGAAGCAAACAATAATAAAAGGATAAGAATTGTTAATAACAGTTTGATGGTCATCAATGGAATGTCTTGAAGGAACGATCGAACAGATAATTTATTATAACCCGGAGAATGGCTATTCAGTTTTCAGGGTCAAAACGGGAACGCAAGAAATCACGGTAGTTGGTAATTTCCCGCCTCTTTCTCCGGGTGAATCTCTGAAAATTTCGGGCCACTGGGAAAAGAACCAAAAATTCGGTCAGCAATTTCAAATGGAGTCTTTTAGCCTGACCCTTCCCAGCTCCACCAGAGGTCTAGAAAAATTCCTGGCCTCGGGTTTGATTAAGGGGATAGGCCCGGTTCTGGCCCGAAGAATAATTAAGAAATTCGGAGAAAAAACCACAGAAATTCTGAATAAAAACCCGGAGAAATTAAAGCAGGTAGAAGGAATCGGCCAGAAAAAGCTGGCTGAAATTTTAAAATCCTGGGAAGAACACCGAGATATCCGGGACCTGATCATTTTTCTTCAGGAACATAATGTTTCCACCACCCTGGCTGACAAAATCTATCGCAATTATGGCCAGGCTTCTTTTGAAATCCTGCGTCAGAATCCCTATCAACTATGTCTGGATATCCGGGGAATTGGTTTCAAAACGGCCGACCAGATTGCTTTAAAACTGGGAATTGCTTCAGATTCAATCGAAAGGATCAAAGCCTATATCCTTTATCTTCTGGAAAAAGATAACGAACAGGGCCATGTCTTTTCTGATGAAAATGAAATAAAGAATAAATGCCTTCAGGATCTGGGCGTTAATCCGGACAGGGTGGACCTGGCTCTGACCGATTTGGTCGGGAAGCAGTCCGTCATCAGAGAAGTGACTGCCAGCAATGTTTTTTTGTATCTGCCGTTTTTCTACCAGGCTCAAGACGAAGTTGCTAGGAGGATCATTACACTTTCCACAACGCCCTGTCCTGTTCCAGATTTTGACCTGACCAAAAAGATTGAAGAGATCGAAAGACGGACGGGGATCAATTTTTCTCCGTTGCAGAAAAAAGCTATTGAGAGCTGTTTTCAGAGAAAAATTCTGATCATTACCGGCGGTCCCGGAACCGGTAAAACCACCATTGTCAGAGCCATCGTGGAGATTTTCGAAAGCTGGCAGAAAAAAATTCTCCTGGCTGCGCCCACGGGTCGAGCGGCCAAAAGGCTATTGGAAACGACTGGCCGGGAAGCCAAAACCATTCATCGCCTCCTGGAGTTCCGGCCAAAAGAGGGTGGGTTTAAAAGGGGGCCAAATTTTCCGCTCCGAGCCGAAGCTTTAATCGTGGATGAGTTTTCCATGGTTGACCTCCCGCTGATGTCTCATCTGCTCCGAGCCATACCACCAGAAATGAGATTGATTCTGGTTGGAGATAAAGATCAGCTGCCTTCGGTTGGACCGGGTAATCTGCTTCGCGACCTGATCGACTCGGGTACGGTTGAAGTCATCGGGCTGACTGAAATCTTTCGCCAGGCCAAGGAAAGCCTGATTGTGGTCAACGCTCACCGCATCAACCAGGGCCTGCCTCTGGTTTATCCACCAAGAAAAGACCCGACTGCCGATTTCTATTTTATTCATCAGGAAGATGAAGAAAAAGTCTTCCAGTTGATTTTAAAGCTCTGTCAGGTCAGCATTCCCAGACGTCTCGGGTTGAGTCCACTTTCAACCCAGATCCAGGTCATTACCCCGATGTATCGGGGTCTGGTGGGAGTTGACCGGTTGAATCTTGAACTGCAAAAAGCGCTTAATCCTTCATCGGCCAGGCTGAAGGTTGGTCTGAAAGAATTTCGGATCAGAGACAAAGTAATGCAGATCAGAAATGATTATGAAAAAGAAGTCTTTAACGGCGATCTGGGAACGGTGATTCAACTCGACCCGGAAAAATTCACAGTCCTGGTTGATTTTGACGGCCGGCTTGTATCTTACGAAAAGGATGAACTGGTTGACCTGGTCCTGGCCTATGCCATTTCGGTTCATAAAGCCCAAGGCAATGAATACCAGACGGTAGTCATGCCTCTGCTTACCCAGCACTACATCATGCTTCAGCGTAATCTCTTCTACACGGCTTTGACCAGGGCTCGAAAGCTCAGTGTCATCATCGGTTCCTACCGGGCTCTGCATATAGCCATAAAGAATGATAAGCCAATCAAAAGAAATTGCCGTCTGAAAGAAAAAATTCAGGAATTGCTCAGAGGAGAAACCTCAAATTTTCGTTTGTTTTAAATCAATTGTCGGCTATAATGGGGGCAAATAAAAAAAGGAGGTTTTTTCTATGGAAAAATGGGAATGCACTGCTTGCGGTTATGTTTACGATCCCGAAGTGGGTGACCCTGATAACAACATTCCACCCGGGACACCCTTCGAATCTCTGCCCGATGATTGGGTCTGTCCGCAGTGCGGGGTGAGCAAAGAATTCTTTCAAAAAATAGATTGAAAGATTTTATTTCAGGCGTCGAGAGCAAGTAATATTATGAGAGTCGTTATTCTGGGTAATGGACTGGCCGGGACTATGGCCGGAAAAACTATTAGAGAGCTAGATTCCACAGCCGAAATAGTCATCTTCAGTGAAGAAAAGTACCATTATTATCCAAGACCGAATTTGATTGATTTTATAGCTGGTTTGATACCTCTTCAGAAAGTATTTGCCTTTCCTGAAGGTTGGGCAAAAAGACAGAAGCTTCAGGTAAATCTTGGTAAAAAAGTTGTTCAGATCAATACAACCAAAAAGACTCTGGAAGTTGAAAATGAAGGTTGGGTTGATTTTGATTATCTGGTCCTGACGACCGGGGCCAGGCCGTTTTTTCCTCAGATTTCAGGTCTTAAGAAGAAAGGTGTTTTCGCCTTAAGAACCCTTGATGAGGCTTTGGAACTTATAGAAGTTGTTCAGTCCAGACCGGAAGTGGTTATACTTGGCGGCGGTCTGCTTGGACTGGAAATGGCCAGGGCCTTATGTCTGAGAGGGCTTGACCGGGTGACAGTGGTTGAGTTTTTTAATCGGCTATTACCACGTCAACTGGATGAAACGGGTGCAGCTCTGCTGCAGACTCAGCTAGAAAAGATGGGCCTGAGGTTTTTACTGGGAAAAGAAGCCGCGGAAGTCATCGGTGATGATTCAGTCAGCGGCCTTTGTTTTAAAGATGGCGGCCTCGTCCCGGCCGGAGCCGTGGTTGTCGCTTCCGGAATAAAGCCCAGGGTTGAACTGGCGGCAGAGTGCGGTTTGAAATGTTCCAGAGGGGTAATGGTTGATGATTATTTAAGAACCAGTCATCCCGGCATTTATGCAGCCGGTGATGTGGCTGAACATCGAGGCCGGGTTTATGGTTTGATTCCTGCTTCTTTTGATCAGGCCCGAACGCTGGCTTTCAATCTTTGTGGTCAGATAAAAAAATATGAAGGTACTATTCCTTCAAGTTCTTTAAAAGTAGCCGGTATTTATCTAACTTCAATCGGACTGGTGATGCCTGAAAACGGAGACTACGAAATCCTGAGCAAACAGGAGCTGGACTCAGGAATCTATAAGAAATTAGTGCTTAAAAATGATATCTGTGTTGGAGCCATCTGGTTTGGATCTAAGAAGGGCGCTCAGGAAATAAGTCGGATTATCCAGGCTCAGAGAAATATCAGCCGGTTCAAAAAAGAAATTCTGGAAGAAAATTTTGATTTTTCCCGGCTAACAGAAGAATGGTCAGCCTAAGGTAACAGTTAGCAGGCTCGAAAGGAGATGACTATGAAAGGTGTCATAAAAGCTCTTTTCAGCATAATTATGATTTTTCTGACGGTTTCCTTTTTACCAGCTCAGGTGAAATTTGCTGGATATTTTTCGTTTGAATATCTAAAAAGCCAGCCAGAAGGTGTTTATCCTGAGGGCACCTTTGAAAATCTCTTCGGTGGGCTGGCCCTGAGCGGAACTATTTCCGGCCAATTGACCTTTTTAACTGAAGTCCAGCTCAAATCCCAGGAAGCCTTCAGCTTAAGGCAAGCCTATCTGGCTTTTCAGGGAAGTAATCTGTTCAATTTCAGGTTCGGTCTGTTTGAGATTCCCTTTGGCAGTTATAACCGGGCGGCCCGTCCTTCAGAGAATCTGACTGTCCTCCGACCATTGGCCTTTCATTTTTTTCCCTATCGCTGGAATGACTTAGGAATCTGCTGGGAAGGAAATTATTCTGTATTCTATTATTCCTCGTATGTAGTTAATGGCCTGGCGGCTGAGCAGGACGGTTATTTGAAAACAACCGTCAAAGATATTAACAAAAACAAAGGAGTCGGAGGAAGACTTGGCTTGAGATTCGGAGAAGGCTTTGAACTTGGAAGCTCCTTCTATTCTGGTAAATATGATTCAGCCAGTTCAAAAAATCTTCAATTTGAAGGACTTGACCTCATCTGGGTTACTCCGGAATGGGAAGTGCGGGGTGAATACATCAAAGCTATCTATGACCACCCCTTTCTCAATCAAAAAAAAGAATTTGATGGGTATTATCTCATAGTGAGCATGATCATTAAAAGATTCAGGCCATATTTCAGCTATCAAAACTCATCCGTGCCGCAGTCGGTGATAGATGACCAGAATGCCCCGCCATTTAATGTCTTTATAGAGACAATGGTCAGAAAAAATCGGAAGGCTCTGGGCTTCAAATGGGATATTACCAACAATTTCTTTGCCAAGTTTGAGTATGATTGGAATAAAGAAAAAGATGTTGTTAAAAAAGACAACGCTTTTTCTGTTCAGCTGGGATTTGTTTTTTAAAGGCTTTAAGTAGTTTTTAAAATCTGATAAAATGACTGCCGTTTGTATCAGACTGTCCGCAATACATCTATGATTCATAAGGATGAGTAAAATGAGTAATCTTCTGGTTCTTGGAACCCAGTGGGGCGATGAAGGCAAAGGCAAGATCGTCGATTTTCTGGCCCCGGCCTTTGAGATTATTGCCAGGTATCAGGGTGGGCATAACGCTGGACATACCGTCTATTGTGGGGGCAGAAAAATTGTCCTTCATCTAATTCCATCCGGTATCCTCCATCCTGATAAAATCTGCGTGATCGGTAATGGTCTGGTAGTCAGCCCTCAGGCTTTTTTCAAAGAAATTGATGATTTGAAAGCTCTGGGGGTGGAAGTCAATGAAAAAAGGCTGGTGGTCAGCCGGGCGGCTCAGGTCATTATGCCTTACCACCCGCTGCTGGAAAAGATTAATGAGGGGCTCCGGGGCAAGAAAATGATCGGGACGACCTGCCGGGGTATTGGCCCCTGCTATGAAGATAAAGCTGCCCGCTGGGGGATAAGAGTGGCGGACCTGCTCGAGCCAGAAGTCCTGGAAGAAAAAATTCAGGACAACCTTAAGGTCAAAAATAAGATTTTTGAAGTCTATGGTTATGCTCCACTGGCCGCCGAACCGATCATCCGGGAATACACAGAGCTGGGACTGAAAATGGGGCCTTTTGTCAGAGATGTTTCAGTCTTTCTAACCGAGCAGATTAAAGCCGGAAAATCAATCCTGTTTGAAGGAGCTCAGGGTGCCCTGCTGGATATCGATCATGGGACCTATCCTTATGTTACTTCTTCCAGCTGTACGGCCGGCGGAGTTTGCACCGGTCTGGGGCTCAGTCCGAAGCAGGTTAAGGCCGTGCTGGGGACAACCAAAGCCTATACGACCAGGGTGGGGGGCGGACCGTTTCCCACTGAACTCAAAGATGAAACCGGGGTCCTGATTGCCAGAAAAGGTGATGAATTTGGAGCGACCACCGGCCGGCCGCGAAGGTGTGGCTGGTTTGATGCCGTGGCTGTTCGTTATGCCTGTCGGGTCAACGGTGTTGACCTGATTGCCTTGACCAAACCAGATGTTCTGGAAGAATTGAAGGAGATAAAAGCCTGTCAGGCATATCGTTATAAAGGTTCGCGGCTGACGGAGTTTCCTTCAGAACCCTGGATACTGGAAAAGGTTGAGCCCGAGTACAGAAGTTTTCCGGTCTGGTCGAAGTCCATTCATCGCCTAAAAAATCTTGCTGACTTGCCCCAGGGTTTCCTGGATTATCTCCGGTGGCTGGAAGATACTCTGGAAACTAAAGTAGCCTTGATCTCAACGGGTGTTGACCGGGAAGATATCATCTGGCTTAAAGAAGAAATTCAGGATTGGCTCAAAGAAAAAGTTAGCCTGTTAATTAAGAACAATCAGCAGACAGGTTAAGGGTGAACCAAAAATGAAAATTGATAAGTCTCTGATTCAGTGGGTGGAAATCGACCGCCAGTCTTTTCTTCATAATGTCCAGGAATTCAGAAAAAGATTGGGTTCAACTAAACTGCTGGCCGTGGTTAAAGCTAATGCCTATGGCCATGGCTTGCTGGAAATAGCTAAGCTGGCCGAAGAAGCCGGCCTCCGCTGGTTCGGAGTTAACAATCTGGAAGAAGGCTTAATCCTGAGGCAGGCTGGTTTTGACCAGGCTATATTGATTCTTGGTTATGTTCCGCTCAGTCGGGCGGAGGAAGTGGTTCGTTTTGACCTGAGGACTATTGTCTATAATCTGGAGAATCTCCGGGCTCTGGCGGCCAGCGCCAGGCAGCAGAAGAAAAAAGCGATCATCCATCTTAAAGTTGAGACCGGAACCAACCGTCAGGGGATTCCTATAAAAAAACTCGGAATTATTTTAAAGGAGATAAAGAAATTGCCAGAGATCGTGCTGGAAGGATTATCTTCCCATTTTGCCAACATCGAAGATACCACTGACGATGTTTATCCCCGATATCAGCTCAGTAATTTTCTGGAAGCGATCAACTGGTTCAGTCGCCGGGAAGTGAAAATTCCGGTCAAGCATATGTCCTGCTCGGCTGCAGCCATTCTTTTTCCAGAAACCCATTTTGATTTAGCCAGAGTAGGCCTAGGACTTTATGGCCTCTGGCCTTCCAGGGAAACGCTGGTTTCCTGCCGGATGCGCCGTCAGGAGCCTTTAAAGCTCAAGCCCGTTCTCAACTGGCGGACAAGGACGGCTCAGATAAAATCAATTAGTCGCGGTACCTATATTGGCTATGGATGCACTTACCGGACAACCAGACCTACCAGATTAGCGGTAATTCCGGTTGGCTACTATGATGGCTATGACCGGGGCCTGTCGAATTCTGCTTATGTCCTAATCAGGGGAAAAAGAGCTCCGGTCAGGGGCAGGATCTGCATGAATTTCTTTATGGCTGATATCACCGATATTCCCGGAGTTAGGCTTGAAGACAGAGTAACGCTGATTGGAACTGATGGCCAGGAAAAAGTTACAGTTGACCAATTAGCTACTCTGGCTGGGACGATCAGCTATGAAATCGTTAGCCGGATTAATCCTTTGATACCCAGGGTTGTAGTTTGAAAAAAAACATTTCAGGAGGCATTTGAAGATGGATAATTTTTTAAACCTTAAAACAGGAAAATTAACTCCAGAACAGGTGGACCTGATCCTGCGAGCTCTTCCGGTTGACATTTCCTTTGTTGATGAAAATGATACGGTTCTTTATTACTCTGAGAAAAAAGACAGGATTTTCACTAGAGTTCCGGCAGTCATTGGCCGAAAGGTACAAAACTGTCATCCAGCCAAAAGCGTTCATCTCGTAGAAAAAATCCTTCAAGCTTTTAAAGCTGGGGAGAAGGATAGCGCGGAATTCTGGATTCAACTTGAGGGCCGATTTATCTATATCAGGTATTTTGCCGTGCGAGATGAGCAGGCTCAATACCGGGGCTGTCTGGAAGTTAGCCAGGATGTGACCGAAATCAGACAGCTCGAAGGACAGAAACGCCTGCTTGGCCGGGATTGACTCTTAATTCATTTCTGTTGAATTAGGACTCTCTTAGACTTTATAATTTTTTTATGAAGGAAAAAGAAGGGCTAAAGAAAAAAAACAAGATTAGAACTTTTCTGAAAGTTTCAGCCTGGTCAGCCGGGGCTCTGATTTTTTTGCTGATTTCTTTTGGCTTTTTGCTTCAGACTCAGTTTGCTGGAAAACTTATTCTGGCCAGGGCAGCAAAGATCCTGGAAAAGCGAGCAGGCCTGAGCTTAAAAGCCGAGGGCCTAAGTCTGAATATTTTCAAACTTAAAGCCAAGATTATTAATCTTGAAGTTGAGTCTTCTGAAAAAAATCCACTCCCGGTGAAGGCTTTTTCTTGCCAGAAAATTTCTGTCCAGACCAGTTTTTCTACCCTGATGGGCCGAGCCATTCATTTAAAAGGGGTAGAGATAATTAGACCGGCGATTTCTTTAAAGCAGGAAATAAAACGGTCTGAAGAAAATCAAAAGAAAGAAAAGCCTGGAGAACTTGCCAACTCGAAGCTGGAACAGAAGTTAAATTTTCGTATAGACTCCCTGAGGCTAAGAAATGGCTCAATCGCTTTTGAAGAGTCTGAAACTCCGATTTCTGTATATATTTCTGATTTGAAAATCGATGTCCATTTCCATTCCGAAGAAAATCTTCATCTGGCTGAAGTGCGGACCGGAAAAGGCTCAGTTGAAATTGCTGAAGGTCAGATTGATTTGAACGGACTGGAGTTATCGGCTGCCTTCAATCCAGAAAAAATAAAAATAGAAAGATTTCTCCTGGGAACAGCTCATTCCTGGCTAACCGCCGCCGGCACCGTCGATAACTATCTGGAAAAACCGGAAATTGCTTTGCAAGCCGCTGGGAAAATCAATCTTGAAGAAATAACTCGACTGGTCAAAATTCCCGGTCAAAACTCCGGGGATATCTCCTTTGAAATTAAAGCTGCCGGCCAGGTCAGTCTGCCAGAAATATCAGGAATTATTTCTGGAGAAAATCTGACCGTAGATGGAATCAATCCGGTTGATTTTCGGATAAAAATAAATCAGGAAGAATCAAGGAAATACTTGGCTCAGGCCAGAATGAAAATTGCTCAGGGTGAGGTCAATCTCCAAGGTCAGTTTCCTGCAGATTTTAAAGGTCCGTTTAAGTCTTGGCTCAACTTGGATAAAGTTGATTTGGGCTTGATTTCTTCAATTTTCCCGGATTGGCCTGTTAGGCTTAACGTCGGAGCTTCAGGCCGGATGGAGATTGAAGGTCAGAATTTTTCAATCACCAAGGCTAAAGCCAAAGCTGAAATAAAGCTGAGGCCCTGGAAAACTTATATGGCCAACTCTCCCCGGCCGGTTATTGCCATTTCTTCTGATATTAAGGCCATCTATTCTGGTGGCCGGGCGGAAATTGAGCATTTTCAGCTTTTAATTTATCAAACCGAACTTAACCTAAAAGGTAAAATAGAAGGAAAGGAAAAAATTTCTGGCCAGCTGACTTTTCAGGTGCCCGATCTTTCAGCGACTAGAAATGAATTGGTGGCCGCTAACCTGGAGAAGAGTTTACCTGAGTTGGCTTCATTCCTGGAAGAGATAAGAGAACTCAAAGGGAGAATGAGCTTAGAAGGTGAAATCTCAGGAACAATCAATAGGCCGGTTTTCAGCCTTAATTTTAACGGCCAGGATTTTTCTTTTCGGCAGACCAACATCCGGTCTGTAGAGTTGTTGGCTGGCGGAAATCTCAGAGAAATAGATCTGAAGAGATTTCAGACGGTTTTTGACCACGGGCGGATTAGAGGCTCAGGTAAGTTTCTGAGAATTAATGGGAGTCAGGGTTTTTTCTATAATCTTGACACCAGACTCGAGTTTTCTGAAATCGACCTGAAGCAATTTTCAGGGTTTCTTCCTGAAGGAAATCGCGATTATCTCAACGGTCTTTTTTCTGGCTCGGCAAGATTAGGTGGAACCCCGGCTTCACCAGAAGCTGAATTCAACTTAGTTTTGAGTCAGGCTGAAATTGGCAGTTTTGGGATCGACTCCCTGGAGCTGGGCGGTGATTTTAAGAGGGGAAAACTCAGGGCAGAAAAATTGAAGTTAATTCAGGCAGAAAGTCAACTGACTGGAAGTTTTCTCTTTGATTTAAACTCAGGAGACTTAAAGGCTGAATTATCCGGTCAAGCCATTAAAGCGTCCTCTTTCAAAAGCTGGCTTCCAGGAATACAGGCTGGCCAGGCTGATTTTAACCTCAAAACTTCAGGTCTCTGGAAAAAGCCAGTTCTGAATCTGACTCTTACCGGCCAGGGTTTTCTGATCAATAGAATCTGGTTACCGTATTTCGAATTAACAGCTTCATCTGACGGAGAAAAAGCCTCGGCTCGTTTTGAGGTGCCTCGCTTTAACCTGAGTCTTGAGGCTGGACTTGAGCTTAATAGTCCCTACTGGCTTAGAGGGCAGATACTGGTCAACGACCTGCCGTTGTCTTCGCTAACAGGACTCTTGCCCGAAGTGGAAGAAGTTCCACCACAGGTTGCTCTGGAGGCGACAACAGATTTTTCTCTTCCCTTAGAAAAACCAGAAGAACTTCAGGTTGAATTTAATTTTGAAAACTTTGATTTTGAAGGTCTGGCTGCTCTTTTTCCTGCTTTAAAACCGGCGAATCCCGGTGGTCGGGCTGACGGCCGGATTAAACTGACCGGTTTTTCTTCAGATCTGTCGAAAGTCCAGCTGGTAGCTGAAATCCCCCACCTTAATCTAAGGTTAAACGATATAGAAATAAAAAACGAAGCTCCGCTGTCTTTAATCATTAAAAACAGGGAACTGGAAGTAAAAAGTTTTACTCTGCTGGCCGGAAAATCTTGGCTGACTCTTTCCGGCAAATCTTTTGTTAAAGATATCAGCAATCCTGAACTCGATTTCTCTTTAAGGGGCGAGCTGGAACTTTCTGATTTTAATCCCTGGCTGATGGCGATGACTGCCGGAGGAAGAATAAATCTGAATGCCAGTCTCAAGGGCGACCTCGAAGGTCCGCTGGTTAAAGGTACCGGTTCAGGGCAGGATGTTTTTTTCAGGTTACAGGACCTGCCCATTGTGGTCTCCAATATCAACGGCCTCATTAACGTGGATAATTCCAGGTTAAAAATTAACGGGCTTAAAGGACTGGCCAATTCCGGTAATTTTTCTGGTTCAGGTGAGGCAGTTTTTGCTCAGGCTTTTAGCCTTCAATCAGCTCGAATTGATTTTAACCTGCGAGATTTTGATTTTAATTACCCGCCGGGCCTGACCAGCCTGTCAGAGGCCCGATTAACTCTGACTAAGGAGAAAAGAGGCTGGCTTCTATCTGGAGATTTTTCTTTGCTCAGTGTTAACTATCGGCAAGATTTTTATCCGAGCACCCAGGGTTTGAAGCTGGCCTTCACCAGAGCCTCTCCTGTTGGGGTGGAAATTCCTACTTTTCTCTATGATCTCGGTCTTGATATTAATGTTCGCACCGTTGAAAATATCGTTATCAAAAACAACTTAGCTGACCTGGAACTTAAAGCTAACCTGAATGTTAAAGGGACCATTCCAGCGCCTATTCTCAGCGGCCGGGTGGAGAATGCTTATCCTGGCGAAATTATCGTCGGTGAGCGCCAATACTCAATTGAAAGACTTAAGGTCGATTTCCTCGGCCGGGAAACCCTGGAACCTAATATGGACATAGCTTTGAACACTAGTGTAGTTGACCAGGCGGAAGATGTTGAAGTTAACCTGAACCTGTCTGGTCCTCCTTCTGACCTGAAGTTTTCTTTAACTTCAAACCCGGTAAGGTCGCAAGAAGACCTGGCCTCATTATTGCTTACAGGTAAAAGTCTAAAGGAAGTTCAGGGCTCGGCTCTCAACACCATCAGCAGCCAGTTAGTCCAGCATTTTTCCAGTCCATTGGCTTCTCCTGTTACCAAAACTCTGAAGAAATGGCTCAAAGCCGAAGACATCATCCTTGAACCTTTGAATATTGCCACTCTTCAGGACCCGGGTGCCCGATTAACAGTCAGAAAAAGGATGGCTAAGGAAGTGGTGGTGACTTATTCGATTGACCTGAGGAACAGCCAGTATCAGACCTGGATTCTTGACTACAACCTCAAGCGAAATTTTTCTTTAAGGGGCTTCCGCCAGGATGACGGAGTGGTCGGGCTCAACCTCAGACACAGATTCTCGGTAGGGAAAAAACAACTGTCCGCTGCCCTATCCACAGAAACTGGAGCCGGTAGAAAACTTAGTCAGATTGAAATAAGAGGGGAGACTGTTTTTCCAGTAGAACAGATTGAGAAAAAGCTCAAGCTCAAAGCCGGTAAAGACTTTAAGAATTCAGAAGTGCAAAAAGGTCTCAATCGCCTTTATTCCTGGTACCGGAAGAAAGGCTACGTCAATGCCCGGATTGAAACCGAAACCAAAGAGATTAGTGACAACCTCATTTCTCTGACCGTGATGGTTCAGGCCAATCAACCGGTCGAGTTTCGCTTTACAGGCGATAGACTTCCGGCCAGGGTCAGGAAAAAAGCTCTCAACTCCTGGGTCAGCCGTCTTCCCGAAGAAGCCAATTTGAATCAGTTTCAATATGTCCTGCTACTGGAGCTAAACCGGCGAGGTTATCATCGAGCCGAAGTTAAGGTTAAGAAGATAACTGAAAAAGATAGAATTAGTTATCTAACTGAGATCAAAAAGAACGGTAAATGGAAGATCGCCAGTTTCCGTCTGGAAGATAAGCCAGTCTTCAAAGAGTCACTGCTAAGGCGAGTGATTTCAGATTACTTTGGAGCTAAAGCTAAAGGCCTATGGAACCTGGTCTACGACCAGAAGATTGCCCTGGAGCTTATTCAATATTTTTATCAGGAAAATGGCTATCTTGGAGCCAGAATAGAAAAACCTGTCATTGAAGAAGATCCCGGACGGAAGATGCTTAATCTTCGCCTGAAGATAGAAGCCGGTGCCCAGAGCCATGTCCAGGTGGTTGAATTTCAAGGAAACAGCTCTTTATCTACTGAAGAACTTAAAGCTCTGTTGAGTCTGAAGCCAGGGGCTATCTTCAGCCGGCCGGCCCTTAATGAAGACCGAACTGCCCTGATTAATCGCTACCGCAGTGGCGGCTTTAAAGATGTTAAAATCGAAGCCGAGGCTAAACAGGTTGAAGATAGTTCTGATTATTCAGTCTTTTTCAGGATTGATGAAGGAGAATCTTATAAAATTTCCGGAGTGGACATTGCTGGAGCCCGGAGGACCAAGCAGTCTTTTATCCTGAAGGAGACTGGCCTCAAGCCGGGTGAGCCAGTCAGTCTGGAGAGGTTAGCTCAGGCTCAGAAAAATCTTTATGATTCTGGAGTTTTCCAGGCAGTCAACTTGAGTTCGATTCCGGAACAGCCAGAAAATCATCAAGAAAAAGTGTTAATCAACGTTCAGGAAGTCCCTTGGTTGACCCTGGCCTACGGTCTTCAATACAACACGGATACCAGGTTTGAGGGTTTTACTCAATTTGATTTTAACAACCTTTTCGGTCGAGGCTGGAACAGCCTGCTTTATTTAAGAGCCAATCAGCGCCAGCAGGATGCTCGATTCTCTCTGAAAGTTCCCTACATCTTTTCCAGAAAAACTGAGTCACTACTTTCATTTTATTATTTAAAAGACATCAGAGATCTCTACATTACCGAACAGTTCGGGACAAGTTTTCAACAGAAAATAATGATGGTTAAAGGTTTTGACCTCAGCTGGGTTTACAAACTTAGCCGTACTCATGATTATGAAAAAGAACCATCCTGGCCGTTTCCCTATGACGTCAAGGTTTTGACTTCAGAGATTTCTGTGTTGCTGAATCGAGATACCCGGGATGATAAATTCGACCCACATCGCGGTTCGCTCCTTGTCTCCAGCCTGAGCTATTCGCCGAGATTTCTTGGCTCTGACCTGAATTATGTTAGTTCTTTTACCCAATTCACCATGTACCAAGCTGTCTTTCCAGGAGTTATTTGGGCTTCCTGCTACCGCCTTGGTCTGGCCAGTGCTTTCGGTGAAGAATTAATCCCCAGCAAGAGGTTCTATGCCGGCGGTGGCACCAGTATCCGTGGTTTCAAGCTGGATAGAGTGGGCCCGGTTGACCCCTGGTTCGGGCTGCCCGAAGGTGGCGAAGCGATGGTTGTGGTTAATCAGGAGCTCCGTTTCCCGATCTATAAAATCTTTCACGGTGTAGCTTTCTTTGATTTTGGTAATGTTTATTCTAAATTAAGAGGCATCGATCTCACCGATCTCCGTACTGGCGCTGGATGGGGCCTGAGGATCAGCAGCCCTCTCGGTCTGATCAGAGTGGATTATGGCTTTAATCTAAAACCCCGACCCGGCGAGCCGAGAAGCACTATTTTCTTCAGTATCGGTCAGGCTTTTTGAACCTATTTTTTCAGTGTATTCAGAAGATTTTTAACCTGAGCGGCTTCGGGTGCTTGTGGCGCCAGATAAACGAATTTTTCAAAGTGGATGATCATCAGGTCCTTACGACCTTTTTGGTTGTAAGCTAATCCCACCTGATAGTGAGCATAAGCATGAGTACCCTTAAGCTGGAGGCATTTCTCCAGGTCAGCAATAGCTAAATCAAGCTTTTTCTGATAGCCACGGAGCAGTCCGCGGTGATAGTAAGCTTCAGCACAGTTAGGCTCTTTTTGAACAGCAGTATTGAGCTGAGTTTCGGCGCTGGTGTAATTGGCTTTCTTTATATAATACTGGCCTTTACCGATGTAGCCATAGGGGGAATTAGGGGCACTCTGGAGTATCTTGTTGAAATAATTAAGGGCGTCTTCTGGTTTATTCTGTTTGATCAGGGCTGAACCCAAATAATAATAGAGGTCGTTGTTGACATAGCCTTCAGCCACCAGTTGATCAAAGATGGCTTTAGCTTCGGCCGTTTTTCCGGTTTCAAAAAAGGTAATTCCAGTCTTAAGCCTCTCTGGCTGAGTTGATTGAGCAAAGTTTGTCTGAGCGAAAGCCACCAGGGTAAATAAAATAATCAACAAAACAAGCTGAACCCGGAAGGTTGTTTTTTTCATCTTTTCCTCCTTATTAATTTCTTATACCACAACAGAAGAGTTCTTGGCAACCTGCGGGGTCAGGAATAAGTTTTTGACAATCTTCAGGTTAAGCAAGTAAAATAAATAAAAAAAAGAATTTAGAATCAGTGAAATTAAATTTAAACCAGATTTTAATCGGTTTAAAAAGGAAGGAAATTGACTGGGAAAAAGAAAACAACTTTCAGAACTAAAAAGAAAACCGAGAAAAAGGCAACCAAGCTTGAAGCTCAGATCTGGGGTTATCGGCTGATCGTTGACCGAGAATGTGGTTGGGAAGAAGAGCCTATCTTAATCTGCTGCGGTCAGCCGAAGAAGAAAGTAGCGGCTTCTTCCAAAATGATTCCGGTTAGCAGGAACGAAGCTTCAAATACTATTATATAATTACTGGGTTAGAGAGAAATGAATATAACTTTTTCTGAAAAAAAGAAGCTGGCCTATACGGAAGGCTATCTTTCAATTTTTCTTAACCTGGTGCTTTTCATTCTGAAATTTTTGGTTGGAAGAAAAGTTGGTTCGGTGGCCATGGTCGCCGATGCCTGGCACACGCTCTCGGACTCTCTGACCTCCCTAATTGTTGTCGTTGGTTTCTGGCTGGCTGCTCGACCGGCGGATGACCGCCATGCTTTTGGACATGGTCGAGCTGAATCGGTAGCCTCGGTCATCATTGGTACGCTGCTGGCAGTCGTCGGGTTTAATTTTATGTACGAATCTGGAGCTAAGTTATTTCACCAACAGGGCATGAGTTTCAATCAGCTGGCGGTGATAATCTTCCTGGTCTCAGCCGTGGTTAAAGAAAGTCTGGCTCAGTTTGCTTTCTGGGCTGAAAGAAAGACGGGTTCAAGCTCGCTCAAAGCTGATGCTTGGCATCACCGCAGCGACGCCGTTGCTTCGATACTGATCGTCGTCGGAGCGTTATTCAGCCAGAAATTCTGGTGGCTCGATGGCCTGATGGGACTGGGGGTTTCTTTTCTGATTCTTCATGCCAGCTATGAAATAATCCGTGGTTCAGCCAGTTATCTTATCGGTGAGTCTCCTTCTAAGGAACAAGTCGAACGGGTTTCATTTCTTGTTCATGAAGTGTTTCCTAACCTTGAAGG
>Ga0315282_10001163_pt1 | contig 50488 bp, 56 predicted proteins | sample YL17G07_20_MG_FD_203693 | JGI IMG/M metagenome (GOLD analysis project Ga0315282, IMG submission 203693) | Sediment microbial communities from Yellowstone Lake, YNP, Wyoming, USA - YL17G07_20 | ecosystem: Environmental > Aquatic > Freshwater > Lake > Sediment | place: USA: Wyoming | collected...
AAGCAATACAGCTGCTCAAAGGCGGATCATCCTACGAAATCTTCAGAATGATTCCAAACTTCCGCCTGCGTTATCCGAAAGGAAGCTTATGGTCAGCAGGAAACTTCAAAGCCTCTGTAGGCGGAGCAACCTTGGAAGCAGTCAGGCAGTATGTGAGGGAGCAGCAACTCAGCTTGGACCAGTTCAGCCAAAAAATCTAAGGAAACCCCAGACTTTAGTCTGGGGAGGATGTCATTGAAATAAAAAAGGCAGAGTCTACTAAAAAGTTGCCTGAAAAACCGGTTCCAAAAAAGACTGTGATTAAAAGCGTAGGGCATATTAAGAAGAGTGTAGATAAAATAATAGAAAAATATACAGCTAGAAGAGATATGGTTGGTCTTTGCGGTGAACTTCTAATCAACTATTCTGATTTGAGACATTACGCATTACTTTTATTTGATACAATTAGAAAAGGTATTTCCGATTATTCTGAATTAATCATTCTTGGCGAAAAGGATGGCATTTATCTAAAAATATTGGAAAAAAATTTTCGCACGATGTTCAGTAGACTGAGCATAGATGCTCCTCCAGATTTAAATGCTAAATACAGCAAAGATGTAAAAGACGATGGAACTCCTATCTCAATACTTCGCTTTACTAGAGCCCAGGATATTGAAAAATCATGAAATATTTTAAGAAAAAACACCTGGTTTACAATTTGTTTATTTCGCAGGGTTTACCGCTGCCTGCAGTATCATCGCTTTCTTGAACTGGGTTATCCAACTCGCAAGAAAAAAGTTTAACCCACCGGCGCTCCATTTCAACTTTTGAAGATAATTTTCCAGGCCGCCGCCATTCACATGAGGATTTTTTTCCAGCTCTGCGTTAATGAAGGAAACAAATCCACTGTATTCCGTTTTCGGTATCCTGTAAACAAGAAAAGCCTTTAAAATCTCTTCGCGTATGATGTCGAATGCAGTCAAATCCATAAAACCACTCTGAAGCAAAAAAATATTTGCGAAATATACTTGTTCACGGTGTTTAAAGTGCTTATCTGCGGTGCAAAATATATTTTTCTTTTGTAAAATTACTTGGCAGTTACAACGGTCACTGCGAAGCAGTGTAATAAAATTAACCTGGTGTGATTGTTGCTTGGCTAAGTACTTCATTGAGGAATAAAGACACGAATATCCCAGAAAGAATAAAAATGACTATATTTAAGACAAGTATTCCAATTGCAACATAATTTAATTTTTTTGCCAGTTTCTTGTCATACTTTTTAACTTTACCAATCAAATAGAAAGTCACTAAAAGAAATATCAGAGAGATGTATATCAGACCAAATGCAAAAAAAATGGCAAGAGCAAAAAGAACGTAAATTCCAATTTCTAAACTCTTCATAATTTAATATCAATTTCTTTATATAAATTAATTATTCATTACTTCTCGTTTGGCTTGCGGGTAATTCCTTTTGCTAATATATTTTATTGAAAAAAAAATATTTGGAACTGCAGAATCATTTTTTTGCTTTCTTTTTTGCTTTGCGAGGTTTTTTTTCTGCGACTTTTTCTTCTTGAACTTTTTCCGGCTGAGTTGCACTGCCAAATTTTTTCATGTCTTCCAAAATTTTCAAAAACTCGTCAACCTTGTTCATCGTCACTACGAAACCCTGCTTGGTCGGGCCTTTGTATTTAGACGTGTTCAACCAAACACGAAAATCAATCCTGTCCTCGCCATTATAATTAGTTTTTTTGACAACCAGCACAGCCCCCTCGTGCAGCTCTATCTCGCCAATTTTTACGTCTTTTTGCTGCTGCTCTTCCACAGAAATCACTCCAACCTTTTTATGATGTGATAGCCAAATTCAGTCTTCACAGGCTGCGACATCTCCCCTTTCTGCAGAGCGAAAGCAGTCTGTTCAAACTCCCTAACCATCTGGCCATGCCCAAAGAAACCCAAGTCTCCGCCTTTTCTTTTTGACGGGCATAATGACTTTTCCTGGGCTATCTTTCCAAAGCTCTCTCCTTTCTTCAGCTGTTCCATCACAACCTGAGCTTCTGTCAAATTCTTTACAAGTATGTGCGCACAGCGTATCTTGTTCGCCATGATCTACTTCCCCGCAAATGTTATGTAGAATACAAGCGACACCAGCGAAGCGACAGTGGTTATGACAACTATTAAAGCGAAAATTATGAATATGGGGGCCGGCTTGTCTTCCGATATTAACAGCAGAGGAAGCAAAACTACGGAAAACATCAGCGTGCCTGCAAGCAGCAGCAAAACAAACAAAGGCACGTAGCTAAAACTCTTTTTCATAAAAATAAATGGTATTTTTCAGCAAATAAAACTACTTTTTCCAGTCTTTCTTCGTTACGCAATTATGATTAATACACATCCTGAAAGGCCTGCTGCCCTTCCTGAAAACCTGCACCATGTATTTAAATCCTTTACTGTTCTTATTAAATTTGATAAAAATGACTATGCAACAGTTGCAAATTAAAGTCCCACCACTATCAGAGTTCACACCTGTAGGAAACGGCAAGAGAGTTTTACCTTATGCTGTTAGAAGTGGTGATGGTGTTTATGAAGCGCCTTATTTGCAAGGAATAACTTGTCTTCAGCAAGCACAAGAAGCATATCCCAGTTATAGACTTTTTGTTCCAAATTCTGCTGATGTTCATGCTCTTTTCAAAGCTCTTGAACCATCAAAAAGATTTTGGACCAGTACAGGAACAGTTGTATTAAGGAAAGATGAAAATGGATGTGCTGACAAAAGAGTTACTGATTTAGATGGCAAGCGAGTTGAACTTCGTTGCACTTCGATAGCAGAACATGGAGTAAGCTGGAAAGCCAAGAGTGAAAAGGAAGCAGTAATTATTGATCCAAGCAGGTTAAGGGAATATACAGAAATAGACTCAGTTAAAAAAGCAGGAATATATAGAGTAGCAGGTTATGATGAAGATAGAGGAGTTGTGACTAAATTTAATCCGTCAAACAAGCCAGTAAGAAATTATAATGATGCTCCAGCTTGGGTAGATCCCAAACTTTTGTTTGCTCCTCTGGACCGCGGCCTCTGGCTTTTGGACTACCGCGAGGGGCTGTTCAATTCGGGCTTCTACGGGGATGCCGAGTTTCCGCTTTGGAGGTTTCCGCTGGGTAGCATGGCAACCGCTGGTAGTAAACAAATTTTATACGAAAAACTTGTTGGATTAGATGCAAAACTTGATGGTATTACAAGTCAGCAAGTAGGTAATTTGCCAAATTATGTAAGAGATTTGCGCAGAGAATTATCCGTTTTAACAAAAGAACTGCAATCTGAATAAGCTTTTATTTTTATAATTATAATTTCTATTCCCGAGCATGACTCGGGCTACATGCCGATTCATAGCGCATTAAAAAACTTTTTTGCCGTTTAGCCATAAAATACAGAGGCGACAGATAGTAGCGATGATTGATAAGACTGCGAAACCTGAAGTTTCAGTGAAAATTTGATGAATAGGCTATTGGAACCTCTGGACCGCGGCAACTGGAATTTGGACAACCGCGAGAATGATTTATCGCGAAAGGCTGTTCAATTCGAACTTCAACAGGGATGCCGAGAATCCGAAATTTGTAGAAATAATTTACTACAAACGGCAATTGGAGGTTTCCGCTGAATAACCCGAGTCTCTTGGGATTTTTATGATAACATATAAAAATCTATACAGTAGTTTGTGTTCATTAGAAAACCTTAAACTAGCGTTCAAGAAAGCCAGGAGGGGAAAAACTAAAAAATGGTATGTTATAGAATTTGAATCCAAACTTGAAATCAATTTAACAGAATTAAAAACTGAGCTAGAGGCACAAACTTACAAACCAAAGCCGCTTAAGAGATTTATAATCAGAGACCCAAAAACAAGGATAATTTATGCTTCGGCATTCAGAGATAGAGTAATTCATCATGCCATATGCAATTTAATCGAGCCAATATTCGAGAAAATTTTTATTTATGACACTTATGCTAACAGAAAGAAGAAAGGCGTACATGCTGCTTTGAAGAGATTTGATCGTTTCAAAAGAAAAGTCAGCGTAAACGGCAGGCTTGCCATGCATGCAAAAAATAATAATATGGTTGTCGGCTATGCACTAAAAGCGGATATAAAGCATTACTTTGAAACTGTTGATCACGAAATTCTGCTGAAAATTCTGCGAAAGAAAATAGCCGACAAAAAGGTTTTGTATTTGACGAAAATAATTCTGGATAATCATGAAATGAAATTCAAAGGTAAAGGTATGCCTTTAGGAAATCTTACAAGCCAGTTCTTTGCTAATGTGTATCTGAATGAACTCGATTATTTCATCAAACACATTCTAAAAGCAAAATATTATGTCCGCTATGTTGATGATTTTGTAATTCTTCATATATCAAAAGAAAAGTTATTATTGTACAAATGGCTAATAGGTAATTTCTTGAAATCATTAAAGCTGGAATTGCATCCAGAAAAAACAAAAGTTGTACCGTTGTATAGTGGAGTTAACCTCTTAGGTTTCAGAGTATTCTATTATTATAAATTACTGAAAAAAAGCAACATAAAAAATTTTGAAAGAAAATTTAATTTTTATAAGCTTTCCTCGGATGGAATAATTAAAAATTTAGATGGCTGGTTTGGCTATGCTATGCACGGAAACACTTACAAATTTATTAGAAAAATTAGAAGTATAAATGAAATCATAAAAATCTGGTTAGTTGAATGCGAAAGTCAACTTGATTATTAATACCAAAATAATTATATAGAGAATAACTCTTAATAGGAAGATAAAATGAAGATAACTTTTGGAGACTTTCCAGACAATATTTATATTCTGTTAGAAAATGATTTCAGAACTAAATTCTTCAAAACAGCTTGGTCTATTGTTGGTGGCTATAGAAAACTATCAAAAATAATTAAAGTTTCTTATCCTACTATGTTAGCTTGGCGAAGGGCAATAACGGGAAATAATAAAATCCAATTCTGCTCTGTGAAGAACGTCAAAATAATTTCTAATTTACTTTTGAAAAAAGGTTATAATGAATTTAATTTAGAAAATATTCAAAAATACATCAAGGCATACAAAGATAAAGCTGGAAGACTTTGGATTTGTAATCCTGAAATGCCATTAGAAGATTCAATAGAACTAAGAGAAGTTGTTACTCACATTATGTGCGATGGATCAGCTAGACTTACTCCAAAACGGACATCCAAATATGGGACCACTTCAAAAGAGGCTTCGAAAGAATTTTTTGATAAACTTTCTATATTTGGAGATATACTTAGAAAAGGAAAAGAAAAGAATAAAGTAAAAGTCGTAGGAAAATTAATCAAACAAGGAGGAGCAAATCTTTGGTCATTTAACTACTGATTTGCTTTCCATTTTTTGTTTGATATCTTTGTTCCACTCCTTCTTCGTCTCACAAGTAGTTGAAAGACACATACGGAATGGTCTTTTACCTTTACGGAAAACTTGGATTATTGGAGTATTACATTTCTCACATATTTTTCCTGTTGGCTGAATTCTGGCATTATGAGGTAACGGGTACCCATTTTTACATTTGGGATAGTTACTACATCCAACAAAGAAAAGGCCACTTTTCCTTGATCTTATTATCCTCAGCTCCCCGGTCTTGCATTTAGGGCAAGCGCCGATTTTACTTTCCTCCCTTCTTGCAGTCATCAATCCTTCCAGCAGTTCCTTTCCAATCTCCTTCTCGCTTTTTTTGAAATCTTCCAGAACAGTTGCCAGTATCTCCTTCGCCTCTCCTACCACTTCCTCACGTTTTTTCTGCTCGTTGAAAACAAGCTCCATCTCCTCCTCAAACCTCCTCGTCATCTCCTCGCTAAGTATGCGCGGGCAGAATTTTCTCAGCACTGCAGTCACAGTTTCTCCAAGTTTCGTCACAGAAATGCTTTTTCCAAAAATATATCTCCTGTCATACAAAGTCTGCAGTATCTCAGCCCTTGTTGCCTTCGTTCCCAGTTCCTTCTTCTCCATCTCTTTCAGTATGCTTCCTTGGCTGTAGCGGCCAGGAGGTTGTGTCTCTTTCGCTAACTGTTCGGCTTTTAAAATTTTTATTTTCTGACCTACTTTCATTTCAGGAAGCAGCTGTTCTTCGAATGTTGCATAAGGCTCGTAAAATTTTATCCATCCTTTTTCTACCGTCCTCTTGCCGGATATGATAAAGTTATTGCCATTGACATCCATCGTAACTGCGACGCTTTCTCGCAACGCTGCCTCGGCAAAGACCGCTAAAAACCTCCTCGCAATCAAATCATACAATTTTTTTTGCTGGGCTGTCAGTTTTTTTATACTAGGCGCTTCTGCTGTAGGATAGATTGCAGGATGTGCAGGATCTTCCCTGAGCCCTTCGTTTGGTTTTAAAGGTTTGGCAAGCAGTTCTGCTGCAAGCTTTTTGTATTGCGTCATGGCTGCTAAAGACCTCAATATCTTTGCGTAATTTATTCCTGGCGGAAGTTTTTGCGATGAAGAGCGGGGGTAGGAAATAATTCCTGCCTGGTATAAACTTTCTGCGATGGACATCGTTTGAGTCGGGGAGAATTTGAACTGGTTGTATGATTCTGACAGCAAATCTGTTGTGTTGAACGGGAATGGCGGCAGTTCCCTTCTCTCCCTTTTTTGTATGCTGGTTACTGTTCCTTCTTTCGCATCGCTGCCTTTCAGTATCCTATCAGCCTCCTTCTTGTCCCACAGCTTGTCTTTTTCGTATTCAGCTGTCAGCTCTTTGCTGTCGACGTTGCAGATCAAAAAAACCTGCCAGTATGGTTTTGAAACAAATTTTCTTATCTCAATTTCCTTGTCTAGCAACATAGACAATGTGGGGCCTTGCACTCTTCCTGTGGACAAGACTGTGAAGCCTCTTTCTGCTTGGTTTTTTAATGCTATGGTTAGTGCTCTTGTTAAATTAAACCCCCATAAGGCATCTAAAGTATGACGTGTTAGTCCACTCTCTACCATGGAAAACATAATATTTGGGGACATATTTTTATATGATTCAACAAGTTCATCCTTAGTCAATGTTGAAAATTTCATACGTTTGGCATTTTTAACCCCGCAAATAAATCTCAAAATATTATATAACAAAACTTCTCCTTCAGTATCCATATCCGCTGCATCTATGAAATCAGAGGCATTTTTTGCAAGTTCTTGGATATTTCTAAAATATTTTTCAGTCCAAGCAGTATCTTTTTTTGTATATGTGGGTATCCAATCAAAATCAAATATAGGATAATTCCAGCCTTTAGAATTGTTTTTTATTGGTGAGAGCACAAACAGATGGCCAACAGCTGGAACACAAATATGTTTCTTGCCATTTACCATAAATTCGTAATATAATACTTGATTTTTTTTAATAGTTTTCAGCTTTTCGTCAGCTATAGACTCAGCAATCTTTCTTGCGGCGTCCGGTTTCTCTGCTATAACAAGTGTATAACTCATTTTTTCAATACCCAAAGATATTCATAGTTGAATTTTCTTTTTATTTTTTTGTAAAATATCAAATCTTTATTTTTCAAAGTGTCCAAGTGAAACTGTACAGTTCTTTTATTTCTATTCATTATTTTTGCAATCTCTTTAGCAGTTTTAGGTCCATATTTCAACAGTATATTAAAAATTAAATTTTGTGGTTCACCCTTTAAATATTGTTCTTCTTTGTAAGAATTGATTCTATTTACTAACCTTTTCATTTTTTTAGGATGAGTAAATCCCACCATTTCTAATAATTTCGTAAGATTACTTCTTCCAGTTATTGTAAAATAATAAGCTACTTTTCCAAATCGATTTTTAGAAGTGTCTTTCTTTATTTCAGATGTAATTATTCCCAAGTTGTTTAATAATTTCTTAATATCACTTACGAAGTTATAATATTTCATTTTTAATCTAATTTCACCATGAATTTTATTGACAGTTGCTTCATCATCAAATATCGAACGAAGAAAACCTCTTTTAGCGTTTTCGTTACCTTGCATTATGCATTTTGGAACCGTTTTAGAATGTTTAAAATCAAAGAAACTACTAATAATTTTTCCCATTAAACCCGTTACTGTAATTACTTTAACACCATTATTTTCTCTTTCATAAAAATTGGTGTTCCCAATATTTTTAATAAAAAGCTGTTCGAATTCTTTTATTAGTTCATCGCATTTATTATTATACGAGGTTGTATAGGAGTTATCATCTTGTACACAACCATCACCACATATTTTTCCCAGTAATTGTCCCATTTCGTAATCTAGTATAATTGGAAATTTGGGATTGTAAATTGGTTTGCTTGTTCCTATTCCTTTAAGAATTTCTATATTTTGTTGCAAATCTGGTATAGACATATTAGTAAAATCTATAAGGAATTTAGCTAAATCTAGCCTTAGAAGACGATAATTGTTATACCATCCGCTCACTTCTTGCTGCCTTATATTTTTCAAATCTTGCGTGAATTTCTCGTTAGAATCCTTTAGTATTTTTGCCAATTTTGATTGAGAACCAGAAAGGTTTATAGCTCTATCAAAAAGTTTTCTATTGAACTTTTCATTTAACTTAACATAAATTTCGTCTTTTGGCAAATCAAATAAATCCATTTTCATATTATTTTCACTCACAATTTTATCATTAAAGATTAGCTTATTCGAGAATTATTGGCTGCGTCTTTGTAAAGTCCTGCGCCCTGCTCATCACTGTCTCTACTGCTCCCATTCTTGTTTCAAGGAACACAAGCTTGTTCACAAGCTCGGAGATTTGCATATCGAAATTCGGCTGCTGCACCCTTCCCATGTTCCTTTCCATTGACGACAATTTGTTTTCCAAAGAATTGATGCGCTGCACCAGGTTTCCAACTTCAATAGGCGTCTTGACTTCTTTTATCTTGTTGAATTTTTTTATCTCATTCTCCAGCCAACCAAGCTTGTCGTTGAACTTCTTTTCAGCAGCAGACTGGGCGACCTTGCTTGCTATTTCAGCAGCTTTCTTGTTGTTCTCAGAAACCTTCTTTCTTATATCTTCCACATAATTTGAAACTTCCTGCAGGTTCAATCCTGAAGCCACCTGGCTTATCTTTTCCATCTCGGTTCTCAGCTGCCCCACCTGCGATTTCGTAATCATCCTCATCCTGTTCTCAAACTCTCCAAACATCTTCTCCATCTCGTTGTTGCGCTGCTCCAATCCTTTTACAGCATTCTGCAAATCTTCCTTCTTCAATCTCTGGTTCATCTCTATCCTGTTCCTATCCACTTCCTTCATCAAACCAGCAACAGCTTCAGAGACCTTGCCAAAGTTCTTTTCTATAGACCTTATGACCTCCAGCCTCTTGTCCAGGTCATTGTACATCATCTCCATCCTTGACGACAGCCTGCTTGTTTCGTCTTCAATAAACTTGAAGCGCTGCAGCTTTTCCTCCACCTCTTTGTTCAGCAGCGTAAGCCTCTCAAAGTTCTCGAACTTTTTCACGGTCTTTCCCAGATCGTGCGTATCATTCGTCAATTCCCTCAACACTTTCTCTACAGATTCTACCCGCACGTTGGTGGTCATGATGTCGCGCTTGTTTATCTTTATCTCGTCCAAAAACTTTTGCGACAGTGATTCTTTTATCTTATTGTCTAGAAGAGCAATCTTCTCATCAATCCCGGCAATCTTCAGGTCAGTCTCCACCTTTTTGTCGGTCATTATATCCAGTCCGGTTTTTATTCCATCCATTTTAGAATTTACAAAATCAAAATCCACCCCGCTCCTTTCTGGGGCTTTTGTTGCAACCTCCCTCACGCGTCTTTCAAAAGTAACCAATTGGTCATTCAGGGTAGACTTTAAACCTTCAATCTGCTGCTTCGCTTCTGTTATCTGATCATTAACGCTACCAAGGTCAGGCATAGCCCTTGCTGACAAAGAAGCAACATCGTTTTCAAGCTTTTTTATTTTCTCTTCCGCCTCAAGGTTCGGCTCCTCCACTGACAGAGATTTTATAGACTGATCAATCTTGTTCAGCCTGTCCTCTATCTTTTCCAGCGAAGAGATGTCAACAAAATTCTCCTGCCTCTGATGCTCGGCTTCCATCATCTTTTTTATCTCAAGTATCCCGGCCTGCTCGACCATTATCAGGTCTTCTATATCCTCGACCCTTTTCTGCGTGGCTGTTACAGTGTCCATGTTGACGTCTTTCAGCTTCTCCCTGGTCTCAGAAATAGCAGCCTCTAAGTCAACAAACCTCTTTTCCATCTGCAGAAGTGTAAGTTTGAACCTATCACTCAACTTGTCGAAATTCTCCGGTTTTCCAGCCAAAGCATCACCAAAGCCTATAATTAAGATTCTTCTTATTCCGTATTATATATTATACTTTCTTGCTAAGAGATTAATAGCTTTACTCCTTTTTTGCCACTCCACAGCCATAAAAACCATAGTGCTAAAACAGCTGCCACCAAACCTTCCTGCCAAAGGACGCTGTGTATCACTTCTAAGGTAGCCAAGCCAAACTTTTGCGCATAGGCTATTGTTGAAACTATCCTGATGTAGTTTATAAAAAATATCGCAGGGATGCCGGCAAGCAAAAATTTCAATCTCTTCTTCCAAACAGCTGGTGTTGCAACTGCTAGAGCTGTTAGAGCGTAAGCACTTTTCCATCCCGTGCAGTCCATGCTTATGTCAATCACTTCTATGGTTTTTCCGAAAGCGACTGTTATGTAATAACTGCTGGCTGCAGAGCTGTAGCCGATGAATTTGAGAGTGGATGAAACAGCAGAAGCAAGAATATTTTGAAAAGGTTCATAGGAAAAATCCATCTGCAGCAAAAGTATCAGTGGTATGAGAAACAAATCCAGCTTTACTATGAACCATATTATTTTCAAAAGTCTTTTTCTCTTCATCGTCCACCATCTATCTTTTTTATAGCCTCGGCTATGTTTTTCCCCTTGAAAATATCTCTCACTATGTCATCGAGCAAATCCTTCCTTTTCAAAGACGCGTCTATCTTCGACAACAATTCCTTGTATTTTTTGTGCGCCTTCAACGCCGCTGCCAGAGCGTCCTTCTGATGTGCATCCTCTATATCATCCTTGTAGTCTTCAATTATCCTTATCTTCTCCGCGTTGGACAAAGATTTTTTGGGGTAGAAAACCCTGCTGCTGAACGTGCTGGCTATTTTTCCTATGGAATGCGGCAGAGGATTCACGTCGGAAGCTACAACAGCAGGCCATCCGAACTTTAAGATGTGCTTTATTATGTCGCTTTTTTTTGCTTGGCGCATAGTGCTCAAATCCAAAATTCTACCGTGCAAATCCAGTATTGCAATTCCCACACTGATTCCCGGGTCCAAACCAACTATAGCTAGCTTCGCAAAAACACCTACCCGTATTTTTTTGTCAGTACTTCCCTGATATTTTTGGCAAGCTTCTTCCCCACCCTCTCCACCTTAACCAGATCTTTTTCTTTTGCCGCAAAAACTTTTTCAACAGTTCCAAACTTTTCCAGCAGACGCTTTGCCAGGACGGATGAGATGCCGGGTATGCCTGCCACAATGAATTCCTGCAATCTTTTAGAATCGACAGGCTTTTTTCCTGTCTTGAAAGCAACAGGCTTTTTTTCGTCCTGCTCCCTTTTCGCTATCCAGTATATCGCTTTAGCCGTGTCAAGAGGATTTTTCGTCGTTAACAGGGTTATCCCAAAGTTCACAATCATGCACGCCACAGCTGCGCGCAAAGCGTTCTCATTTATCCCTCTGTCTGAGTTACCTTCGATGATCATTATCGCGTTTTCGAAATTGTCCTTCATCCTTTCCGCTTGGTCGAACAGCCTGCCGTCAATGATGCTGCTCACAAAATCGCTGTGCGTTTTCCTTTCTATCACAGTCTCTTTGCTGGTTGAAAAATCCCCCACATCAAGCGGCCTTTCGATTACAACTGCGCCGAGATTTTTTATCAGCTCTGCAACTTCCTTTTCTCTGTAGTCGTAAATCACCACAGTCTTTCCATCCGGCTTCAATATCTTCTGCGTTCTCATTTTTTCGCCCAGTCCTTCAGGCTTCTTTTTGTTTTTCTCTCCACCCGCTCTTTCATATCATACAGAATACCTTTCATCATCTTCTCCTTGTGGAAAGCTGCCCAGTAGTACGCTTCATCCCTGGTGTTTTTTGTTATTAGAAAAACAATCTTTCCCGCAGCCTGCCTTCCAACCCTGCCCCTGCGCTGTATCGTCCTTATCTCGCTCGCCACCGGTTCATAAAATACAGCATAATCTACTGCCGGAACGTCCAAACCTTCCTCGCCTATGCTTGTGGCTACAAGCACGTTAAACATCCCATCCCTGAATCTTTTCAATGTCTCGATCTGTTTCTCTTGTGACAAACCTTTGCCGTTTTTCACAGCCTGTCCTATAAATTCCTCAGCGCTCACGCCTTTGCCGCGCAGAATATTTTTTACCTTCTCCACAGTAGAGCGGTAGTTTGCAAAAATTATTATCTTTATCGCAGTATTTTCACTTACTAAATTCCTGACCATCTCCGCAATCTTTTCAAACTTGGGATGCTCCTTTCCGCTTGAGTAAAGCTCGCCGACAATCTTTACTGCCTCTTGTATCTTCTCATCCTTCATCAGCTGCTTGTCGCTTTTCTTCTGGCTCTCTCCCAGCCTTTTCAGATAATCCTGCAATGAAGATATCCCCTGCGTTTCAAGCAGCTCTATTGCATGCTCTATCTTCACGCTCTCAATGACCTTCATCAGCGCCCAGAAATATGCGTAATTTTTCCTGTTCGAGCCATATATGGCGCTTATCTTTTTCTGCAGCAGCAAGAGAGATTTTTTCGACGGCTTTAGTGTCTGAATAAGATGGTGGTCGCGCAGCCAAAATATGTTTGTCTTCAGCTTCTCCTCCAGCAGCAACTTTACCTTCTGGAATTCTTCCGGAAAATCTATGTACACCCACTCCTTATCAACAGGCTTAATATATTTTTCCACATCTGCATCCAACTCAGTCCTTATTTCTACTGCCTCGATGAAAAGATTTTTCCTTATCTCGTCGATTTTTTCATAGCTTCCTCCAGGAGAGGCTGTCAATCCCAATATAAGCGGATGCTGCGCCTGCTCCATGTATTTTTTTGCTATGTATGTATATGCATAGTCTTTCACACAACGATGAGCTTCGTCGAAAGTTATGTGGGAAAAGTCTGTTAGGCTCAATCTGTTGTTGTGAAGATCGTTTTCTATGCACTGCGGCGTCGCTACGATTATTTTCGCTTCTTTATACAGCTGCTGGCGGTCTTCAGGCTTTATCTTTCCAGTTATCAAAACTATTCTCTCCTGCTCCACAGATGTGAACTTTTCAAAACTTTTTTTATGTTGTGCATTCAAAGGTCTTGTTGGACTGGTAATCAAAGCTTTGCTGCCCGGATACTTTTGCAGCCTCTCTGCAGCAACCAGAACTGCTATCAGAGTCTTTCCCATCCCTGTCGGTATGACAACCAAGGTGTTTTTTTCTTTTGCTATATTCGCTATCTTCAGCTGGTAGTCTCTCGCTTCAAAAGCATCCTTCTTCAGCAAATCAGAATATTCCATACAACTGAGAATTGTATTTGCTAATTAAAGTTGTTTTTGTAAAAAAGAAAAAATAAAAAATCACTTTAAATCTATCTTGACCCCGCCGATCTTGCTAGCCACGAAGTTGTAGACTATTGCCGAGACAAAGCCGCTTACAAAACCCAATATTGCACACATTATCGGGAATACAATTATTGCGACTACTCCCGTAGCAACGCCAGCGCCCGGCATATCATACGAGTTTACCGTTCCGTCTAGAATGTTTTGGAGAAATACGGTCATGACGCCCATTATCAGGCCCATTATTATGCCTGTGACAGCCGATACTTTTGCAAGCGCCATCGGGTCAACACTTTTTATGGTTTTCATCATTACACCTGTAATTTATTTGTCTTCCTGCCATTTAAAAAGAAAATAAATAGATGGAGAGGCAAGTGATGCTTATGGAAGTTTGCGTGCTGTTCAGCGGAGGGAAGGATTCTTGCTACGCGTTATACAAAGCAATGCAGGAGCATGATATAAAATGTTTGCTGACTATGCTGCCTGAAAAAAGCGACTCGTGGATGTTCCATTACCCGATGGCTGGTATGGCTAGGCTGCAGGCTGAAGCTATTGGTTTCAAACATTTTGAAAAAAAAACTTCTGGCGTGAGGGAGAAGGAGCTTGAAGATTTGAAAACTGCTATAAAGGAGATGCGAGTGGAAGGTGTTATCACCGGAGCGATTGCTAGTGAATATCAAAAGAAAAGAATTGACAAGATTTGTCAAGAGTTGAAAATAAAAAGCATCGCTCCGTTGTGGCAGAGGGATTCCGAGGAAATGCTGCGAGAGGAAATAAGAAATGGCTTTGAAATCGTTATCGTCGGCGTGTACGCTGAAGGATTTGATAAAAGTTGGATTGGCAGAAGGATAGATGAAGAGTGCGTGGACGATTTGGTCAAGCTGAACAAACGTTATGGAATAAATATATCGGGCGAAGGCGGGGAGTATGAGTCATTTGTCATGGACGGTCCTATTTTCAGAAAAAAAGTGCAGATAGTGAAGGCAAGTATGTTTTGGGATGAAAAAACTGGCAGCGGGCATATGGCTGCGGATTATGCAAAGCTTGTCGATAAAAATTAGTTTTTGGCAAACCATTTCGCGAATGCTTCTACTGCCTTTGCGCGATGAGAATATTTCGCCTTCTCTTCCTTCGTCATTTCTGCAAAAACTCTTTTTTCTCCGTCTGGAATAAAAACAGAATCATACGGTAATCGAGGATGTGATTCACCAATTACTTTTTTTGTTATCGCTCCTTTGCATATGCCTACAAAAACTAACGGCTCTTCGTCAGGTCTACAAAAACTGACAATAGTTTTGAAAAAAGCTTTTCTGCTCTTTCCTTTAAGAAGTTTTAGAATACCTTCGTAGCCAATAGTCTCGAAAATGAATTTCGGATGCGTGCCGGGAAAGTTTTTGTATGTCTCGAAATAAACGCCAGTATCTTCGGCTATGACAGGCCTGCCGACAACTTTTGCAGCATGCCTTGCTTTTTCCTTGGCAACTTCCTCCTGGCTGTCAGAGCTTATCTCCGGCATATCCAGTATCTTCCCTTCAACTTCTATTCCAAAACTTTTCAGATGCTTGCTTACTTCTTCTATTTTTCCGGCATTGCTGCTCACAAAACAAATCTTCATGAAGAAATTTATATACGTCCATTAATTAAATATACAGCGTGCCGAGGTCGCCTAACTAGGTGGGGCACCAGTCTCGAAAACTGGCAGGCGCAAGCCTATATGGGTTCAAATCCCATCCTCGGCGCTACTTCACATCTCTCATCAAGTCTTCATAACTCAACTCTTCTTCCTTCTTCACTCTAGCCGGCAGTTTCTTTTTCATTTTCAGAATAAAGAATACAGCTGCAGCAGCACCGACAGCAAAAACTGTCAATAAAATAATCCAAAGATAATCGCTAAAAACGTTTTGCATTGAAGGCTGGATTGTTGTATTAGCTGCAGTAGTAGCAGTGGCTGTTGTAGTAGCAGCGGTTGTTGTTGCATTTGAGGTAGTTGTAGAAGCAGTTGTAACCGAACCTGACATAGTTTTCACGGCAGCACTAATTGGCACGCCTGTTATGGTTGGATACAATCCTGTCGTCATTCCCACAGCAGAAACAGCTGCCACTTGGAATGTGTACGTGTCTCCAGCACTACCTCCAGAAAAATCGTAAACTATCTTGAAGTAGACGGAAGTGCTTTTGTTGATCTTGTAGCCGCCGATAAAGTTAAGGTTGATTACACCATTATCAGCAAAATATTTCGTGCTCGCATAAATATTCTCTCCGACTGCAAACTTGCCTGTATTGTTCACATCCTCTATCAATCTTACATGAGATATGCTGCTCTTGTCATCTCCAGTACCGTTAGCTGCTATGGAGATTGCGGTGATGTTTATGTCATCATAGCTGTCAGCTGTCAGTTTTATCTGAATCATTACATTGTTGCTGCAGTCTGTCAGGTTTTCTGCGTTGCATGAATGAGAAGCGGGCGTGCTCGGTCCTGTAGCTACAGTGAGGGCGGGCTTTGTTATAGCCGTGACAACAAAACCAGTAGTCGTCAAGTTCCAGACATAATCTGTGGCAGTTTCATAATAGCCATCGTTGTTGACATCAGCTATCAAGTCGTATGACCCAACCGTAGGTTTTATCCACAATGTTTGAAAAAAGTATCCCGTGCCGTTTGTCGTGACAAGCTTGCATCCGCCTGTCGTGTCGTTTATCCTCGTTCCGTTTGTCCAACTGTTTGAGTCAGTAACTATACAGAGAGATATCTGCGTGCTTGCTGAAGTGATGTTTCCTGCTGCATATACAGTATCCGCAGTCGTGAAACTGCGGTTTGAAAAGCCGCTTGAATTAGCAGTCCATATCTCGTTTATCTCAGCTTTTGCACTGCTGACAAATAAGAGAAAGAAAAACATTGAGAAAAGCAACAGGGTTTTCATAATTTAATTTTCTCTTTGCAGTAATTAAAACTTGAACCATCAATCGATATTATCTATAAAATTTCTAACTTTTTCAATAACTAGTTTTTCATCTCTAGTATCTTTCCACCAAAGAATTAATGTTTTAAAACCATATTTGGCAAATTTGCTTATCCTTTCTTTTTCTTCTTCTTTTGTATGCCAATGTTCGCCAAATAATTCTATAATTAATTTTTTGCCATTGCAATTAACCCAGTCTGGGTTCAACCCTTCAAGTATCAAAGAACCATCACCGACAAACTTGAATTCTTGAGGAAAATTTGCTTGAAACAAAGATGTTAATTTTTCCTCGGTTTTGTTTGGCCGTCTGAAAGTTAATATTTTCTTTAAATGTTCTGGGTTGTTTCTATAGAATTCTCTTAATGTATTTCTTATTTTTCCTATTGTTTTTATTGGGCGGGGTTTCCCTTTAGTCCATGGGATATTTCCTTTTTTATACCAAGTCTTTTGTATTTTCTGTTTAATATCAGGTCTTTGCATAGCTTTTTTTGTTTGTTCTTTAATTTTTTGTACGATTTCTGGATGTTCTTTGTATAAATTTTTAATAACAATTTTATTTATTTCAGAAACCTTTTTTATTATTTCAGGACGTTTCATTGGATTTTTATCTCCCTTTACGAAGGGATGCTCTTTACCTTTGTTCCAAGGGGTGTGACCTATTTTAAATTGAGTCTTTTTTATTTTAGACATAATTTCTTGGTTTTGCATTGCTTTCTTGGTATATCTACTGATTTTTTCTTTGTAAACCTTGTCCATTTTTTTATTTTTATTCCAAGGTATAGAACCCTTTTTAAATTGAGATTTTTTAATATTCGGATGATTAAAAAGTTTAAGATTGCGTTTTTGAATTATAGACATTCTTTCCTTAAATTCTGCTGGATAAGGTTTTCCCTTATTCCAGGGAACAATACCTCCTTTGAATCTGCCATGCCAGTCTCTAGAAATTTCCACTTGCTCCACCACCTCCTGACGACCCGCCCCCACCAAATCCTCCGCCTCCACCACCGCCTCCTCCACCATGCCAGCCGCCTCCTAAACCACCGCCATAGAAAAACCAAAAGTTCCTCCTCTTTCTCACTTTGTATTTGTAATTGCATTTCATGCATTCATAAACAATCCAATCACCCTCCTCATGCCTGCGCATCCTTCCTCCACATTTCGGGCATTTTCTATAAAACATGTCCTTCATTGTCAATCCAATTATCAAAAGAGGTATGAATGCTAGAACAGCTATTACAACAAGAATCCACAAAACAAGATTTTCATCTGTTTGTGAAATGAACGAAGTATCGCCGCTGTTTTGTATGACTTTGTTAATAGCAATAACAGCATCGTATATGCCGTCTCCATATCTTCCATCTCTGAAAGCATCAGTGAAATAAGTCCTTCCTATCAAGCCTGCTTTAGCGTCGTTTATTATCGGCTCCAGCCCATATCCAGTCTCAATCCTCCACTTTCTGTCTTGAACAGCAACAACAATCAGCAGTCCGTTGTCTTTGTCTTTCTGTCCCACGCCATTTTTTTCAAAAACTTTAACAGCATACTCTTCTATTGTTAAAGGCTGTGTCGTGTTTACGGTTAAAACAGCAATCTGCACTGTTGTATTTTTTTCTATTTCACCAGCCAAAGAATTGATTCTTGCTATATCAGAAGGAGAAATAACTTGAGCGTAATCATTTACATATTTCTGTATAGTCGGAATTTCTTGGGCGAAAATTAGTGGAAATGAAAATAAAAAAATCGCTAAAATAAGGCTTTGCTTCAGCTCCATCCGTCCACCTACGATGTGAGGTTAACTTTGGGAACTATTTCTGAACCTGGCTGGGCTTGGAAGTACGGCCTTTCTTTAAAGCCAAACATCCCTGCTATGACATTTGTCGGAAACAGCTTTATCGCAGTGTTATAGTCTTTTATGCGGTCATTGAAACGCATCCTTTCCACTGAAATCCTGTTTTCAGTTCCTGCCAGCTCGTCCATCAAGCTCGCTATTGTTGTGATAGACTTGAGGTCAGGATAGTTTTCATATACTGCCAGTAACCTCCCTAAAGCTGTGTCCAATGAACTGCCATACCTCACTTTATCGTCTACTGTAGCGGCAGACATCCACTGGCTCCTCAGAGCTGTTATCTGCTCCAGCAGAGACTTTTCAAACTGCATGTAGCCTTTTGCTGTGTTCACCAAGTTAGGTATCAAATCCACTCTTCTCTGATACTGCGTCTGGACTTGGGCCCATTGGTTGTCGACAGCTTGATTCAATGAAACAAGGCTGTTGTAAGTTCCAATGAACCACACTGCTGCTAGCACAACTACTGCTAAAACCCATAGCCACGGTTTCATGTAAATCGGTTTGTCTTTCGGCATAAAGATTATTTTATTTCAAAGGTTTATATAATAAAAATTTGTTGCTTGTTAATTATTTATGCGCGGGTTCAAATCCCACATCCCGCACTTGAATTGCATTCAAATTTAGGGATTTTGAAGTTTTATTTACTAACTTAGTAAAATATTAATTGATGAGTTGGAAAAAACATTCATGGATAGTCAGTATATTATTTATTTTGTATGGTTTGATAGGTTTAGTTAGTAGCCCATGCCAAGTTTTGTTAGGTGGTCTCGTTGGACCGTTTTATACGGAATGTACTTGGCTTATTTTTAAATTTCAAATTCTGAATGAGCTTGCAGGTGTCTATGGATTGTCATTAATAGTATCAATTATCATCGGCTTCGTCTTTCTGGTATTTTGGTATAAAAAATGGAAAATTAAATAAAGTAGGGCTTTTGAATTGCATTCAAATCTCTTTAGGGATTTGACTACAATTGAACTACCCACCTCCCGCACAAGATTATTTTGAAGTCATTATTTTTATCACGTCATTGTTCTTCAAAACATAATCCTTTCCCAGTCTTCTCTTCGTCCTTGCATCTATGGCAGAGACAAACTTTTTTCCGATATCAGTGTGAATCCTGAAAGCTAACTCTAAAGCAGTTGTGCCATTTGGAACTAGATGGGCATCGGGCAAAATATTTCCCTGCTTGTCTGAAAGCTTGCCTTCATCTTCCACCGGAAAGACAGCAATATAATCTAAAAGTTCGAAGACGGCTTTGTTCAAACAATTCTGCACGCCAGTAGAGCCGTATTTTTCTATAACCTGCTTTCTTATCGTCTCCAAAGCAGTGAGCTGCGGTCCGACTAATTTTGAAGAGTCTGCAATAGAAAAATTATCACCAGGCAAATAATCAATCAACCCCTTCTCCGCAGCTTTTTTCAGCGCTATCTCGGATTCAGCAGATGTCGCAACTATCTTTTCATGCTTCTGCTTCATCATTTCAAAGTTTTTCTGCGCAGGTTCCAAGTCAATCTTGTTTGCAGCAATTAAAATCGGTTTTGATATTTTCCTTAGCTCAGCTGCAAACGACTCGATGTTGGCTATAGAGCATTTCTCTAAAGTTTCTTCCACCTGCTTCCTGCTAACTTCCAACCCACTCAGCTGCTCTGCTATCGTCTGCACTATGTCCTTGCTTTTTTCAAACTTTTGCGAGGCTTTTTTTATCACGTCGGCAAACCACATGTCTATTTCCTCTTCTAAAAATTTTATGTCATTTTCAGGATCGTAGCCGCTTGTCATCTTACCTTCAGCGTCTCTGGTTCCGGAAGCATCCACTACATGTATCAGTGCAGAAGCCTGCCGCAAATCGTCGAGAAATTTATTTCCCAATCCGCGGCCTTCATGCGCGCCTGGCACTAGACCAGCAACATCCACCAACCTAACAGGAACAAATCTTTTTCCATTTTTGCAGTAACCAGTTTTCGGCTTGCAACTAACACCAAACTCTTTGCACGCACAGTCGATTATTATGTAGCCCACTCCAACATTAGGCTGAATAGTGCAGAAAGGTATTCCAGTTATCTTCACGTCTATCAAAGTTGAAGCTTTGAACATCGAACTCTTACCACTAGATGGTTTGCCTACCAGCCCGATTATCATAATCCACAATTGCACGGCAAGCAATAAAAATAGTAGGTAAACACTATTTACCCTCCCTTTAACAGATTTAAATTTAGAGGAAGGAAGATAGTTATGCAAAAAAGGATTGTTGCCTTGGACAAAGACCTATGCAAGGCAAAAAAGTGCGGCTACAGCTGCATGAAAGTCTGCCCGAAGAACAGGAGCGGCGATGAGTGTATAAAAATAAACGAGGAGACTGCTTTTCCCGTATTCAGTGAACAAGTCTGCATAGGTTGCGGATTGTGCATACATGCATGTGACAGAGCAGGGTTCAAAGCAATAACAATTGTCAACCTGCCCCGCGAACTGCAAGAGCTGCCAGTCCATAGATTTGGTCCGAATGACTTTACTTTGTACAGACTGCCTATACCCGTTGTCGACGAGGTTGTCGGCCTTGTAGGACCGAACGGCGTGGGAAAAACAACTGCGCTGAAAATTTTGTCTGGTGAATTGAAGCCTAACCTAGGCGAGTTTGGCAAAAAAATTTTTGTCAGTGAACTTGCAAAAACCTTCCGAGGAACAGAATTGCAGGCATATTTTGAAAAGCTGAACAAAGACATAAAAGTTTCCTACAAGCCTCAGCGTGTTGACCAGATACCAGCAGTTTTCAAGGGAAAAGTTTCGAAACTGCTTGAGAAGACTGACGAGAGGAAGATACTGAATGAGGTTTTCAAGTCAATTGACCTAGAAGAGGTCATGGATAAAAAAATAAACGAGATATCTGGCGGTGAACTGCAGAAGGTTGCAGTGGTTGCTTGTCTGGCAAAAGAAGCAGATGTCTACTACATAGACGAGCCTACAAGCTTTTTAGATGTTTTCCAGAGACTGTCAGTGGCAAAAGCCATAAGGCATTTCTGCAAAGGGAAATCTGCTTTGGTTGTAGACCATGATTTAGCTACACTAGACTTTCTAGCAGACCGCATACACATTTTCTACGGTACACCTGGTGCGTATGGTATTGTGTCAAAACCTTACGGCGTAAGAGTTGGAATAAACACTTTCTTGGAAGGGTACATAAAAGAGGACAACGTCAGGATACGCAGTGAACCGATAACATTTTTCACCTCCATCGCTGACAGGAAGACTTCGCCGCAAATACTTGTTTCTTTCGAAAACATCGTGAAAAAGTTCGACAAGTTTAATCTGAAAATAAACAAAGGTGATGTGAGAAACAAGGAAGTATTAGCTGTTATGGGAGCGAATGCTCTCGGCAAAACAACCTTTGCGAAAATACTTGCTGGAGAGGTTGCACAAGATGAAGGATATGTAGACAAGCAGATAAAAATTTCCTACAAGCCGCAGTACATCAAGACTGATTTTGCAGGGACTGTTAGGGGACTTTTGTCAACAGTCGCTGACACAAGCAGTGAAACTTACAAGGCGGAAGTGATAAGGCCGCTTGGAATGGAAAGGCTGTTGGAAAAAAGTGTTGAAGACCTGTCAGGAGGAGAGTTGCAGAGGGTTGCTGTTGCTTTGTGTTTGTCGCAGCATGCCGACTTGTATCTGCTGGATGAGCCTTCTGCTTTTTTGGATGTAGAACAGAGGTTGGCTGTGGCGAAGATGATAAACAAAATAGTTGAAGTGAAGGAAAAGTCTGCTTTAGTTGTAGACCATGATCTGCTGTTGCTGAGCCAGATAGGAAGCAGGTCTATGCTTTTTACAGGCGTCTCGGGAAAAGAGGGAAAAGCTAGCGAGATGAACGTGAGAGATGCTTTCAACTCTTTCCTGAAAGAAGTTAATGTCACATTCAGGAAGGACCCGCAGACAGGTCGACCCCGTGCAAACAAGCTTGACAGCCAGCTTGATAAAGAACAGAAGGAAGCGGGAAAATATTTTTACGTTTAAACCTTTTTAACCCTGAAAAATAAAAACTTGTTTATGCCCAAGACTTTTGTCAGATTCCTAGAAACGTTTGAAAGGGGGATGAAAGTTCCGAAAAAAAGAGGGCTTGTCATAACTGTTTCCGGTTCTGCTGTCTCTGGCAAAACTACCGGCGCGAAGATAGTTGCTGAAAAGTTCGGCTTGGAGTACATAAGCGCAGGTCATATTTTTCGTGAAATAGCTGCTGAACGTGGCATAGCAATAGAAAAATTTTCTGCTATGCGCGAGGCTGAAGTGGATCATGATATCGACAAAAGGAGTTTGGAGTACGCCATCAAAGGCAGTTGTGTTCTTGACGGCAGGCTGACAGGATGGGTTGCTGGAAAATGGGCTGATGTGAAGATATATTATGACTGCAATGTGGCGGTAAAGGCGAAAAGAATGGCTAGGCATGATGGAATAACGGAAGAAGAGGCAAAAAAAATTATAGAGCAGCGTGACAAAGAGGACAATAAGAAATACATGTCTTTATATGGAATAGACCTGTTCGACAAAAAGATTTATGATATAATAATACACAATGACGATCTGAATTTAAATGAAGCTAAGACAGTTCCAGTAGAACTGGTGAAAAAATTCTTGAAGAGATAGTCACTGTTTTGCCAATGCGTATATAGCGTTCAACATTTTCTCTATTCTGTCAAGCTTTTCATTCAAAGTATCATATTTTATACCCAGACTTTCGAGCTTTGTCGCGACCAAATCCATTTTCGCATGTATGTTTTCAGCACTAGGCTCCATTGCTGTCGGCGATTTCATCCTTGAAATCTCTGCTTCTATGTCTTCGACAGGTTTCTCCTTTTTCTTGAAAATGTTCATTTTTGAAAATATCCCCATTGTCATCCTCCTATGCTATTTTCTCCCTCATTATAAGGTTGAATGTGCTCCTGATTTCCGCCTCCAGTTTTTCAACCCCGACCCTGTACCTTCGCATATACTGTCTTCGGATTCTGTTGTAGTAGAAATAGTGATACAAAAACATGAATGGAAGAACTATCAATTTTTGGAACGGCGTGCTTGAAGGATATTCTGTTTTTATGCTGGCCGCTATTTCGATGAAAATCGCCCCGTTCTTTTTCGGGTCCGAAGGCTGGTGGCCTATTATTTTTAGATCAACACGGCCTTGGCTAAATTTATCAAATCCTTTTTCCAGATGCATCCTCAGCAAGAATTGCCGCGGATCAGTGGTTATGTCCCAACGGAAATCATCCTCAAAATAGTTCACGCCTCTGGCCTGGAATATGCTCTGCAGCAACCCGCTTATCCGGGGATATATAGCAAAAGGATTCGGCCCTCTATACTCGATTACTATCTTCGGCTTTGGCGCCAGTATGTCATCGGCTATTACAAAATCTCTCATAATCTCAAATATAAATTTGTTCTTCTTTTATATTCAACTTTTCCTCAGCCGCCCATCTTGGGCAGGAGGTTGAAGAAGGACTTTAGTTCATTCTGCACTGTCAGCATCTGGTCCCTGCAAATCTCAGTGTAGCGCTTCCTCTGCTCCTTGTAAAACAACGAGTGGTACAGCATTCTCAGCATCTCGTAAACAAAACTCCTTTCCCACGGCGTGTCTTGAGGATATTCAGTCCTAACTAGACCTTCTATTGTCACGCTAACAGTGCCTTCCTTGCCGAATTCTTTACTGGGTTTAATAGAGCCTTTAATGCTTATCGTCATCTGCATGTAGGAGAACTTGTCATAGTCTTTCAAAACTTCCATGCCCGAAGAAAACTTTTCCTCCTCCCCGCCCCTGTCCCACCTGAAATCCTTTTCCTGTATATTCTCCCTAGGGACGGCTATGTTCGTTATTAGGATGTCCATTAGCTTCTGGTATGCTTTTTGGGGATTTGGTCCGGTATAAGAGAACTCCAGTCTCGGCCTCAAAGTTATGCAGAACTCCTCCATGACCAGCTTTGTTCTCGCGAATATCGGCATCGTTATCCCTATATAGAATTCTTTTATAAAACGAAATAATAAATATATAGAGATGGTGGTATAAATGGCAAGTCCGATAGGGTTGGCAGTGGCTTTCGTGGGATTTCTTTTAATTATTGCAAGCGGCTGGACTAGAAATGCAAGCGTATTCGGCGCGAGCGTTTTTGTCGGAATACCTGCTCTAGTCTATGGATTGAGGATGTTGTTGGGAGGATGAAATGTCTCTAGTGCTGAAATTTTTCGGGGCGCTTTCGGTACTCGCAGGAATATTTTTCCTGTTCATGTTCGCAGACATGCCGAGATTCCAGCTGGCAGGATTTTACAAGACAGCAGTGGTGCTGGGAGCTTTTTTCATCCTGCTGGGAATATACCTTTTGAGGGTTTGATATGCCGCTTACAGCTATTGACAGATTGAAGAAAGAGCCGTCCAATCCAGAAACAAAAGACGGATTTATGGTTGAGGGTGAAGTTTATCACGTCCCACCATTCAACAGGAAGCCTATACTGGATTTTACATGTGTCCCAGGCAAAGGCAGCGCAACTATTTTCAGTTTTTTGTTCTGGCTTGCAAAATGGAGGTTCAAAGTTTTCCAAGCGTATAGTGATTTGGAAGTTTCCCCACTTCACGCACAGTACTATCAAATTTCAATACAGCAAAAGCAGCAGCTCGAAAGCCAGATTAAATCAGGACTGGCAAGCATCACTTCCTCGATGTCTGATTTTGAGCTTTTATTTCACGACCTCAGGAAATACAAGGAGCATGTGGAGCTGTTTGAAAAAATGGAGCAAGGCAAAGAAGAGAAAAATCAAAGCAAAGTCACAGAAGCCGAACAAAGCTTGAAAGCAATTTTTATTGATGAAGTGGATGTGCATACAGGCGAAGGTATTGCTTTGAAACTGATAGCGCCGAGATGGCCCACGATAATCTCGGACTTTATGCAGTTGAAGGATGAAGACAGGGATCCGAAAAAAATTGCTGTGAGATATAACATTTCTGAAGCTGAAGGTGTTGTCCTATCAACAAAAAACAAGCTGTTTTTCGAATGGAAGAAGATTTTCAGGCAGACTGTTTATGACAGGTTCAATAGGATTTTTTCATTGGCCAAGGCGAGAAAAAAATCTATACAAGAATACAAGGACATGCTGAAACCTTACATAGCCAGGTACAAGTCGATAGCTGAAATGGGCGCTTCGGAAGAAGGAAGACAATACCTTTTGGCTAGTTCATGGACAAGGCCCAACGCGCAGTCTGTAGCCGTTGACCGCAGCGTGATATGGGCCATGAAAGCGTTCCATCCGCCAGACTTTTACAGGGCTGGTGCGGAGGCTATGAGCGGTGATGAGATAGATGTAAGGCGTATGCCTTTTCCTCCAGAATTCAGGGAGCAGGTGGTAAAAAATTACGACGCCTTGAAAGACGCTGATTTTGGCAAAGTGAAAATATCACCAAATGGAATAGAGCCGCTTGACAAATATGTTATCAAATACGTGCCATACATAGAGGAGAAGTACAAAATAAAAGTTACGCCTGTAGTGCTGCTTGAAGCTAGAAAAAAATTCTTCGAAATGTGCGGCGAAATGGGTTGGATCGACCCCTACTTTTGCGTTCTTGACATGACAATAACAAGAAATGTAATCAAGCTGCCGGACGGTAGTGAGCTGGAGGATATAACGATTGATCCGTTCCTTCCGTTTCTAGACACGCAAAACATAGTGCTGCTGAGGATGTTAGAATTGAAAGCGCAGGAGATTGCGCTGGAGAACTATATAAAAGAAATGATTGGAGAGATGCCTGACGGAGCGAAAGTGCAGGACGTGCTGAAAGAATATGATGACTTGTTTGAGTACAAGTTTGAAGCTCCGGAGAAGAAGGAAAAAAAGAAGGCTATGGATTTTGCAAAAGAATCGGATTTTGGTTTGAAATTTTTCAGGAGAGGGCCTTATGAGCCGCACTTTGAGGATAGAGTAAATGGAGCGTATTTCAGGGAGATGAATGATCTTGCTATATCACCGGCCATAGATTTTTGGAAGGGTGCGTTTGACGTGCCTGGCTTCAGGAGGCCGGGATTTGTCACATGAGGTGTATGCTTGACCTACATCGTAGGAATATCGAGCGGACTTTTCGGAGTGGCGCCGCAGGAAGAGAAATTGCAGTATGTGACACTATCGAAAAAAGCCATGTTTTCCATAACGCAGGGAGTCAACTTTACGCAGATCGACCTAGAATCAATGTCGGAATTCAAAGAGCCCAACATCAAGGAAAACATAGCGGCTGTGAAGAGGCTGAACATCTCTTTCGGAATTCATGGAGAAACAGGAGCGTTTGGCGGCGGCCGCGAAGTTCCTTTACAGTTGGATTCTGCTAATGAGGAAGACTACAGGCGATCACATGCCAGGCTCATAGAAACGCTTACGCAGGCAGGAGAAATAGGTGCTAAGTATTATTTGATGCACGCATCTGAGTCGCAACCGTATATCCTACTTGCGAAAGCTTTGGAACCTTCGAGACTTGTTGATTTTCAAGGAAGGAATTTTGGAGACTTTTTGGAAAAAAATGAAGCATTGTTGCAATGGATAGTCGATAATTACGAAAAGTTAAACATGCTTGGTTCACATTCAATTGATTACATGCTGAAGGCGGCTGAACATAATATTGGAGAGGCAAGAAGAAAAAAATTTTCCGAGATGTTCGCCGCAGCAAAAACTGAAGAAGAAAGGAGAAAACTTCCCGATCCTAATTACTTTGAAATACTGACACCAGAGAAAAAAAAGGAGGCATGGGATGCTGGAATGAAAGAGGCGCTGATCACTTATGTTAGATCAAGAGATAGCGACTGGGGACCGGAAAGGCTTGCATACTTTTTGATGGCAAAATACATGGAGATGACAAATGACCCGCTTTGGAAACCTATGTTGGAAATTTCTAAAAAATTCTACCTCAAACCTGGTGAAGAAAAGGAAATAGGCAAATTCTCGGTAGAAAATGAAAAATTTTATTTAAGATTCGACTTATGGGTGCCTGCCGTTGCCGCAAAATATTTACTTGGTCACTTCTTTCCTGATCCTTCGTACGAAGATCCGAAAAAAATTCTCGACAAATATGATATTGATTTCGTTATAGAGACGCCAATGGCCTCGCCTGGAATGGAAAACTTGATGAGGCTGTCGAACCCAGTCCACATGTATTTCATAGCAAAGGAGTCTGGAATAAAGCACTTCAAAATTGCGATAGACTGCGAGCACATACTTGGAAACTACCTAGATCCAAAACAAATCGTTGCAGAACTGCCTGAGGGAGCTGGAAAATACGTAAAAGTGATGCACCTAGGCTGGCCCACGCCAGTGCAGCCAGCGCACATGCCGATATACCTCGGCTCGGAACAGCAAAAATATATCTACGAAATACTTTACGCTCTGAGGCAGAAAGGTTTCACAGATGATGAGGATAAATATATAATATACGAGCGCGGCTCTACTCCCATAGCTCAAACGATAACTGCGATGAAAATGATCATCAAATTCATTGAGAAAAATATTAGCCCCGACCAATTGCCGCTGGAAGAGTTTTACGGAGTGAAAACAGGAGAGATAGCTTCATACGAAAGACAGAGGGAGATAATCGAGGAGCATTCGCGTGACCCGCTGAAAGGAATGGTTGTTGTGACAGAGGAGAAGCACACTTTGCTTGGGAAAGCTGCAATAGAGAAAGGGAAGAGGCCAGAAGAGTGGGAGAAGGAAGAGCATAGGTAACTTGATGCGGCAGTAGTTTTCTATGTGCGCGGGTTCAAATCCTATCCTCGGCGTTGATATACTACCTCAAGAGAATCGAGATTTAATTTCTTATTTTACAAAACTATATTTAGAATTTTATGCAAAAAGTAGCGATAGGTTTGATCTTGACGTTGTTAATTGTTATTTCTCTCTTAAGCCAAAAAGTAGAAGGGGTGGGTTTTGAAGTTAATGCCACAAATCCACAATACATTATTATTGAAGCCTATTATGGCTGGGACACGCTGTGGGTTAAAAACGCTACAGATGCTGTCGGAAGAGGGACTGCAACAAGAAGACTCGGTATCAGTGCATCAATTTTTGCATTCGATTGGAGTGATGATTTAATTAAACAGGAGCTTGATACTCTTTTTTCTGCTTCAGAAAAGAATGACGTTCCTCTTCTTCTTCATATCGACACAGAACATTTTTGGGACAACAGACCGGATTTGTGGAACTGGTGGAATGAATCCGCTCCTGGATACAATCCTGAAAACAAGGATAATGTTGAATGGAGTGATTGGGATAAACCAACAAATAAAAGCTGGATAAATTGGGGAGCTCCTTTTGAGCATGCGCCTCGCATGTGTTTTGAAAGCAGTGTGGTCAGAAATGAAATTTCTAGGAAGCATGCAATCGTAGTAAATAAATTGAATACTTGGCTGAATCATTTATCACAGATAAATAGAACAGACCTTTTTATTGGAATCGATGCTGGATGGGAAACTGGAATTGATAGCTATGAAAATGTAGATTGGGTCCCGGAAGGTTATAGATTTCATTTGGGTTATTGTGCCTTAAGCAAGCGAGGTTTCAGTGCTAACAACCCTCCTACAGATAGAGAACTAGAACTGGCAAATGCGGTTAAAGATTTTGCAACATTTGAAGCAAAATCATTATTCGATAAAGGAATTCCTAAAGAGAAAATATTCACTCATATATGGGGGTCAGAAGGGCAACTTGGGATGGGTCCTGTTCATATACATGCTCCGATTTGGACTGCAGTTAATAATTATAGCATTCCAGGACTCAGCCTTTATACCATTTATCCGGGATACTACAACTATTCACAAGTCTCTTCATTGGTCGCAGGGAAAGAATGGGCCTTTATTGAGACCCCACCATTAAACGTGAGTGAATACGATTATTTTTTGAATTCAAAAAATAATAGTCTTGGATACAATAAAATGATTGTGATTTATGGATGGGGTTCGACCATACAAAATTATCCTGACAGAATTGCTTCTATAAAAGATGCATTAAGCAAGATTTTTTAAACAATGCGCAATTCATTTCATATGAAGTGCCATCTGCTGTAACGCCAAGTCAGCAATTCACAGCTTCTATTAAACTGAAGAACACAGGCACAAGCATTTGGTACAATGACAGTTACAAACTTGGCTCATCCAATCAAACATGGGGCAAATATAGAGTCAATTTGAATTCTCAAGAGATTGTTTTGCCTGGAAGCACAAAAACATTTTCATTCGCATTAACAGCACCTTCCTCACCCGGCATTTACAATTTTCAATGGCGCATGATACGGGGAGCAGAAGAATGGTTTGGTGATACTTTCCAAAAGAATATTGAGGTAAAAGAGTATCAGGTAACTACAACAACGCAGCCAGAAGAAACTTCTATTGCATCAACAACTTCCACTTCAACTTCTAGTACTTCAACATCAACTTCTATACCACCTTCAACTACAAACACCCAAACTAATTTTGGGTTGCCTAAAATTGACCCATTATTAATTATAGTTGGGATTCTAGCAATTGCTGTACCGATAGTTTTTATTTTAATTGTGACAAAAATCTAACATTTGTTTTGAGCCTACAAAATTGATACGATATATCAAATCCCAGCCTCGGCGCAGAAATTTTACAATTTAGAAATCATGTATTCCTTGGCTTGTTCTAATTCTTTCACATTTCCTATGTCCTTCCAAAATTCCTTCATCCTCACGCAGTTGAATGTCAAACCTTTTTTTATCAGTATCTGTATCGAATCTGTAAGGTAGTATTCACCGCTCTGGGAAAGCTTTGTTTCGTCTATGGCAGCGAATATTTGTCTCGGCATTATGAATATTCCCACCAAAACGAGGTTTGAAGGAGGGTCTTTCGGCTTTTCCATTATCTTGACAAGCCTGTTGCCGTCAAGCTTCAACACGCCATACAGAGAAGGATTCTCAACTTCCTTCCCGCACACCACACCATCGCAGTTTTTGCTTTCTTCTATTATCTCATCTATAATGTTTGGGTCGAACACATTGTCACCGTAAACAAGAAGGAACTTGTCCTCGTTTATTTTTTCTTTAGCATATCTTACAGCATCAGCAGTCCCTCCCCTGCAATTCTTCTGGACAACATATTCAATATTCACGCCAAACTTTTTTCCATCACCAAAATAATTTGTTATGGCATCTTTTTTGTAACTGATGACAATAACCAAATCTTTTATTCCTTTCTTTGCTAGAGTCTCTATCAAATACTGCAGCATGGGCTTGCCGAAAATCTTTATCATCGTCTTCGGCTGGTCGTTTGTCAAGTCTTTCAATCTCGTCCCTGCACCAGCAGCAAGAATAACCGCTTTCATTCTCTCAGTCTTACTGTAAAAATAGAAATGCGCTATTTAAATCGTTTGTGAATTTCGAAAAAATAAGTTCAATGGAGAGGTGTGTTCTCTGTCTGGACAACAGAGCGAGAGTATTTTAATAATTGTTAAAAATCAAAGTCGATATTAATCTAAGAACTTGAAGAATCGCTACTGGAAGGAGAAATCCATAAAGCACGATAGGCAGCATCTATTGGATGCATTTGCTTGTCATATCTAAATTCTCTGAATCTATCTCTTAATGAGCACCACATTTTTCTAAATTCAAAAATATATCTGTGTCTAGTTTCACATTTCGATAAAAAAAGATACAATTCAGGTTCCTCTAAAAACATTCTTGTTAATCTTAATACTCTCACTATCGGGTTATAATAATACATATAAATTTTATCAATAGTTAGAAATTTATTCTTTCTCTGGAGAATTGAACCTGAGCCCTTGTGCGGGAGGTGGGATTTGAACCCACCGAAACTTTATCTGTCATAATCGTTCAGCTAAAACCTGCCAATGAACAACTGTTACATTTCTCTTTTTAATATTTTTTAAGATTGGTAGATGTGCTAAACTTTTTTTGTTCTTAACTTCTACTCTTTCCTTAATATCAATTATTTTGAATTTGTCAAACAATTTTCTAACTCCTTTTTCATCAAAGAAATGATGAATAGCTCCTTTAGGTGATAGATATGTATTCCTTTCTAATTTCTTACCAATCCCAAATTTGTAGTCCCCTGTAGAGGATAATGTAACGAGAACCAATCCCTTCTTCTTTAGAACTCTGTTAATTTCATTAACAGTTTGTTTTATTTTTTTCAAATGATTGTGATGAATAACATTTATACCAACAACAACATCGAAATGTTCATCAGGAAATGGTAATTTTATCATATCATGTTCTACAAGGCAATAATTGTCAATATTCTCTTTTTCTAACCATTTCTGAGCTCGAGATAACCCAGTAGGAGATATATCGGAACCAACAACAACAAAGTTCCTCTTACCAAGATATACCATATGCCTGCCACTTCCACATCCTAAATCCAAAGTTCTTTTGAAATTTCTTTTCTTAAGTAAAGGTACTAAATTTACAACTGATACATCAGGTATAGTCCATTCTAACCTATCTTTCTTAAACAAGTATTCCCAAGCCTCTTTTTGCTTCATAATTATCAATTTAGACCTCCCGAAAATATAACTTTTAGAAAATGGTGCGGGAGGTGGGATTTGAACCCGCGAAGCATTTAGTGATTCACAATAATTTAACTACTTCTAAGTGATAGAAATCTATATATACCCCCATGCAATAAAGCATATATATGACTTTAGAAAAACTAGAAGAAGAATTAGAGGATACCGACTTGGCAGACAAAAAGGAACAAAAGGCTGTCAGGGAGGCTGAGAAGGCTTCTAAAGAGGTTTTTGCCAAGGTTGTGAAGTTTACAAACGAGGCAAGAAAGCAGTATGGGGATTTGATAAAAACAGTCCTTATTTTCGGCTCTGCAGCTAAAGGCACGATGGTGAAAGGAAGCGATGCAGATGTGTTTGTCATTCTCGACGACACAGCCACAAAAGGCTCGGAGGACTTGGAAAAGATAAACACCCAGTTATATCTCATTGCGCACGAGCTGAAAGATTTGCACATTCAGACTCATACTTTAACAGAATTCTGGCAGTGGATCAGGATGGGCTCGCCTGAGCTGGTCAACTTTCTCAGATATGGCCTGGCTGTTTACGACACTGGATTCATCAAACCAGTCCAAAGGATGTTGCAGATGGGTCTGCTTCCTCCCAGTGAAGAGACTATAGCTCTGAAAGCAAGAGCTTCCGAGGCGAGATACAAGAAGATAAAGATGGATATAAAATCAATGATTTTCGAGTTGAGATACACCATGTTGGATGCAGTGCAGGCAGTAGTGATGCACTATTACAAAAAGCAGCCCGACTACAAAGCTGCTGTGGAATTTTTGGAAAAGCTTGTTGCAGAGAAGAAGCTTGAGCAAGATTACATAACAAAGTTCAAAGATCTAGATAAGTTATGGAAGGATATAGACCACAAAGAGATAAAGGATGTTACTACGGAACATTTGGAAAAAGCTTTGCAGTTGTCAAAGCAAGTTATAGACAGGATGAAGCAGCTTCTGCCGAAAGACTTGTTGGGAGAAGAACTGCCTGAAATGGGAGAATGAATTTAATGCCGGCTTTTTTAGCAAGCCCGGAAATTTTCATGAAATATATAAAGGAACAGTCGTATCCATATATTATGTGGTAAATATGCCAGAAGAAAAAGAAAATAAAAAAGAAATACCTGTCACAAAGGAAGAGAGGCTTGCAGAAGTGAAAGAATTCACAAAGCAAGTAATGGAAAAGTATGGCAAGTACATAAAATGCATAGTTATGATGGGCTCTGTTGCTCGAGACGAGTTCAAGCCCAAGAGTGACATAGACATTTTCGTTGTTATTGACGACACTATGTTCAAAATATCTCCGGAAGAGCACGACAAGATTGACGAGGATATGGAAAAGATTGCTGAAAAGATTTCCGAAGCGATTTCCGTTCAGCCCTCCTACACACTAACAGAGTTCTGGGATTACGCTAGAGTAGCGCATCCGATAGTCTACAACTTCATCAAGGAAGGAGTTGCTGTTTATGACGTAGGATTTTTCGAGCCGATTAAAAGACTGTTAGAGATGGGCAGAATTCCTGCCACACGTGAAGCCATAGAGAGCTACATGGAAGGCGCTCCAAAAAAACTGATGCGAGCTAAAACTGTGAAGTTGCTCATGCTCGCTGAAGATTGTTATTATGCAATGCTAAACAGCGCCCAGGCGGTTTTGATGTTCATGGGTTTAGAGCCTCCTGTTCCGAACAAGGCTTACGGAGACGTGAAAAAGTTTTTGGTCGATGCTGGGATACTTGAAGCAGAGTATGCAGAGTGGCTGAAGGAAATAATAGAGATAAGGAAGAAGATTGAAAGGAAAGAGCTGATGGATGTTGAAGGCAAGTTTGTGGATGAATGGATAGATAAATCTGAAAAGTTTGTCGACAAGATGTTCGGCTTGCTGAATGCATTGGAGATAAGAAAGAGGGAAAAAATTCTCGAGAGGACGCACGAGGTGATGGTGAAGGCTGCGATTACTGCGCTAAAAACCCTGAACAAAGTTCCTGAAAAAGAGAATGAGATATCTACTACTTTTAAACGGGAGTTTATTGATACGAAGATGATTGAAGGATACTACTGGGACATGTGGAAGAAGATTGAAGATATGAAGAAGAAGGTTGAAGAGAAAAAAATTACTGAAGTCGAGGATAAAGATGTCAATGATATGCGCGAATATGTGAGGAAGATGATCCGCGATTTGGCCAAAGTTCTGAAGGACAAAGAGATTGAAGAAAAGAAATAATTTTTTATGATAAAATTCGGAATGCTCACAAATCCATCATTAGAAATTTTAAATGAAATACGCGATATCCATTCAATGGGATTTGATTTTGTAGAAATCGGCATAGAAGGGCCGCAAGGCACGCCGGAAATCTTGATGAAAAAGAAAGACCAAATATTGAAACTCGTCAGCAGGTTTGACACGTTCGCCATAGGTCACTCTTCTTGGTGGATTGACCTGGGGAGCGACTACGAGCCCGTCAGGCAAGGCTGGCTCGAGGAGGCAAAAAGAATTATTGACGTGGCCGACATGCTTGGGATGCCGCTGCTGAACTTCCATGCGAACTCGCCCGGGATGTACGGCGTGAGCGACAGGTTTGAAAAAATAGTTTTGGACAACTGGATTGATGGTCTGAAAGTGCTGGGCGATTATTCCAGCAAAAAGCTGATTACGATAATGTTGGAGAACATGCCACCGAGCGGCATATGCAGACCGAAGGACTTCCGCTATCTGATGAGGGGTGTACCAAATTTAAAACTTCACCTGGATATCGGACACGCGTTCTTGGCCGGCGGGATGGATTGCATAAAAAAATTCCTGAAATTCGGAAGCGACATTGCCCACATGCATGTGCATGACAACAACGGGATTATGGACGAACATCTTCCCCTCGGGAAAGGAAAAATAAATTTCAAAATCGTAGCTAAAATTTTGAAGAAAATTAATTACAATGGAACTATAACATTCGAGATTTTCACTAGCAAAGAAGATGCAAAAAAATCTATGATTTATTTCAAAAAACTTTTAGAAAAATCTTAATCTTCCTTAGCTTTCTTCTCAACTTCTTCTTCTATGCCAAGTTTTTCGATCAATTCTTTGTAGCGGTTTCTTATCGTGACTTCAGTAACACCAACTATATCTGCCACTTCCCTCTGCGTCCTCTTTTCTCCTATAAGGACGCAAGCAACATATATCGCTGCCGCTGCTACTCCTGTCGGTCCTTTGCCAGAAGTTATGTCATGCTTTTTAGCTTTCTTCAATATCTCTACTGATTTTGCTTGGACTTTATCACTCAAACCAAGCATCGAGCAAAAGCGTGGAACATATGTTACCGGATCTGCAGGCAAAATTCTTATATGTAGCTCTCTTGCTATGTATCTGTATGTTCTTCCAATCTCTCTTTTTTCTACACCGCTTGCTTCAGAAATCTCGTCAAGCGTTCTTGGAGAGCCGAATTCTCTTCCGACTGCATAAGTCAAAGCAGCTATGACTGATTCTATTGATCTGCCGCGAACCAAACCTTTGTTGACAGCCTCTTCATAATATCTTGCAATCCTTTCGTGAATAGGTCTTGGAAGATTCAAAAATGAAACTATTCTCTGCAACTCACTTAAAGCAAAAGAAAGATTTCTGTCCTTGGATTTTATCAACCTCTTATGCCATTTTGTCAATCTGTAATACTGTGCACGCTTTTTCGCAGGGACTTTATACAATTCACCCAAACCTTTTCCTATTTCAGTAGTCAATCCTTTGTCGTGCTTTGTAAATGTAAGAGGAGCTCCACCTCTTGCACGCTTGCTCATCTGCTCGCTGTCAAAAGCCCTCCATTCCTGGCCTGTATCAGTGATATCTGCTTTCAGAACCAATCCGCAGCGAGGATTTGCACAAATCAACTCTCCCCGCGTAGCATCCTCAATAAATTCAGTATTACCGCATTCAGGACATCTTGTTTGCCCGGATGTTTTTTTCGGCATTTTTAATCACTTTTCGGTAACCATTTTTCCTTTTGTCTCAATAAAGTAAATAAATACTACACCGTAAACTACTTAAAGTTATGCTTTTGAGGTTCTGTCGCACCATTTTATTGATGAAAGGAAAATAATACCTTAAATCTTTAATCGTATAAATTTATTTGTAGAGAACATGGAGAGACTGAATTACATAAGCAGAAACATAATGGAGATAAAGCAAAACATTAAACCGTTCTATACGGAAATAGTAAAGCCTTGTGCTAAACTCCTTGCTTATGCAGTAGGAGGGACTGCATTAGGTCTGACAGCTTATGTAGGTTCATATTACTTAACTGGTCATTCAGATGAATTTCTTGCGGGTATGTTAACGATGGGTGGTTTTATGGGTGGATTTAGCATATGTTTGTTAAATTCTTTAGACGATTAACAATAAAAAATAATTATTATTTTTCTATGCTCTTCTTCAGCAAACTCAGCCATCTGTTTCTGTCTAATTCCAAATCAACATTAGCCACTTGGCTTGGCGTAAGACCATTCAAAGCTTGATGTGGTCTTATGAAATATTTGAAGACACGCATTATTTTATAATTTTCGAGCTACCCATTACTCTCCACAATTTGTCTCCACACACAGGGCAGTTGTCATCGTCAAAATATTCTTTGCAGTTCCTGCAGAACTTTTTCCAGGTAACAAGTTTTTTTATTTTTTCACTGAATACTGGGATATATTCCAAACCAATCTTTTCCGCGACGTTCTGTATATTCCTATCATCAGAAATTATAGTGCAACTTTTTCCTTTTGCCAGCGCTAGAACTGTAATATCTGTAGAAGAAAGTTTGTCGATATCTCCAGTAGTTGCCGCAATTTTTTTTATCTCTTCCACATCTTCATCAACAGGATCGAGAATTTTTTTCTCAAAACTCTCAAGCTTCATCAAAGAGTTTTGGTCTTTCGCTTCGAATATGACTTCTGGAGTGATGAAGATCTCGCTGAACTTGCTGAAATCGTTCAAGTATATCACTGCTGTGGTGTCAAGCACGACTTTCATACTCTTTACTTTGCGGCAATATTTAAAAAGATTTATTTGCGCAAATTATAATTAAACTAAGGTGTTTTTTTGGTCAAGGATTTTCCCGTTTTGCCACTGGAGAAGATAGCAAGGGAAGCTGGAAAGACTGTTGGTGCTGACAGAGTGTCAGAATCTGCTTCTAGAGAATTCAGAAATGTTATGTTAGAGATTGCGGACAAGATTGCTTTTGATGCTGTGGTAGTTGCACACCATGCTGGTCGAGTGACAGTGAAGAGAGAAGACATCATGTTAGCAGCAAGGAGATGATTTCATGGATAAAACTTCAGTAGAAATAAAAAATCTAAAACCGAACGGATTTGTAATTATTGACGGCGCACCATGCAGGGTTGAAAAAGTGCAAATCAGCTCAAGTGGGAAGCATGGCCACTCGAAAGTTAGGCTGGATGCGCTGGGATTGCTTGATGACACTAGAAGAAGCATGATAAAGCCTGCGGATGACATGATTGACGTGCCAATAGTTGTGAAGAAGAAGGCGCAGGTTTTGGCTATAGTCGGAAATAAAGCGCAGGTTATGGATATGGTTGAATACAACAACTTTGAGCTGGAAATACCAGAGGAAAGGAAGGATGAAGTTAGACAGGGTGAAGAGATAGACTATTTTGAAGTGTGCGACATAAAAACTTTGAAGCAACTGAAGTAGGTCAATAGCTCACGCTGACCAATTTGTTGCCGCATTGCGGACACTGCTTCTCCTTGTTGCCGAACTGCCTGTTGCACTTGTTGCAGTATTTCATAAAATCATTTTGTTTTTCAAATTAAAATCAGTTCTCTTCTATCTCGAAACCATAATTCTTCAGCAGCTGCATCTTCAATGATTTTGAAACTGCCTGCTTTTTGTTCAACCTAACTTTTTTTGCCTTTTTCATTTTTGCAGCGCTTACGCTGCCGTAATCCTGCGTGTTCCTCAGCTTCAGCACTTGAAATCCGTTTTCTTTTTTCATTCACATCATCTCTATAAATAGGTCTAGATAAATAAAAAAAACTACTTTCGGATCAAACTATTTATCAAAGTCTAGCCATCTCAGGCTTTTGGTAACAGCGGGCTGAACTGCTCGCTCGAAAGCTTGCAGCGTACACCCCTGTCCCATCAAACTCGTAGTCTACGAGGGCCTTCGCCGCTCATCCGATTATTGCTAACCAGACTCGCGAACGGCTGTCTATTTTTCCGGACGGTTTCGAGCTTAGATGCTTTCAGCTCTTATCCGTGTATGGCTTAGCTGCCCGGCGATGCTATGAACAACCGGTAGACCAGAGGCCACAGGGGAACGTTCCTTTCGTACTTGTTCCTCTTTCCAGTCAGACAACCAGCACCTCTAGTAGATAGCGACCGAACTGTCTCACGACGTTCTGAACCCAGCTAGCGTCCCCCTTTAACCAGTGGGCACCTGTACCCTTGGCTGCTGCTGCACAGCCAGGAGGGGGGGAGCCGACAGCGACGCACCAATGCGCCGGGTCAATTTACTCGCTATGCGAGTGGAAACGATGATTCCACACAATAACTGTGGGCTTTCACCGGCCACGGGCCCATTATCCCCGAGGTAGCTTTTCTGATACCACCGACAGCCATTAAGGCCGTACGATGTATCGCTAACCCATGCTTTCGCAGCCGGATTCCTCGCTTTGCGGAATCCGGTCAATCCAGCTTTTACGTTTGCATTCTACTCGAGATTTCTTTGAGGCGATTGCAACTTATAACGCTCATTAGCTACCTCCAAAATCATATTGTGTCATTCTGGAACGGTGTAATCATTGCCAATTGCAACCGTAACCTCGATGAGCTGAACTTTGGGCGCCCTTGATATCTTGTCAAGGGCGTACCGCCCCAGCCGAACTGCCCATCTGATGCTGTCCTATTTCTAGTTAGCAGCACAGCAACGAAAGAGTAGTGTTACATTTTCCTCTCAGCTTTCGCCCAAAGGCTAAGCCTGATAACGAGTCCTACCTACGCTATGCAGCCGCAACTGTACAACAACATCAAACTGCAGTAAAGCTCTACGGGGTCTTCGTTTCCCACTAGAGGTCTCTGGCCTATTCACCAGAACAGCATTTTCGCTGAGATCCAGCCTAGGACAGCGAGGAAGTCGTTAAGCCATTCAGACGGGCCGTCAATTAAACGGCAAGGGATTACGCTACTTTACGACTCTCAGAGTTAGAGCCGCCGTTTACTGGGGCTTCTACCTGTTGAACCAGGCTATCACACACCAGTACTGGGCAGACATCAGAGACTGTACGAATCCTTTCGGAACAGCAGTCTCCTGTGTTTTTTAACCGGAAAGACGAGTTATCTTAACGCATTTTATTTCTTTTTTGAATACTTGAACAGAATTCTTCCGGTAAATTTGCAAACCAAAAATTTTTCCAAATTTGTAGATGTAGGATATTATTCCTAAACTACTGAAAAATTCTTGGAATGATCCCAACAGCTTTTTGTTACTGTTATATATTACCAGCCGATCTGTTGTTGTCCCTTCAGCATCGAAAAATCCAGCAATGAAATTTTTCTTTTCTTCTTCGGAAAGCTTCTCAAAGAAATTTGACATGTTTCTCATCATATTCTCAAATTCCTGGTACAATCCCTTAGAGTATGTAAGTACTCTCCTCTTGTCGTCAGGAATATTGTAGACATATATTTTGAAACCACTTTCCTTGAGAACTTTAATTGTTCTTTCCAAAATGTCTAGATTTTTTTTATGCTGATCTATCCAAACGGAATATGCACCATTCTTTCTGATATACTTGCAACCATCACCTGCAAGCATACCGGCAAGATATGAATCCATATCCGCTATTTTATACCTACGTGGTATTTAAACATTTCTCCTCTTCCCGTTTGTTAAACAGTCGCTTCCTCCTAGTCACTGCGGCCTGCTGTTCCTTGCGAAACAACAGGCATCCCTTATTCCAAGGTTACGGGACCAATTTGCCGATTTCCCTAGACTAGTTTGTCTCAACACACCTTCGCCTTTTCAGCGACTCCACCTGTGTCGGTTCTCGGTACGAGCTTGAAAGATCCGATAAGCTTCCTTTTCACGGGCTCCAGGAATTGGCTGAACTTGGCATGCACCAAGTCCCATGCATTCGCCTGCTGCTCCACATTATGTGACTTCGCAGGGTTAAACACTTGGCTTGCGTCAACCTATCCAGAAGCGTCAGAAACTTAACTTGCGTCACCGCATGTACTTCCAAGGTATCTGAATATTAACAGATTTTCCAATTAATAACTCCAGTAAAGGGTTACTTTAGGCTCGACTAACCGCCAGATGACGAACATTGCTGGCAAACCCTTGGAGATTAGGTGGTTGTGATTCTCGCACAACTATGCTGCTACTCATGGCAGGATCTTCATTTCTACGCGGTCCACTGTTGCTTACGCAGCAGCTTCTACCCGCACAGAACACCCCCCTACTCTTGCTTTCGCAATCCCGGGTATCGGTAGCTGACTTAGTCTCGTCCATCTTCAGGGCCCAAACCCTCGGTAGGTAAGCTATTACGCACTTTTTAACTGATGGCTGCTTCTGAGCCTACAGTCCTACTGTTTTAGGGGTTGGACTCCCTTGTTTGTTTATTCAGCATTTAGAGACCTTAACCCGGGGCACGCTTGTTCGCGTTTCGGGTACCGAACTTAATCCAGTACCCTCACTCCAGCCTTCTACGGCGGCAATATATTCTGAGTTTGACAGGAGAGCTGGATCTTTCGATCCTTGACTATCCAATCAGTATCTTTATCTTATTGCCCGCCTCAGGCCAGGCTGTCCTAGGAGACATATAGAGGGGAACCAGCTATCACCGGCTTCGTTAGGCTTTTCACCACTAACCCAAGATCACCCGAGGGATTGGGTCTCACCATCGGTATCAGGCCTCCATCCCTCTTTCGAAGGACTTCACCTTGTCCAGGGTTAGATCAACCGGTTTCGGGTCTTATCCCGGTAATTTCCCGCCCTTTCAGACGGCGCGCCACACTTGCGTTACGCGCTTGTTGCTTTCGCTTAGGCTGCTTGGCTAAAACCAATTAGCCTCACTACCGAAATAAACTCCCTGCCCCGTTTTTCGGAACGGATAGCACAACCCTGTAAGCTTTTCTTTGTACTAACTGCTTGCGCAGTATTCCTTGGGAAAAGCACCTTCCGGGCCGTGCATGACTATGTCCATCTTGGTTTCAGACTCTTTTCACCTCGCTTTCGCGATGTTTTTCAGCTTTCTCTCACGATACGTAATTCGCTATCGGCCTTCCTTAGTATTTAGGGTTACCGGTTAATGCCCGGCAGATTCCTACTTCATATCCAAGAAGCAGTACTCAGGATACTCTGCATTTCACTTTTCGCCTTCCTCTACGGGGCTATCACCCTTTGACGCGCTGCATTCCAGCAGACTTCAAGTCAGCGAACTAGAGAAGACCAGAGTCCTGCAACTCCACATCCCGTTACTTCATCAGTAACAGTTCGGTTTGCCCTGTGCCGCTTTCACTCGCCGTTACTAACGGTATCACGATTGTTTTCTCTTCCTGCGGCTACGAAGATGCTTCAACTCGCCGCGTTCCTTCTGCTTACGCAGTTGACCGAAGTCAACGATTCGCATTAGGCAGCCCTGGGGTCAATGCTCGCATGCAGTTAACCCAGGATTATCGTAGCTTGCCACGACCTTCTTCAGCTAAGGAAGCCAAGCCATCCACCAAGTGGATATTATTGTGCTAGACCTCTTTGACTAGTTTGATCCTATGGTAGTGTCATATTTATGGTCTCATATAGACAGTTCGTACCTCATTGCTTTAGGCTCGGATCGTAAGTCTAATCATTAACCTACACTCTTCACACCTCAAGCAGCAGTTGAGGCGTTGCACGTTCTCGGTAAACCCTCTTGAAAGGGCAAGAATAGCTCGCAAGGTGTCCACGTCTTCATTCGCTGTCGCCAGCTTCAGGATTAGACACGCTCATCGCTAAGTAAAAGGACCAATGCAGTTTTTAGCTCTGCATAAGGACACCGAGTAAACAATATAATAACGCTACGGATATATAAAGATTTAGATTCTGGAGGCATTGCACATAAAGTCTAGGTTGCACATAAAGTCAAAATTAAACATTATGATTACTAATGTGTGAAAATATTTCATACGATAATTAGTTTACACAATACAAGTGATAGTGTGTAATTGAGAATGTTTTTATAGTTCTTAACCTAGTTTAAAGAATATGGGAGCAAAAAGGAAATTGAGATTTTATTCGACAAAATTCTATGCTGGAATAAATAAACAAGGACCATCAATAAATTTGCAATCAAAAATAAAATATCGTCCCATCAGAAGAAAAAGATTGAGATGTTCTCATTGTGGTCATATTTGGATAACAAGAGTAGAATATCCAGAAAAATGTCCTAACTGTTCAAGAAAACTTTGGTATGGTTAGCAACCGATACTTGGCAATAGCTTTATTTTTTTATGAAGATATTTCGTAAGGTATGTTGAACCAATTAGCTATTGGTTTAAGAAAATTTATAGAAGAATAAGTTATAGAAAAGTAGGAAAATGCGATTAGGATTAAAAATAACAGAAATAATATCCACAAATAGCGTTTCATATTTTCTTTTTTCTTTTCAGCCCAACTTTCTAAAATTTTTTGAATCACCCATACGATAGAAGAAAATATAAGAACAAAACTCATTACCCAAAATAGAGCGATGATCACTTGTGGATTTCTTATCATCGATTGTGAAAAGGTTTCATTCAATACAGTAGCATCTGCAACTGCCTTTGTGATATTTGCCATAACTAATTATTTATTATATGTTTGAAGAAATAAAAGTGGACCGACAGGGATTCGAACCCTGAGCCTCCTGCTTGCAAAGCAGGCGATCTACCGTTGATCTATCGGCCCGTGACTAGTATATAGTAAGAGAGTTGGAATTTAAAGATTTGCAGAGTTCAAGATTGTACTAAAAATACTACGGCTTGGATTTCTTCATATGGAATGGGTTTACGGGCAACACCTATGCCGCTCATGTTTCCGTAATATAAAAATCCATCGTTTTGTTTCATATAGTCTGGAGGAGAAATACCTCCAGGTATGTCTCCCACTTGGATAAGAAGCAACGCACCGGTACCGTCTCTTCCGACATATTGTCTTGCAATAGAAATATATTTTGTCAAGAAAATTTTGCCATTCGTCTCACCGGTGTCAACCTTTCCCGATTTTCTAATTTCATCAAACCCATTTAAACTAGTCCCATGGTATACAAAATCGCTTGGAAACAATTCTTCTAACTCGTCGAAACGTGCGTATTTTCTTCCCAGCGGTAGTGCAAAGGAACTGCCGCGCATTTCATTAAGAAACAAGACGGGGTTTAAAGAAGAATCTACTCTTTCCAGTTTAGCCAACTCAATTTTATATTTTTGGGACAACACGTTCTCACCAAATCATTACATTTTTAATTGTGGCTATCAAATTTTGAAGAGACAACGTCCTGCCTAGTCCCTTCTTCCCTTTTGAAAAGTTCAACCACCGATTCCCTTTTGTTTACCGAACTAGTAAAATATGCAAGCAACATGCCACCTTCTTCAGCCGTCGCTTCCAACTTGACACGTTTTGGTCTTTCTTTTAGAGGTATTCTGCGGATTTCCCCGCTAGGCAAAAGCTCTGGGAATCCAATCAATTGCGTCCGTTCAACCAAATCGTATCCATTTTCCCTTACATATGCGTCAAGTTTTTTTGGAGACGGACTCCGACCTGGAAACGATCTATATTTTGTTGTCATACTTCACCACTTAACAGTGACTGTATATAAAGATTTCTCTTCTCTGGAATATATAGCCTGTTTTCAAAGTTTATTTCCTTTCCTTGTTTACAAAATAAAAGAATGGGAAATGCCTTATGCAGAATTTCTCCCATATTATAGAGCTTGCGCTAGTTCTGAAAAATACGGTTGATTATTGATGCCTGAGGTAGGACCACTCTTGCACGGATCTGACAATCCGCTTGCTTTCGCATTGCAAAATTGTCGTAAGGAGGTGATCCAGCCGCACGTTCCCGTTGTCGGGCAGACGGAAGTAAACAATTTTTTTTGGCAGGGCTATGTCAATTCACCTCCGACTCATCATCATATCAGAGTCAAGCCTTGTTATCACTCATAACCCACTTAGGTTTTTTGTTACAACTTCCTCCGTCAACCTTACGGCTACCTTGTGGCGACTTAGCCCCACTCGCAAAACTCAAATTCGGACTCACCACGAGATAAGGTCTCATTTGAGTTTCACTCGTTTGGCTTGACGGGCGGTGTGTGCAAGGAACAGGGACGTATTCGGCGAACGATAGTGACATTCGCCTACTAGGGATTCCGGCTTCACGAGGGTGAGTTACAACCCTCGATCTGAACTGGGCGTATTTTTAGGTGATTAGCTCCCGCTTTCGCGGTGGCATCACATTGTGATACGCATTGTGCGTCGCGTGTAGCCCAGGAGATTTGGGCCATACGGACCTACCGTCGCCCACACCTTCCTCCAACTTATCGCTGGCAGTCCATCATGAGTGCGTCCTTTCCGAAGAAAAGATTTGCAACATGATGTGTGGGTCTCGCTCGTTAACCGACTTAACGGCACGCCTCACGGTACGAGCTGACGATGGCCATGCAGCACCTCTCAGCTTGTCAGGTAAGCCCTTCAGACTGACCCTCAACCTGCTGTCGCTCCTGGTAAGATTTCCGTAGGAAAGTGCTCATCCTATTTTCCAAAAAATAGTTTTTCCCAACCTTTTTTGTTGTAATGTTTTACTTTTTTGAAGAACCCTTACAGATTCTCTTACAATACTTGGAAGTAATCTTAATTTCAAACACATGTCAGATACACTTAGCCACTTGTTTTCTTTTTCCAACAAATCTAAAACCTTATCCTCAGTTTTTTCTTTGTTTCCCATGTATCCGCCTTTTTTACCAGTTCGTTCAAGCAAAAGATTTGCCCAATTATTTTTTCTCTCATCCTCGAAAGGTCCAGCGATTTTGTATATTTCTACAAACCCATTTTTACTAATTCTGAAATATGGGTTTTTACCTTTACTTCTAATTTCATCAAAGGTCGTCCATGAATGTTTTTTGCAGATAGCGAAAATTCTTTCTAGTTGCTTTCTGTGCTCTTTTGATTGAATTAATTCAGGCGAATCAAGTCCCATAAACCCGAACTCGAATTCAATCAATGGAAGCAAGACCTTTGATGCAATGTTTTTGCTTGAAAGGGCTTCTTCGTAAACACCCATATCATCACTAGTAGTAATTACTAGTTTTGATATTAAAAGATTTCGGATGAACACATTTCCTTGTCCGGCGTTGAATCCAATTGAACCGCAACGCCCACCCCTTGTGTGTTCCCCCGCCAATTCCCTTAAGTTTCAGCCTTGCGGCCGTAGTTCCCAGGTGGCCCGCTTAACACCTACGCTCCGGCACTACAAACCCCCGAGAGGTCTGTAACACCAAGCGGGCATCGTTTACGGCTTGGACTACCGGGGTATTTAGCAAACAAAAGTTTGTATCTAATCCCGATCGCTCCCCAAGCTTTCGTCCCTCACCGTCAGACCCGTTCCAGGCAGGCGCTTTCGCCATTCACCCAACTCGAGCTTTCGCTCAGAGCTGTCAGGTGGTCCCCCTCGGATTATAAGATTTAACCCTTACCCGAGAAGTACCCCCACCTTTTCCCGGTCTCAAGCCTAACAGTATCCTCAGCACGTTTTGCAGTTTGCTGCAAGATTTCACCAAGGACTTGTCAAGCCGGCTACGGACGCTTTAGACCCAATAACAGTGACTATCACTCGGGGCGCGGGTATTACCGCGGTGGCTGGCACCCGTCTTACCCACCCCTTATTCGCCTTCCCGTTTGCAGAAAGCAAAAGTTCTAGCAAAAGCTAGAACACTCCAGGTTCCCTTTTCGCGCGTGAGCGCATTGAAAAGTTTTCGCAACTGCTGCGTACCGTAGTACCTGGATTCATGTCTCAGAATCCATCTCCAGGCGTCTACTTCCATAGCCCGTACCCGTTATCGGTTTGTTAGGTCATTACCCTAACAACAGCCTGATGAGACACAGTCCCATCCTCAAGCGCCTGAGCTTTGGGTGTTGGAGCATTCCAGCAACCGGCACCTATGGGGTATTAGCCTCACTTTCGCGAGATTGTCCCCCTCTTGAGGTTAGGTTGACTATGCATTACAGAGCAGTTCGCCGAGGTCTTTCACCTCACGGCTCGCATGTCTTAGCCGAACCCGGATAGCAATAGTCTCTGGCAGGATCAACCAGAATTGGCGGTCCTACCTCTAGGTTTCATCAATCAACCGATCAACGTAAAACCTATTCGGATTGTTGTTCCGAATTTTCACTAACTATGTACCGTGTACTAGAATAGAACCTTTCATTTACTGCGTCTGCAGTGTGCCATAAACTTAATTTGCCGTTAAGTTATCCAATGACACTCAAGGTTCAACGCCGAGTCCACGAGTGCATTAAGAATATTGACGCCGGTAATATTTAAAACCGATGGATTTTTTAGAATTTTCATGCGGAAGGTGAGACTTATATTTTTTTCAGCACTCCTGGTTTAGGTTCGAACAAATCCCCGTTAGCAAGCAGTTCGTTTAAAGCTCCTTCAACCTCGTGCTCCGGAATATTTGATTCAAGCAATCTTTTTATCTCCACTCCGCTGCCCTTGTCCAATTTTAAAATTAAATCCAGCACAGCAGGCTTGTAGTCAACCTTTTTCGACTTTACTTCTCCGACTATAACTTTCAAACTTTCTCCATCAATGTAAAACTTTGTAGCGACATATTCTTTCATCTCTTCTTCATTCATCTTTCCAACAAGCTTTTTTATTTCGTCCACAACTTTCTTCTGCTCTATCAAATCATTCAGTATCTCCAACTTGCGTAGACTTTCATAATCCGCTTCAACCATTTTCGCTACTTCGCAAGAAATGTATGTTTCACCTTTGTATTCCTTCACCTTTCCGACAAACATCACCAAATCTCCTGCTTTTACTTCGAGCAGCAACTTTGTGTCTTCGCCGAACGCTTTCACTTTTATCGCACCAGTTCCATCGTCAGCAGTCACGACGCAGTATTTTTTATCTTCACTTAAAAAATTCTCCGTCACGGTCGCGACAACATTCGCCCGCGCAATCTTTTTTCCAAACGGCGTTATAACGTAGCCAGGAAGCATTTTCTCCCTGCTGCCGGAAAAAAATTTTCCATTTACGACATCTGCTATCCTCACTTTAACAGAAGGAATCCTTTTTTCCATAAAAATCAAATTCTTTTTACAGTTCCGATGGAAGGCTCGAATATCACACCCTCGTCAATCATCTTCCTTATGAATTCATCCACGTTGGAAATGTTCTGCAAGCTTGCTTTTCTTTTTATCTCATCTATCGGAACATTCTTGCCAAAGCTGTTTTCCAAATCAGCTATTATATCTAGTATGGTGCGTATCCTGCTGCGCTGCGTTGCTGTGACGTGGCCCTCAGCCCTATCAATGTCAAACTGTCCAGTTTCCTGGTCCAAACCAAAATCTCGCAGAGAAACTTTCATTAAATTTATAGCACGCATTGCATCCTCCATACTAACAGTCTCGCGCAGCTGTATTCTTGCAGAAGCTTCAGTCATCCTTATCAGCGCCTCATACTGCCTTAGCGTGATAGAAACAGGAGACTCTTCACCTGCAACCCTGTTACGCAGTTTAACAAAAAAGTCTTTCAGAACATCCGCAGCTTCTCTTGTAAGTTTCGGATGGATATTTTTTCTTGCATAAGCGATGTATTTTTTCAGCAGTCCTGTATCTATAGCAGGCAAGGCAGATTCTGTGTCGAAGTGCCTTGACATCAGTATGTGTTCAGCCACGCGCTCATCATGCTCAGGATTCGGTATGTCCCTCAAAGCGAATTTCAGGTCGAATCTAGTCAACAAAGTCTCAGGCACATCTATCTGCTCTTTGATTGGCATAAAAGGATCGAAGCGGCCAAACTTTGGATTGCCGCCTCCAAGTATTGCTGTCTGTGCTGGCAGTGTTGCAATAATGTTTGCCTTTGCTATGGATATTGTTCCCTGCTCCATTGCTTCGTGCATTGCAACCTGGTCAGACTTGTCTATCTTTTCAAACTCGTCGATGCATAGCATGCTGCGGTTTGACATTACTAGAGCACCAGCTTCAAGCACCCAGCCGCCTAGAAACTCTTCATCCCTCACAACAGTTGCTGTCAATCCAGCCCCAGTAACACCTTTACCACTTACATATCTTCCGCGCGGTATCAAACCAGAAACAACTTTCATCAGCACGCTTTTTGCAGTGCTTGGGTCACCTACAAGGAGAATGTGAATATCACCTCTTACTCTTGATCTATCCTTCTGTATATGCGTCTCGCCGCCAAAAAGCTGCATCAATATCCCTTCTTTTATGTCTTCCATTTCAAAAAGGGCAGGTGCAATAGATTTTACGAGCTTTGTGTATATCTCCGGATCCTGCGACAGTTCAATTATCTTCTTCTCTTCTTCTGAATGTATTTCAAGTTCCTCCCAGTCTGTTTCAACACTCTCGATATTGTTTGCATCAATGTAGATGTCCATCGATCTTGTTCTGCCACCTTTTAATCTCTTCGGCATCTGCTTCAGAACACCAACAACTTTTATCCTGTTGCCAGGCTCGGTCTTGTTCTGCATTTTCGGCGTGGTCAAATCCTCCTTCAAAAATATTCTTATCTCCGAAGGCCTTTCACCCTCAGTTATTTCAAACAGCTCTTCTATAGAAATCCATCTTGCATCATACAACCTTTCCTCAATCATCTTGAACCCTTTTCTGCATCCGCACTCACATTCCATAGGGCCTTTCATAAAAACCTCTGTCTGTATGATTGATATTCTCAGTCCGCATTCAGGGCATTGAAATATAGCTTCGGAAACTTCAGGTCTAACTTCACTAGCACGCTTTATTTGGCCGTCAACAACAATCATTTTTCCCAAATGCTCGGAGCGGATGTTCCTTATCCTCACATTCCTGCTCTCTGGAAGGTTGAAAAACCTTATTTTTATCTTCCCTTCGCCGGGCAGATCGATCTGTCTCACTGCATCCGATATTAAGGAAAAAACTTCATCAGGATTTTCAACTATGTAATCAGCCAAATCAGGATCGAACTTGTCCAACATCAAAAAATTCACTGCTAATGATTTTTTGTCCTCTACTGCAGCCGTGACCATGTCTGTGTAGTAGTTCTCGTGGAGAAAAGCAGAAAATTTCTCTATAATATCGTCCTTTTCCACGCATTACTTATATTTTCTAAATATTTTATAGTTAACTAATTTGTGCAAAGTTTCAAAATATAGTTTGAGTCAAACTTTTACTTTTGGCTTTACTACTGCTTTTATCAGCTTCAATTTTTTGTAAACTTTGCTCACAGCGATTTTTACATCCTCAATGGTTCTTCCACCAGTGCACACAATCTTTCCTGATCCGAAAAGCAGGAATGCAACCTTAGGATCGGTCATTCTGTAAACCAATCCTGGGAATTGCTCTGGTTCGTACTCAGAATTTTCGAGATTAAATGCGATTGTGTTTAAATTGAGATTTCCATCAAGCTTTGCAGAGGCAACTATATTCTCCACCTGCATTTTAAAATTTTTTGGAACTTTTGTACCAGAACTTTCGACAATGCTTATAACTTTTTTGAAAACTGTCCTTACATCCCCTATGCTTCTCGCACCAGTGCACACGATTTTTCCGGAACCGAATATCAAAGCAGCGGCTTTGGGATTTTTCATCCTGTAAACCAATCCAGGAAACTGCTCCGGTTCATATTCCATGCCTTCCAGCTTCGAAACAATTTTTGCCAGCTGTATAACAACGCCAAGCGACGCGGAAGCAACTATATTCTCAATTCTTATGTTAAAATCTGTCATTGAATCACTCCATTATAAAAATTATGGGCAAAAGTATTTAAATAGGCTTTATAAACCAAAGAATTTACTAATAAATCTTACGAAACGTTTATTTAAAAAATATATTTCTCTATAAAAGCACCAAGTATTTAACATAAATTTCTTAATTAATTACTATGAAAAAGAACACGGCAGTTTTGCTTTTTGCTCTGTTGGCGTTGGCTGCATTGGTAGTTTATTCTCAATACGGATTCAAGATTGAAATGCCACCCATAGTGCCGACAACTGTGCCACCAACTACAACTTCTCCAGCGACAACCGTACAGGCAACTACGACTGTTGTGACTACAACGGTAGTAGCTTCCTGCAATGACCTATGTGTGTCTAAAAACTACACTTCTGGGTCATGTGTTCCATCCTGCCTTGCAGGCTATCTTCATGCTACAGAATGGACTAAATGTGAATACGAATGGGAGAAATGTTGTTGTAAACCCAAGGTATGACCTTTATTTTTTTCTTAAGTCCGAAAGAAATCCATGGCCTTTAGGCCGTGGTCGTATTCTATAATGTTCTGGAAAACATAAATAATTAGTGAGGGCTCACGCCCTCTGTTAGAAAAGAACCAATTAGAGATTGTTCTTTC